>SL_4KL_010_BRINEDRAFT_10000893_pt1 | contig 16027 bp, 13 predicted proteins | sample SodLak_010_BRINE_2_FD_10664 | JGI IMG/M metagenome (IMG submission 10664)
GCGGGGCTCGTGAAGTATTCGGCCATGAAGCCGTGTGCGCCAACAATGCCGCGCTCGTAGTACTGACCGTCGGGCGCCATGTCGGCCTCGTCGCGCTCGAAGTACGGATTCGAGCCGTTCGGTGGCCGTCGAACCGTCGGGACGACGATGTCGCCCTCGCTGAGCCCGGTTCCGTTTGCGTCCTCGACGACACCGACGGCCTCGTGGCCCAACACGAGATAGTCGTCGCCCTCGGGCGACCCGCCGTGGCTGCCCGCAATAACCTCGTGATCCGTGCCGTCGACGCCGACCCGGAGCGTCCGAACCAGCGCCTCGCCCGCATCGGGTTCGGGTTTCGGCTGCTCGACGAGTTCGGGTTTGCCGGCCCCGTCTCGAACGATAAGTGCCTTCATATACCGTTTTTCACCCCGCGAGCAAAAATAGCTATTCGTTACCGAGTAACAATTTTCTCGGCCGTCGAGGGCGCGCTCAGTTCTCGTCGCCCACTGTCGGCTCTCGTGGATCCGTCTTCAGCCGTCAGGTGGCTAGGCGTCGAGTTGGTCGCGCAACAGCTGATTGACGCTGGCGGGGTCGGCCGACCCCTTTGATTTCTGCATCACCTGGCCAACAAGGAAGTTGAGCGCGCCCGACTCGCCGCGGTGGTAGTCGTCGACCGCGCCGGGATTTTCCTCGATTGCCGCGGCAACGAACTCGACAATGGCGTCGTCATCGGCCTTGCCCAACCCCTCGCGGTCGATGATCGTTTCTGGGTCGTCGCCGTCGTCGAGCATCGACCGAAGCACGCTCTCTTCGGCGTTTTTGACCGTCAGTTCGTCGGTTTCGACCAGTTCGATCAGCCGGGCAAACTCGTCGAGTCGGTCCTCGACATCGGTAATCTGCATGTCGCGGTAGTTGAGTTCACCAAGCAGGTTGTCGGCGACCCACGTGGCAGCCACGTCGGGGTCGAACTGGGCGGCGACCGCCTCAAAAAAGTCCGCAACGTCCTTCGTCGAGGTGAGCTTCGAGGCCGACTCGCCGTCGAGGCCGTACTCCTCGGCAAACCGCGTGCGACGCGCGTCGGGGAGTTCGGGAATCGGAATCTCGTCTTTCCAGTGGGCGACTTCGAGCGGTGGGAGGTCGGCCTCGCGGAAGTACCGGTAGTCGGCCTCCGATTCCTTCGAGCGCATCGAAACCGTAATGCCACGGCTTTCGTCCCAGTGGCGGGTTTCGGTTTCGATGACGCGGCCGCGCCGAACGGCGTTTTTCTGCCGAGTCACCTCGTAGGCGAGCGCCTTTTCGGCCCCTTTGTGGCTCGAAATGTTCTTCACTTCGGTGCGGTTTGCGTCGGCGAGCACGTCGTCGTCGATTGCGCCACCGTCGTCGACCGCGTCGGCATCGATCAGCGAGATGTTGGCGTCGACCCGAAGGCTGCCGTCGCGCGTCGCGTCGAACACGCCGAGATACGCCAGTACTTCTTCGAGTTTGGCCAAAAATGCGCGCGTCTCTTTCGGCGAGCGGAAATCCGGTTCGGTGACGATTTCGACAAGCGGCGTGCCCGCACGGTTGTAGTTGATGAGCGTGTAGTCAGCGGTGTCGATGGAGCCCCCTTTGTGCTGGAGGCTACCGGGATCCTCTTCGAGATGGGCGCGGGTGAGTTCGATCTCACGGCGCTCGCCCTCGACGCTGATTTCGAGGCTGCCTGCCTGACAGATCGGGGCGTCGTACTGGGTGAGCTGGAAGTTTTTCGGCAGATCGGGGTAGTAGTAGTTTTTCCGGTGGAACGTGGTTCGGTCGGGAATCTCGGCCGACAGCGCCTTGGCAATTTTCACGGCGGCCTCGACGGCTCCCTCGTTGAGCACGGGAAGCGCGCCGGGCAGGCCGAGACAGACCGGACAGGTCCGGCTGTTTGGCTCCTCGTTGTCGCCGGCGGTGGTCGAACAGCCACAGAAGATTTTCGTCGCGGTTTCGAGCTGGACGTGCACCTCCAGGCCGATGACGACCGTGTGCTCGGTGGATTCGACGGCCTTCGCAGTCATTGGCCGGCTTTTGCGGCGCGCTGGCTAAAGCGTAACGGAGCGGCGACTCGCCGCTCACACACCAGATTCCAACACCGCGAACCGATGCACCAGGCAGGTCCCAAGGACAACCAACAGACCATGCTGACGTGTCACACACCTGTCTGACACAGGTTTATACGGACACAGCGGTGTGATTGTACCATGACTAATCGGGTCGAGGAACTCGAAGGACAGGTTGCTGAACTCCGTGCTGCGGTCAACGGACTCACCGAAGAACTGGTCGAAACCAAATCGCGTGTCAAGGAACTCGAAGAGGCGGCCGAGGCCACCCCGGTCGCCCCCGAACCGGAACCCGAGTTGGAGCCGGAGACGAGCGTTGTCGAGACGACAACGAAAAGCGATGACCACGTCGAGGTCGTTACCCACGAACAGCGCGAAACCGAGATCACAACCGCCGACGCCACTGAGACGGCGTCCGCAGAAGCCAACGCCGAGAGCGACCCATCGGCCGACGCCGACGCCGACGCAGCTGCCGAGGATTCGACCGACGCCGAGAGTGACGAGGCCGACCAGAGCGGTATCATCGTTGCCTAAGTGGCCCCTCGTCCGGGCGGTCGCGGGCGGCTGCAAACGGCCGCTCACGACGGCCACACTCCGACAAACGCCCGTCCAGTCGTTCAGTAATCCATGTACATTTCAGCCCTCGTCTTAGACGGTTTCAAGAGCTTCGGACGGCCGACACGGATTCCGTTTTACGAAGATTTCACCGTCATCACCGGCCCAAACGGCTCGGGTAAATCCAACATCATTGACGGCGTGCTGTTCGCCCTTGGGCTTGCTCGCACCCGCGGTATTCGCGCCGAAAAGCTCACCGACCTCATCTACAATCCGGGTCACGACGGCGAGGAATCGGCGGGCGGCGGCACGCGCGAAGCCAGCGTGACCGTCATTCTCGACAACCGCGACGGAACGCTGTCGCGCGAACAGGTCGTGAGCGCCGCCGGCACCGACCGCGTTGGCGACGTCGACGAAATCACGATCAAACGCCGGGTGAAACAGACCGAGGACAACTACTACTCGTACTACTACCTCAACGAGCGCTCGGTCAACCTCGGCGACATTCAGGATCTGCTCGCACAGGCCGGCATCGCGCCGGAGGGCTACAACGTCGTCATGCAGGGCGATGTGACCGAGATCATCAACATGTCGGCGTTTCAGCGCCGCGGCATCATCGACGAAATCGCTGGCGTCGCCGAGTTCGATGAAAAAAAGCAGGCCGCCTTCGAGGAGCTCGACGCGGTCAAAGAACGGATCAACGAGGCGACGCTGCGAATCGAAGAGAAACAGGAGCGTCTCGACCAACTCGCCGACGAACGCGACACGGCGCTCGAGTACCAGTCGCTTCGCGAGGAAAAAACCGAGTACGAGGGCTATCTCAAAGCCGCCGAGTTGGAGGACAAACGCGCCCAACTCGACGGGATCGAAGCCGATATCGCTGGCTACGAATCGACACGCGAGGAGCGCCAAATCGACCTCGACACCGCTCAAGGCCGACTCGACCGGCTCGAAGCCGAACTCGACGAACTCAACCGCGAAATCGAGCGCAAGGGCGAGGACGAACAGCTCGCAATCAAACGTGAAATCGAGGAGATCAAAGGCGAGATCGACCGGCTCGACGGCCGCATCGAGAACGCCGAAGCCCGCGTCGAGGACGCCGAAAACGAGCGCCGCGGCGCGTTCGTCCAGATCGATCGCAAACAGGAACAGCTCGACGATATCGAGGCGACGATTCGCGAGCTCAAAGTCGAGAAGGCCTCGGTCAAGGGAACGATTCAGTCGAAACAGGCCGACCTCGCCGAGGTGCAGACCCAAATCGAGAACGTCGACACCGAGTTCGACGAACTCAAAAGCGAACTAAGCGAGAAGAAAGAGCGGCTCGAAGCGCTCAAAACCGCCGGCAACGACGCCCAGCGCGAGAAGGATCGACTGCTCGACGACGCCCGGCGGCGCTCGACGGAGGTGTCGGACGCCCACGACGAACTCGAAGCGGCCCACGAGAAACTCCCCGACCTGAAAGCCGAACTGTCGGAGCTTCACAGCGAACTCAACAAGGCACAGACGAACAAACAGAAAATCGAGGAGACGATCGAGACGCTGCGGGCCGAACGTGAGGCAACAAAAACCGAACTCGACGAGGTCGAAGCCGACCTCCGCGAAAAACAGTCCGAGTACGCCGACCTCGAAGCCCGCGCGAGTTCCAACGGCGACAGCTCGTGGCCACGGGCGGTGACGACGATTCTCAACAGCGACATCGACGGTGTTCACGGCGCGGTCGGCGACCTCGGCAGCGTCGACGGCGAGTATGCGACCGCCTGTGAAACCGCGGCCGGTGGACGGCTCGCAAACGTCGTCGTCGCCGACGACGGGGTCGGCTCGGAGTGCATCTCCTCCCTCAAATCCCGCAACGCGGGCCGCGCGACGTTCCTCCCGATCACGAAGATGGACGACCGCGGGCTTCCGAACCTGCCGAACCATCCGGGCGTCGTCGACTTCGCGCGCAACCTCGTCGAGTACGACGACCGGTTTTCGGCCGTCTTCTCGTACGTGTTGGGCTCGACGCTCGTCGTCGAAGAGATGTCGACCGCACGCGATCTGATGGGCGACTTCCGGATGGTCACTCTTGACGGCGACCTCGTCGAACGGTCGGGAGCGATGACCGGTGGATCCGGCGGCGGTTCACGCTACGCCTTCTCGCAGTCCGGCGGCGGCAAACTCGAACGGATTGCCCAGGAAATCGCCCAACTCGAGGACAAACGCCGAACGCTCGACGACGAGATTCGTGAGTTCGAGTCCAATCTCGATGCGGCACGCGACCGGAAATCCGACGCCACCGACACGGTCAGAGCCATCGAGACCGACATCGAGCGAACGCACGAACAGATCGACGACGCCGAGGCGCGCGTCGAGGCACTCGAAGATCGTCTCGACGAGATCGAGGCCGAGCGTGAGGCGGTCACCGAGGAGATGGAAACTGTCGACGAGCGACTCGACGAGATCGAGGCCGAACGCGAGGCGGTCGACGCGGCAATCGAGTCACTTGAGGCCGACCTCGCCGACTCGAAGATTCCCGAACTCACCGCCGAGGCCGACGCGCTGCGCGACGAAATCCGCGACCACGAGTCGCGCATGGACGACCTCGACGGCCGACTCAACGAGCAACAACTCGAAAACCAGTACACCGAGGAGGCGATCGACGACCTCCACGACACCGTCGAAACCGCCCAAAACCGCAAAGCCGATGCCGAAGAACAGATTGCCGATCTCGAATCCGAAATCGAGGATCGTGAGGTGTTGCTGGCGGACAAACGCGAGGCGATCGAGGCACTCGAATCCGAACTGGTCGACCTCAAAGCCGACCGCAAGGGGCTCAAAAGCGCCGTCACCGACGCCAAAGACGACCGCGACGGGGCAAAACAACGGGTGTCGGCGATCGAATCGAAACTCGAGTCGGCACGCGAGAAGCGCGACCGACTGCAGTGGGAGATCGACGAACTCACCGAGGCGGTCGGCGAGTACGACCCCGAAGAGATTCCCGAGCACGACGAGGTCGAATCGACGATCGAGCGCTTGGAGCGCGAGATGGCGGCGCTCGAACCGGTCAACATGCTCGCGATCGAGGAGTACGACGAGGTCGACGCCGACCTCGAAACGCTAACCGAGGGCCGCGAGACGCTCACTGCGGAACGCGACGGTATTCGCGACCGGATCGAGCAGTACGAATCACAGAAGAAAGAGACGTTCATGCAGTCGTTCGACGCGATCAACGAGTATTTCACCGACATCTTCTCGCGGCTTTCGGCGGGAACCGGCGAACTCGTGCTCGAAAATCCCGACGACCCATTCGACGGTGGGCTGACGATGAAAGCCCAACCGGCGGACAAGCCGATTCAGCGGCTTGCGGCGATGTCGGGCGGCGAGAAATCGCTCACTGCGTTGGCGTTTATTTTCGCCATCCAGCGGCACAACCCTGCGCCATTCTATGCGCTCGACGAGATCGACGCCTTTCTCGATGCGGTCAACGCCGAACGCGTTGGCGAGATGGTCGACGAACTCGCCGGCGACGCCCAGTTCGTCGTCGTCTCACACCGCTCGGCACTGCTCGAACGCTCCGAACGGGCCATCGGCGTCACGATGCAGGACGACAACTACAGCGCGGTCACCGGCATCCAGTTCGGTGACGACGGCGACGCGCCGGATCCGGAGGTGCCTGCTGATGATTGAACGGGAGGAATGTGCCGATGACTGATATCGCTGAAACCGCTGGACGAAGCGGGCTTGTTGACGCCAGCGGTTCGACGAGTCGGACACCCGGCGGTGGAGGTCGTCCCGGCGGCAACGGCGGGGGGCCGCCTGACCCCACCGCTGACGACGACGAGGTCGAGCCCGTCGAACTGCTGGTACAACTCGCCGAGGAGGGCGAAATCGCGCCGTGGGATATCGATATCGTCGACGTCACCGACGCCTTCCTCTCGAAACTCGACACGACCGATCTGCGGACCTCCGCGCGGGCGCTGTTCTACGCGAGCGTGTTGTTGCGTATGAAGGGCGACGAACTGCTCGATCCCGCCGAACCAGAACCCGACGAGCCCGAACCGTGGGAGGTGGCGCTCGAAGACGGTCGGATGGACGCACCCGGCGCGGACGACGCCTCCGGCTTCGACCCGGTCGATGCGCTGGAGGCCGAAATGGATCGCCGGCTCGACCGCAAAAACACCCGTGGCTCGCCCGAAACGCTCGACGAACTGGTTCGCGAGCTTCGCGAAGCCGAACGTGACAACTGGTGGAAGCGTCGCCGCGAGTACGACACCAGCGACTCGCCACGCGGCTTTCGGCGGGGAACCCAGACGCTCGATTACCGTGGTATCGACGACATTCGCGAGGACGACGAACCGACCGAAGGCGACGTGACGGGAAACACCCACACCGAAGATATTGAGACCACCATCGAGCAGGTCGAAGTCGCGCTCGCTCCCCAGTTCGACAACGGTCGCAGCGAGGTGTTGTTCGCCGAAATCAAAACCGCTGGTGGCCGGCCGTTTATGACGTATCTCGCCCTCCTGTTTCTCTCACACCGCGGCCACCTTCGGCTCCGCCAGGACGACCTCTTCGGTGATCTGTGGATTCAGGATCCAGAACAGATTGATTCCTCGGAACCGACTAATGGTGATGGCACCGCTGATCCGGAAGCGCAAAACAGTGACGGAAACACTGCTGATGCGGGCCGTGGCGACCCCACCGATACGTCGCCAGCGCCGTAAGCGCAGTCGGTTGCTGGCGACCCCACGATGTCGCTGTTTTCGGTTACATACCCAGAGCGTTTATTCCGGTGCCAACCGGTAGTTCCGACCGTGACGACGTCGCCAACCCCGACGCCGCCGGATGACCGCATTCTCGGCCTTGACGTGCTTCGTGGCTTCGCCCTTCTCGGCATTCTCCTGATCAACATCCGCGTGTTTGCCATGCCGTTTGCGACGCTCAACAACCCGACCGCCTACGGCGACTTTTCGGGCGCAAACTACGCCGTCTGGTTCGTCACCCACGTGTTTGCCGAACTCAAGTTCATCACGCTGTTCACCCTCATGTTCGGCGCTGGAATCATCTTGTTTACCCGCTCAAAACCCGCCGATCGGGTGCTTCGGCTGCACTACCGTCGAACCGCCTTTCTGCTGTTCGTCGGCCTCGCACACGCCTATCTGCTGTGGTACGGAGACATCCTCGTTGCCTACGCGTTGTGTGCGCTGGGCGTGGTGTTCGTCCGCCACTGGAGCCCACGTCGACTCGCGGCTGTCGGCACGGTTCTCGTCGCCGTGCCCGCAGTCTTGTCGCTGTTGGTCGGGTTTTCGCTGGACGCGGATTCGGCGTTGGTCGCGGCGAGTTGGAGCCCCTCACAGGCGGCGCTTGCGAGCGAAATCGAGGCCTACCGCGGCGGGTGGCTCGCCCAGATGGATCATCGCGTGTCGACCGCCTTTTCACAGCACACCGGGGGCTTTCTCGTCGAAATCGGCTGGCGCACCGCGGGGCTGATGTTGTGGGGAATGGCGTTGTTCAAATGGGGCGTGCTCTCGAACCAGCGTTCGACCCGGTTTTACCGCCGGCTGCTCGTCGGCGGCGGGGTCGGCGGGCTCGCACTCGTTCTCACCGGCGTCTGGTACATCGAATCGGTCGACTGGGCCGCCCGCGAATCGATCTTTTTCGCCCGCCAGTTCAACTACTGGGGCAGCCTCCTGCTGGCGGGAAGCTACATCGCGGCGGTCATGCTGTACTGTCGATCCCGCGGCGTCACGCTCATCACCACCGCGTTGTCGGCGGTCGGTCGCACCGCCTTCAGCAACTACCTGCTACAGACAATCATTGCGACTTCGATTTTTTACGGCCACGGTCTCGGGCTGTTCGGTAGCGTGAGTCGGGTCGAACAGTTCGGCATCGTCCTCGGAATCTGGGCCGTCCAGATCGTGCTTTCGGTGGGTTGGCTTCGGTACTTCCGCTTTGGCCCGGTTGAGTGGCTTTGGCGGCGCGTGACCTATGGCTCATAATGGCTCAACAACGGCTCATCGCGGCTCAACAGCGAGTGATCATTGACCAATGACCAGCAGCAGTACACGGATGTTCCACCCCGTCACGCCGACGCCAAGAACAACCAGCCCAAGGGGAACGCCCACGCAGTAGGGTTGTGGCGTCCATCTCCAGAGCAGGTAACAACTTCCAAAAGCAATACTTTTCAGCACAACCATTCCCCAAAACACGGAGTACTGGAAGAAAGACGCGGCGACGGGGTGCAGTTCAGTGACACCAGGGAGCCAGAGGCCGAGACTCGTTGTCACGACATCACCAATCCCAAAAACGAGGACCGCGATGAGCCACAACTGCACGTCGTCAAGGGCGTTCACATCAACCGACAAGCGTGACTCACGCCGGGATCGACTCATGGCAAACCATGCAGTGCACACCGGCACTCACTACCCTTGTAACGCGCTCGCTACCGACTCTGACAACGGGTAAACAGTGGCTTCTGGGGGCGATTCTCGTCGCCTGCGAACAGGAACAACCGCCGACTCAGGTGGCAGCGTATGACGCTCTTTCACTGCGCAGTTTACGACAATCAGAAAGACGCAAACAAACCCTCCGCGTCGATTGCGCACCGCTCAGTTCGCTTCGGGCGCCGCGTGTGCGTCTTTGACGCCCGCAACGGTTTCGCGGACCGCATCGCAGCCCTCGGCGTGCAATAGGTCGCCGACGACGACGACGTCGGCGTGTTGGCCCATCTCGTAGGCCGCGTCGTAGTCGCCAACGCCGCCGCCATAAAACAGGGTGGCGTCGTCGAGCGAATCGTGTGCGGCGCCCACGATTTCGGGGTCGCCGAAGGTGCCCGAGTACTCGACGTAGATGATCTCCTGGCCGAACATCTTCTCGGCGACGCGGGCGAACGAGGCCACGTCGTCGGCGGACTGCTCGCAGTCGGCCTCGGTGTACTCGGCGACCGACGCCTCGGGGTTCAAAACGATGTACGCCTCCGTCGTCGTCCGATCCCAGTCGAGGCCGTTTTCGAGCCGAACCCACTCTTTGTGTGCGCCGACGATCCAGAACGGATCGGTCGAGTTGAACACGGTCGGAATCAGATAGCCGTCGAGCGCGGGTGAGTCGATCACGACCGACGGGTTCGAGGGCTCTTGGTACAGCGGAACGCCGTACTCCGCACAGGCGTCGATCACGCGCTGCATTTTCTCCTCGGTCATCCCGAGCGTGCCGCCGATTTCGATGGCGTCGGTACCCGTCTGACAGACATCCTCGAACGTCTCGCCGTCGACCAGCGGCTTGTCGGGATCGATCTTCAGAATGTGATCCCAGTGCTTCCACGCAGGCGTGCTCATTACCCGTGGGTGCTCCGTGTGAGCACAAAAAGGGTGCGATGGTCGGCGGCCGTGAGCGTCGGTGTCGACGCCGACGCTCGTTGAATCGGCACTGATTCGATCCCGTCGGGTCGCTGGAACCGCCCAGCGAGCCAAACGGCTATGGGCCCAACTCGCCAACGACAGTCATGACCGACGATGAATCCAACGTGCTCGGCACCGCGCTTGCCCCCTGTAGCCACGTTCCCGAAACCGGCTTTCTCCGCGATGGCCACTGCCGCCACCTCGACCGCGACCCGGGTCGCCACGAGGTGTGTGCCGTGATGACACAGGAGTTTCTCGAGTACAGCCGCCGACAGGGAAACGACCTCATCATGCCGCGGCCCGAGTTCGACTTTCCGGGACTGCATCCGGGCGACCGCTGGTGTGTCTGTCTGCCACGGTGGCTCGAAGCCCGGGCGGCCGGCAACGCGCCGCCGGTCGTCCTCGAGTCGACGACCGAGGGTGTGCTTGACGAGATCTCGGTCGAGGAGTTACGCGAGTACGAGTACGACGAGTAATCGGCGCGTCGATCTACTTGAACTCCTTCGCGAGTGATTGATCCGTCTCCGCTCCGGTGGGCTACAGGAGGGTGATCGAGACGAACCAGCCGGTTACCCCAAGGAGAATAACACTCCCGAGAGCGGTTACCACGCCGTGTCGTTTCGGCGTTGCTTCTAACTTCGGATTTCGAATTCTGTGCAGCCCCACCAAGGCCGAGAGGAGACCCGATGCAAAATATAAGAGGGTATTCGACGAAAGCGTCCGCTCTCCGGTGAGAATCTGAAAAAAGAAACCAACGAATATGAGAACACCCATGTAGCAGAGTACATACGAGACAAACCGGCCTGCATTCATGTCTCACGATTGGGTAGCCGAATTCAAGAATTATGGGGTACTTTGTCGTCTCTATCGATCAGCTAGTTTGCGCTGTTGTCTGTCCGAACAGCAGGGTTTCAACGGGCCAGCACATTCTGCGGCGAACAGTGAGCCGATTCGATCTGGCGGACTCGGTTATTCAGTCGGCGTTTGCCTGCCAGTTGCGAACCGTGTCGGCACCGACGCCGTCGACCTCGCCCGCCAGCTCGTCGGGATCGGCGTCCTTCAGCCCTTTCACGTCCTCGATACCGGCTATTTTCAGTTTCTCGGCAGTCTTTTCGCCGATGCCTTTGACGCTTTCGAGCGTCGACCCGTTCTGTCGGGCCTGGTACTCGCGGTAGTTGCAGATCGGACAGCCCAACTCCCACGGTTCGCGGTCGTCGTCCTCGTAGCGGATCACGAGTTCGGGCAGGCCGTGTTCCTCGCAGTGATCCTCTGTCACCTCGATCTCACCGCGTCGCGGCAGCGGCAGCGAGTACTCGCAGTCGGGATAGCGCGTACAGCCAACCAGTCGTGAGCCGTTGCGGAGTCGTTTGATCGCCAACTCGCCGCCGTGGTTTTGGTGGCAGTCGGGACACACCCCAATGATCTCGTCGTCCTCCTCGTCGGCCGCGTCGGCCTGACACTGCGGACAGCCGTGGGTGAACGTTTTGCGTCCGGCGAGCATTTTGATCTCGCGCAGACCGTGTTCCTCGCACTCGGCTTCGAGAATGAGCGGTTTGCCGGTCGACGGCAGCGGGAGCGTGTAGGTACAGTCGGGATAGCCGTTACAGCCGACGAAGTACGAGCCGTACCGGCTTTTGCGGACGAGGAGGTCGTCACCGCACTCGGGACACGGCCCCAGCGTTTTGTCGGCTTTCAGCGAGTCCTGAATGTGTTTGCCGATCTCCTCGCGCGACTCGGTCAGATCGTCGAACACCGATTCGAGCAGCCGCTTGGACTCCGCCGTTACCTCGTCGAAGTTCTTCTCACCCGCCGCAATCGCCTGCATATCGGCTTCGAGTTGGGCAGTCATGTTCTCGGAGACGACCTGATCGGCGAACTCCTCGGCGGCCTCAACGACGGCGCGCGCGAGCATCGTCGGCCGCGGCGGATCGTTCTCGATGTAGCCGCGGTCGTACAGTTTTTCGATAGTGTGGTGTCGCGTCGACTTCGTGCCGATGCCCATTTTCTCCATCGTCTCGATCAGCCGTGACTGTCCGTAGCGACGCGGTGGCTGGGTCTCTTTGGCCTCGATGCGGGTGTCAGTGATCGAGAGCGACTCGCCCTCCTCGACGTCCGGAACGTGCGTTTCAGATTGGCTGAAGTAGGGGTACACTTCGTGGTAGCCCGCCTCCAACAGCCGCTTTCCGTTGGCCTTGAGCGTGATTGTCGTCTCCTCGCCGGCGACCGACACATCACCGATTGCGGCAACGACTTTGAGGTGTTCCCACGTCGCGTCGTCGGCAACGGTGGCAAAGAAGCGCCGAACGACGAGTTCGTACACCTCCCACTCGTCTTTCGAAAGTTCGCCACGGTTCGGCAGCTCGCCGGTCGGATGGATTGGCGGGTGGTCGGTCGTCTCGTTGTCGCCGGCGGTGGGTTCGATCTCGTCGGCCGCAAGCAGCAGTTCGGCGTGCTCGCCGAAGGTCGCGTGATCGGTAAACTCGCCGAGCAGTTCGCGCGGGTCGAGGTCCTCGGGATACACCGTATTGTCGGTGCGGGGGTAGGTGAGATAGCCCGCCGTGTAGAGGTCTTCGGCGATGCTCATCGCGCGCTGGGCTGAGTAGTTGAGCGAGCCCGCCGCGCGGATGAACTGGGTCGTGTTGAACGGCGCGGGCGGTTTGTCGGTCCGGGTTCGACGGCGAACCGAGTCGACGGCGGCCGCCTCGGTGTCGGCGAGCACCGCATAGACGGCCTCGGCGCGGTCGCCATCCCAGATCCGCTCGGCCTCGTTGCCGTCCTCGTCGCGGTAGAAGTACTGCGCCTCAAAGCCGCCCGCATCGCGTTTTTCGAGGGCCGCAAACAGCTCCCAGTAGTCCTCGGGGTCGAAGGCGTCGATTTCGCGTTCGCGGTCGACGATCAGTTTCAGCGTTGGGCCCTGTACCCGACCGACCGAAATGAAGTCCTCACCCAACTGCCGTGCCGACAGCGAGAGAAACCGGGTGAGGGCGGCCCCCCAGAGGAGGTCGATGATCTGGCGAGCCTCGCCGGCGGCGGCGAGATCGAAGTCGAGGTCGTCGGGATTGTCGAAAGCGTTGTGGACTTCGCGTTCGGTGATCGACGAGAACCGAACCCGGTCGATCTCGACCTCCTCGTTGACCTCGCGAACCAGTTCGTAGGCCTCCTTGCCGATCAGTTCGCCCTCGCGGTCGTAGTCGGTGGCGATGGTAACGCCGCTCGCGCGGCGGGCGAGTTGCCGGAGCGCACGAACGATGTTCTCTTGGGTCGGGTGTTTGGCGATCGGGGCGTCGATCAGTTCGACGGGTTCGACGTCGCGCCAGTCGTTGTACTCGGCGGGGAAGTCGACGCCGACGACGTGGCCCGAGAGGCCGATACAGCGTGTGCCGCCCCATCTGTAGACGTTGACGCCGTTGACCCGCTCGACGGCAGCGCTCTCGCCGCTGAGGATGTCGGCGATCCGTCTGGCGGCGTTGTCCTTTTCGGTGATGATCAGTGCGGGGCCGCGACTCATTGCGCCGAGATACGCCGCTTTATGGCCTAAACCTTTCGCGACGCCGATTCACCGCCATCGGGTGATCTCAAGCCGTAACAATCGTCGGTACGGTTTTGCCCACGGCACGCGAAAAGCGTGGTATGCTCAAACTGCTTGTCGGCATCTTCGGCCTGATCGAACTGCTCTACCCCGAACGGTTCATTCGGGCGCTCACTCGCGTCGCCTACGAGTACGAGGGCGACGCGCCCGTCGCCAAACCGTGGGTCGTCACCGCCGCCCGAATCGAGGGGCTCGTGATTCTCGGCGTCGTCATTTACGCGGCGCTCAAACCCACCTGCTCGTGTCGGTTCCTGTGTCGGTCGGCCGCTGACAGCGACGACGACACCGCAGACGACGCCGATGGCGACACTGTCGACCGAATCGACTGATTGTTTGCGCAATCGGCTTTCCGATTCGATACGCCCATACGACCACCGAACCTGCTGACCGTATGGAGACTGCGGCTCTCGCTGTTGAAACCCTGATCAACGGCTGGTTCGTCGACGGCGGGTTCGCGAGTTCGCTCGTTGGCGCCGACGCCGGGTCAGTCACGGCTGTCGACGGGTGGGCACGCGAGCTGCTCGCGGATTCCGACGGCTTGCTCCGCTATCTCCTCATTTTCCTGTTGGCGGCAACGCCGTTGGTCGAAATTCTGGTCGTGATTCCGATTGGGGTTGCACTCGGCTCACCGCCCGTTGGCGTCGCCATCGCGGCCTTTCTTGGCAACGTTCTGCCGATTTATCTCATTATTGTCGGCTACGAGCGGCTTTCGGTGATTCGTTCGCGTCGCCGGGGTGACGATGACGACTCCCCATCGAGTCGGCGGCAGCGCGCCCAACGCGTCTGGGATCGTTACGGCCTGCCGGGGCTGGCGCTCGCCTCGCCCATCGTGACCGGCGTTCACCTCGCGGCGTTGCTGGCGCTTGGGTTTGGCTCGATGCGGCGGCCGACCGCACTCTGGATGACCGCGAGTATCGCGCTGTGGACCGCCATTATCACCGCCGCCTCGGTTGGTGCGCTCTCGGCGATCACGACGCTGTTTTGATGACTGCTGACCGGGAGCATGGCGAGTTGCGCAGCTACTGTTCGACCGTTCGTCGACCACAACTCCCACGTACTCGCGCCGCGTAGGTCGCGCCATGACACGGCTCCTCGTTGTTGGCGGCAGCGGCTTCATCGGCAGAGAACTCTGCCGGCAGGCGGTCGAAGCGGGCCACGAGGTCCGCAGCGTTTCGCACGGCGGCCGCCCCGACATCGGCGTCGGCCCCGGAACCAACTGGGCGGAATCGGTCGAGTGGACGAGCGCCGACCTGTTTGCGCCAAACGTCTGGCGCGACCGCCTCCGCGGGGTCGACAGCGTCGTCCACGCGGTCGGGATCGCCCACGAGTCGCCGAAGACGGGCAGGACGTTCGAGCGACTCAACGGCGATTCGGCGATTCTCACCGCGCTCGAAGCCGAGCGCGCCGGCGTCGAGACGTTCGTCTTTCTCTCGTCTGCGGCGAAGTATCCGACCGCCAGAGGGGCGTATCTACAGTCGAAACGGCGGGCCGAACAGGCGATTGCGGGTCTCAATCTCGACACCGTCGTGCTCCGTCCCGGTCCGGTCTACGGTCCTGACCAGCCGCATTTTCCCCGCCCACTCAACGTGCTCTGTCAGCTCGTCGACCGGGTTCCCGCGATCACGACCCGACTGGGAACGGCCCGCCCGATCGCCGTCGAACAGGTCGGGCGTGTCGCGCTCGACAGCGCCGTCGACCCCGACCAGCGACTGTTGACCGTCGAGGACATCGTCACGGCGTGATCCACGCGCGGCGGACAGTACGGCGGCTGTGTGGCTGTTGGAACCGTTCCGCGAGGCAGCCGTGAGCCCACGCAGCGCGCCGGTCGATATGACGACCGGCCCGGTCACGCCGAAGCTGCTGACGCTGGCGTGGCCGCTCGTTCTCGGCAACCTGCTGCAGACGTTCTACAATCTCGCGGATATGTTCTGGGTCGGCCGCGTGAGCGGTGATGCTGTTGCGGCCGTCTCGCTCATGTTCCCGCTGTCGTGGATGTTCGTCTCGACGGCGATGGGCATCACGGCCGCAACCATCGCGCTCGTCAGCCAACACATCGGCGCGGGCAACCGGCGGCGTGCCGATCGAATCGTCGCCCAGTCGGCGGTGTTGGCAACGGTCGTTGCCACCGCGCTCGCGGCAATTGGCCTCGCGGTTCGCGAACCACTGTTGCGGACGATGGGTGCCCGCGATCAGGTGTTCGTTGAGGCGCTTGCGTACATCGAAATCATCTTTCTTAGCCTGCCGTTGACGTTCATTTTTTTCGCGTTTCGCTCCTCGCTGCAGGGGGCGGGCGACACGAAAACCGCGATGTGGCTGATGGTGCTGTCGGCCGGACTCAACGTCGTTCTTGACCCGTTTTTCATTCTCGGCTGGGGGGCGTTTCCGGCACTCGGCACGCAGGGCGCGGCGGTGGCGACGTTCATTGCCCGCGCGTTTGCCGCCGGCGCTGG
>SL_4KL_010_BRINEDRAFT_10000895_pt1 | contig 16021 bp, 11 predicted proteins | sample SodLak_010_BRINE_2_FD_10664 | JGI IMG/M metagenome (IMG submission 10664)
GCCTCACGCAGGCGGCGGACCGCTCGGATGCCGCTTTTTTCGCTGCCGTGGACGCCGCCGACAACCACCACCTCCGGGTCGCCCGGACCTCGCATGGTCACATCGAGGAAATCAAACTCATCCGTCATACCCCTACGCTATGGGTTGAAAACGTGAAAAGCAACTACTTGCGAATGCCGCATGGCACCGCTGTCTCTTGTACGCAGTCTGGCAGACCTGTGAAATACGCACAGCTACCAGCATACCCCGCTGGATTCGCTATTTCCTGATCTTTATATCCGATCATGGGACCAGTCCGGGCTATGCCCGAGCAAGCCCACGTCATCGCTGGCCGCTGCAGCACTGTCTTCGAGGGAACACACGAACAGGAGCACCACGGCGAGATGGTCGTCCTGATCAAACCCGACAGCACAGTGTTGGTCCACGACACGGACGGCTACCAGCCAGTCGCCTGGCTCACCCGTCCCGAATCCGTCACGATCGCTGGCGATACTGTCGCTGCCAGCGACGGCGAGCAGTCGCTTCGAGTGACGATCCACGAGACGATCACCCGCGACCAGTATCCGCTCGGGGAGGCTGGTGTCCCGGTTGGTGAGTGTCCCGAGTGTGCAGCGACGCTGATTCGCGCAAACGGCGCACTTTCCTGTCCCGGCTGTGATAAGCGGTATCCGATCCCAGCGAGTGCAACAGTGCTCGACGATCACTGTGCTGACTGTGAGCTCCCTCGCGTGCGCGTCGAACGTGGCTGTTCGTTCGTGCTCTGTCCGGACTGTGATTCGCTGACAGAGCGAATCAAAGCGGCGTTCGACCGGGAGTGGGACTGTCCGGACTGTGACGGACAGCTGCGGGTGCTGTACCGTGGACGACTCATGCTCGGCTGTGAGGAGTATCCCGACTGCGAGACGGCGTACTCCTTCCCACGGGGAAGCCACGAAGGAAGCTGTGAGTGTGGGCTGCCAGTGTTTGAGACGGGATCCGGGAAAAGATGTCTGGATAGCGACTGTGATGACGTGACTGCGGGGGATCAAGGGTAGTGTTTGTTTTTGTTGTAAAGTGAGGATATCGCGTTATTAGCACGAAGTGAACCCAAAAAAACCGCTGGCATCACGACAGCTGGGACAGCAAGAAAGCCCTCCGCAAACGTTGAGACAACTACAAACAGCAAGAAAGCCCCCGTCCGCTCCGGCGACCTCAGTCGCTGTGCTCCTCGTTCCTTTCAGTCACTGCGGTGCTTGCTTCCTGACGCCGCCGGAGCGGACGGCCCCTTTCAGTCCCGCCCAATGTGATTTTCCAGGCTGGGCGGGACTGAAAGGGGCGAGGCTGTCGACGAAGGCGGACGACGCAAGCACCTACTGGAGCGTCGCTCGAGAGAGCGAAGCTCTCTCGTGATCCCGAAAGACCGCAGGTCTTTCGGGCGACAGCGAGGCCCCCGAGTCGACAGCCTCGGGGCTTTCTTGCTGTTCTCTGCGGTCAAGTTACTCAGGTCAACCAGCACAACGTCCGAGTTGGTTTTTTGGCTGTTTGCAGTTGCACCAGTTTCAGTTGGACGACTTGCTTGCCACTCACAGCTTTCAATGCCAGATTGGTTCTGACTAACTTGGGTGAACCAAGTTGATTGACCCAAGTTATTCATTTCAGCTCTGCAACGGCTGCCATCTTGCTGTTTGTGTCAACGACCACAGCAATCTCACATACCAAACACTGTCGAGCTGAAGGTGGCAGGTATTTTAATGCAGGAACGCTGACCGACACGTATGGATTACGAGCCACAGGAAATCGAATCACGCTGGCGCGAGCGCTGGGCCGAGAACGGCCGCTACGAGGCCGATCCCGGCGACGGTGAGGCCACATACGTCACCGTTCCCTACCCGTATCCAAGCGGCGGGATGCATCTCGGCCACGCGCGCACCTACACAGTGCCCGATGTCTACGCCCGCTACCGGCGGCTGCAGGGCGACAACGTCCTCTTCCCGATCGGCTGGCACGTCACCGGCACGCCGATTGTCGGCGCTGTCGAGCGACTCAAAAAAGGCGAGCAATCACAGCTCGACAGCTTACAGAACGCCTTCGGCGTCCCCGAATCTGATCTCACGGATCTCGAAACCCCGATGGGCTTTGCCCGGTATTTCATCGAGGATGCCGACGCGAGCTACAAACGCGGGATGAACTCGCTTGGTCTCTCTATCGACTGGCGACGTGAGTTTACCACCAACGACGACCGGTACTCGAAGTTCATCACCTGGCAGTACGAGACATTAAAAGACCGCGGCCTGCTGGAGAAAGGACTGCACCCTGTCAAATACTGCACCGAGCAAGAAAACCCAGTGACGACACACGATCTCCTCGAAGGCGAGGATGTCGAGTACCAGGACTACGCGCTGATTCGCTTCCAGGCCGGCGACACCATCTACCCGATGGCAACACTCCGACCCGAAACCGTCCGGGGAGTCACCAACGCCTACGTCAATCCCGACGCGACCTACGCAGAAGCGACCGTCGACGGCGAGACCTGGATCGTCAGCGAGGAGGCAACAGAGAAACTCTCCCTGCAGGATCGCGATGTTGCCGTCGAAGGAACTTTCGATGGTGAGGAACTCGTCGGAACGACAGTTGAAAATCCGGTCACCGGTGATGAGATCCTCATTCTCCCAGCGAGCTTCGTCGATCCTGACTCGGCGACCGGCGTCGTGATGTCCGTGCCGGCACACTCCCCCGACGACTACGTCGCCTTGCAGGAGGCGAAAGCCCGCGCCGACGAGCTCGACGCCTACGGGATCGACCCCGACACAGTCCGGGATATCGAGCCAGTTCCGATTCTGGATATCGAGGGCTACGGGGAGATTCCAGCCAAATCAGCCGTCGAGGAAGCCGGAATCGAGGAAAGCGACGATCCCGAACTCGCCGAGGTCACCAAAGAGCTGTACAACGACGAGTTCCACAAAGGGAAACTGCACGATGAGTACGGCGAGTTCGGCGGGGAGATCATCGCCGACGTGCGCGAAAAGCTGCGCGAGCAGTTCCAGTCCGAGGGCGCGTTCGGCCGGATGTACGACTTCCCGGAGCCCGTCATTTCGCGTGCAGGTGGCAAGGTCGTCGTCGCCTATCAGGACACCTGGTTCCTGCGGTACAACGACGACGAGTGGCAGGCAAAGGCCAGCCGCGTCGTCGAGAATCTGGACTGCGTGCCGGAAAACACTCGCGAGCAGTACACCCACACGATCGACTGGCTCGAAGAGTGGCCCTGCATCCGAAACTACGGGCTCGGAACCAAACTGCCGTGGGACGACGACTTCGTCATCGAGCCGCTGTCGGACTCGACGATCTACATGTCCTACTACACGATTGCCCACCTCATCGACGACGTGCCGGTCGAGGAACTCGACCGGACCTTCTTCGATACGCTCTTTTACGGATCGGAGGCCGTCGAGAACGGCGACGTGCCAGGCGTCGAGGAGTCACGAGAGCCCGTCGAGGACGCACTCGAACTCCGCGAAGAGTGGGAGTACTGGTACCCCGTCGACGTGCGGTGTTCGGCGAACGACCTCATCCAGAATCACCTGACCTTCTTCCTCTTTCACCACGCAGAGCTGTTTGAGGAGCCAAACTGGCCACAGGGAATCACCGTCATGGGGATGGGGCTGCTCGAAGGCGAGAAGATGTCCTCCTCGAAAGGCCACGTCGTCTTGCCCGGCGAGGCGATCGAGAAGTTCGGTGCCGACACGGTTCGATTCTTCCTGCTGAACTCGGCGGAGCCGTGGCAGGATTTCGACTGGCGCGGCGATCTGGTCGGCGACACGCGATCCCAGCTCGACCGCTTCTGGAATCGTGCACAGGAGACGATCGAGACCACGGTGCCCGAGGATGCGGACGACCAGCTCGAACATATCGACGAGTGGCTGCTCTCGACACTCCAGACGACGATTGCGGAGACAACCGAGGCGCTGGAGCGGTACGAAACCCGAACCGCGAGCCAGAAAGCGTTCTACCAGTTCGAAGAGCAGCTCAAATGGTACCGCCGGCGGGCGGATCTCGACCGGCCGGGTGCGAAGTGGACACTGCAAGAAGTACTCCGGACGCGGCTCCGCCTGCTCGCACCCTTTGTCCCGTTCATGGCGAACGAGCTCCACGAGCAACTCACCGACGAGCCCGCAGAGGAGGCTGCCTGGCCAGCACCCGATTCCGCTTTCGAGTCGCCACTCGTCGAAGTTCGTGAACAGCTGGTCGAGGACGTCACCGAGGATATCCACGACATCGTCGACGTGACTGGAACCGATCCGGAGACCGTTCGGCTCTACGTCGCTCCCGAGTGGAAACGAGACGTTTTCGAGACAGTTCAGCAGACCGGCACCGACGTCGGTGCGGTGATGGGCGAAGTGATGCAAGACGAACAGCTTCGCCAGAAAGGCGATGCCGTCAACGATCTCGTTCAGGAACTCGTCGAGTACGTCCGCGAACGCGACGAGGAGACGCTCGATGGGCTGGCCGAGGTCGACGAGCTGGCCGTCTACGACGCTGCTCGTGACTTTTTCGAACGCGAGTTCGACGCGACTGTCGAACTGTTCGACGCCGGCAGCGACGTCGAGGATCCGGCAGGGAAGGCCTCACAGGCAGTGCCGTTCCGCCCGGCCATTCATATCGAGTAGCTACTCTGCTTCGGGCGATCGGACGGTGAAGACGGGCGTATCTGACGCCCGGACGACTTTTTCTGTGACGCTTCCAAGCAGATATCTGTCGATCCCGCTTCGTCCGCGCGTCGCCATGACGATGACGTCCATCGAATCACCTAACTCGATGATCTCCCGGTAGGGATCACCATCCTTGATGTGGGCTTCTGTCCCGACCCCGGCGCTTTCTGCTTCTGTCTGGGCCGCTTCGATCGTCTGCTGTCCTCGCTCACGGAGTTCGTTGAGCGAGGTCCCGGTTGCCCCGGCATCGCGGTAGGTCGTGTTGACGACATACAGCACGTGCAGTGTCGAGTCGAACTGTTTTGCGAGTGTCAGGGCGTGTGTCAACGCTTCATTCGCACTTTCGCTCCCATCCGTCGGAAACAGAATTTTTTCATACATTTCTTGTCTACATACCCTTGATTATTTCACAGTAGTAAAATATTGTCCAATTAATACACCGTAATGTCTCGTTAGTCACCTTATACGCTCCCAGCGAGTGAGATACCGCCGATCAGCGAAGAACGGACAAACAGTGGCGCAGTTCAGTAGTTGGAGAGTGCCTGACCGGGTCGTTTTTAATCGCGTGCCCAGTAGCCGCCAGTATGCAGGCACTCACGCTGGGACCAGCAGGAACCTACTCACACCGGGCAGCAAGCGCTGTTGCCGAGGACGAACAGATCAACTTCACCGAGTCAGTCACCTCGATTATCGAAGCGATCGCCGACGGCGAGTATGATCGTGGTGTCGTCCCCGTCGAGAACAGTATCGAAGGCTCGGTCACCGAGTCACTCGATGCACTCGCGGAGTACGACGTCGCCGTCGTCAAGGAGATCATCACACCGATCCGTCACGCACTGATTGCACAAAAGGACTCCTTCGAGGTGATCGCGAGTCACGCACAGGCGCTTGCCCAGTGCCGGTCGTATCTCGAAGACACCTACCCCGACGCCGAACTCGAAGCCGTCGCCAGTACGGCCCGCGGTGTCCAGCGTGCGCGCGGAGATGCGTCAGTTGCTGCGATCGGTCATCCCGCAAACGCCGACAACGGTGAGTCGCTTCGCGTCCTCGCCGAAGATATTCAGGACCGAAGCTCCAACGCGACCCGATTTTTAGTCGTCGCCCCGCCGTCGGCCCACAGCGAGGCCGGCAGCAAGAGTTCCTTTATTGTCTATCCCAACGCCGACTACCCGGGACTCCTGCTCGAACTGCTCGAACCCTTCGCCGACAGAGATATCAACCTCACCCGGGTCGAATCGCGACCGAGCGGGGAGCGACTGGGCGATTACGTCTTCCACATCGATATCGCCGCCGGACTGTACGAGGAGCGCACCCAGAACGCCCTGGGTGTGATCGAAGAGATCGCCGAGAACGGCTGGGTCCGCAAGCTTGGCTCCTACGACAGCGAGACAGTGCTGTACTAATCTGGCCGCTGGAGCTGAATCACGACAACTGTCCCCCGCGGCTCGTTCACCTCGAAGGCGACTGTGCCACCGATCGACGCAGTGAGCCAGTTGATTACCCATAGTCCGAGGCTGCTTCCGTGTTCGAGTTTCGTCTCCTGTGTTCGTGAGAGAGCATCACGCTCCGTCGATGGGATCCCAGGGCCGTCGTCCGCAATCCGAACCGTGGCAGTCTCGTCCCCTTGTTCAACGGAGATACTGACCTCCGGTTCGTCACGGTCGTTGTGTTCGATGGCGTTTTCGACGACGTTTTCGAAGATCGTTTCGAGTTGCTCACTTTCGTGTGCACAGACATCGACGCCGCCCGGCATTTCCAGGCTGATCTGTGCCTGTGGATGCTGGTCACGGAACCGGGAGACGACTGTTTCGAGGGCTGCTGTCGCGTCGTAGGAACGAAGTGAGCTCTCTGTCCGTTCCAGTGACGACTGGATATGGCGAGCATTATCACCGACAGTTTCCAGTCGGTTCGCGGCCGACCGGATCTGTTCGAGTTCCTCGTGTGTTTCCGGAAGCTGACTGTCGAGCGAGGCCGCATAGCCGTCGATGATGTTGAGTTCGTTACGAAGGTTGTGTCGCAGCACACGGTTTGTCACCGAAAGCCGTTGCTCGTGCTCTTTGAGATCTGTGATATTCCGGATGACGACGACGTGCCCAACGACTTCGTCTTTGTGTCCGTGCAGTGGTGAGTATCTAGCGATATAGAACTCCTGACCCTGTGTCGAGGAGAACACTGTGCCATCGATCTCACCGAATGCACTGTCGAATATGTCGGCTGCCGGAGTGCCGACAGTGAGTGTCGTATCGAGAATCCGTTCGGCACGAGCGTTCGATTCCACCAGCTTGCCCCCCTCGTCGAAGACGAGTACACCGTCACCGAAGATCTCCGAGACGTTGCGGTACGCGGCGGGTGACAGATCGAGGACATCGTATCGAAACAGCGCTGCCGCGAACGTCGCTCCCGAGATCCCCAGTGCTGCGGTCGTGAAATCAACCATCGAAAGTGAGCCGACACCCAGCGAGAACGGGACGTTCACCACTGTCGGGGCGAGACCGCCAGTGAGCATGAGCAGTGACTGTTTCCTGTAGACAGGCTCGGATCTGATGACGACAGTTGTGAACACGCTCAGTGAGACGAAGATGAGCACGTACACGTACGCAAGGTTGAGCCAGTACCAGGGACCAAACTCCGGGACAAAAACGACGAGAGAACCGACTGTCTCGAAGCTTGTCGTTTGCCAGAGTAACCCGTGAAGCGAGTTCGTCCAGGCAGAGGTGATCGTGATCGTTGGAAAAACACTCAACGCTGCTAGCACGCGTGATGAGACCCACTCATCGTAGCCAGCGTATCGCATCGCCAGCAGAAAATACCCGACCGGAACGAGATTCTGTCCTGGCACCATCAGCTGCTGGAGAAACAGATTCAGTTCCTCGTTGGCGTACCCGAAGCTGATTGCCTGCGGGATCGCCCAGGCAGCACCGGCGAATGTGAGTAACGCGAGTGGCCAGGCCATCGGATCCGGGCGCTTTCGGAGCGCGTAGATCCCGATACCCGTCAGTACCACTCCGTTGACGAGGACGAGCACCGAAATCCATGAGGATGTCCAGCCCACTTTTGACTGTTTGAGTACACACGTAAATATGTAATTTCAGATCGTCAACTCCTCTCCCGGATATCATCCACCGCGGGGAGACACACTGCGATCAGACGCTCTTGAGCGGTCAGTGACTCCCACCGCTCTCCAGTATATAAAGTTATGCAGACAACCACCATTGATACTGGATAACAAACCACTATCACCGGATCAGCTCGGCGTGAAGTACAGTATACAAAAGCTTTATATAGAATCACAATCAATCTTCGAGTGATTATGGCTCAGCAGATGGGTAACCAGCCGCTTATTGTACTTTCGGAGGAAAGCCAGCGCACATCCGGAAAGGATGCACAATCGATGAACATCACGGCCGGAAAGGCCGTCGCCGAGTCCGTTCGGACGACGCTCGGTCCGAAGGGGATGGACAAGATGCTCGTCGATTCGACGGGCAGCGTCGTCGTCACGAACGACGGTGTCACGATTCTCGACGAGATGGATATCGAACACCCCGCAGCCAACATGGTTGTCGAAGTCGCCCAGACCCAAGAGGACGAGGTCGGCGACGGAACGACGACGGCAGTCGTCATCGCAGGTGAGCTTCTCTCGAAGGCAGAAGAGCTTCTCGACCAGGATATTCACGCAACGATTCTCGCACAGGGCTACCGCCAGGCAGCCGAGCACGCAAAGGAGTTCCTCACCGAGGAGGCAACCGATGTCGAGGGCGACGACACCGACTCCCTCGAAAGCGTCGCCCGGACGGCGATGACCGGCAAGGGTGCAGAAAGCGCCAAAGACCACCTCGCCGAACTCATCGTCCGTGCAGTGCAGGCCGTCGCCGACGAGGAGACTGTCGACACGGGCAACATCAAAGTCGAGACGGTCGTCGGAGGCTCCATCGACGAGTCCGATCTCGTCGAGGGCGTCATTGTGGACAAATCCCGCGTCCACGACAACATGCCACAGCTCAAGGAAGACGCCGACATCGCGCTGCTCGACACCGCGATCGAGGTGCCCGAAACCGAACTCGACGCCGAGGTCAACGTCTCCGACCCCGACCAGCTCCAGGAGTTCCTCGACCAGGAAGAGAAACAGCTCCGCGAGATGGTCGACGCGATCGCCGCATCCGGTGCTGACGTTGTCTTCTGTCAGAAGGGCATCGACGACATGGCCCAGCACTACCTCGCTGAAGAGGGTATTCTTGCAGTTCGCCGTGCCAAGAAGTCTGATATTCAGGCGCTCGCCCGATCGACGGGTGGCTCGGTTGTCTCGAACATCCAGGACATCACCGCAGACGACCTTGGATTTGCAGGCTCCGTCGCAGAGAAAGAGCTTGCCGGCGACGAGAAGATCTTCGTCGAGGACGTCGAGGACGCCAAAGCTGTGTCACTGATCCTCCGCGGTGGCACCGAGCACGTCGTCGACGAGGTCGAGCGTGCAGTTGACGACGCACTCGGCGTCGTCGCCGCAACCTACGAGGACGGCAAGGTGCTCGTCGGTGGCGGTGCACCCGAAACCGCACTCTCGCTTGAGCTCCGTGACTTCGCAGACAGCGTCGGCGGCCGCGAGCAGCTCGCGATCGAGGCCTTCGCTGACGCCATCGAGGTCATCCCACGCACGCTTGCCGAGAACGCCGGGATGGACCCGATCGACTCGCTGGTCGAACTCCGAAGCGAACACGACAGCGGTAACAGCAACACCGGCCTCGACGCCGAGGTTGGCGAGGTTGCTAACGTCGAAGACAAGGCTGTCGAGCCGCTGCGTGTCAAAACCCAGGCTGTCGAGAGCGCAACCGAAGCAGCCGTCATGCTGCTTCGCATCGACGACGTGATCGCTGCTGGCGACCTGAAAGGTGGCCAGGGTGACGACGACGAAGACGACGCCCCAGGCGGCCCAGGCGGTGGCATGGGCGGCATGGGCGGCGGCATGGGCGGTATGGGCGGCATGGGCGGCGCGATGTAAGCTCGGCCACTCACGCTGCTACCGCTGCTGGATAACTCGATCGAACGATTTTATTTTTGCTCCACAACGAGTAGCTGACGCTGTTTAGGGCGGGGAAACTGTAGGAGGAAATTGGGGTCGCACAACCGGAACTGAAACAGCCGTGAACAGCAAGAAAGCCCCGAGGCGCTAACCGGCTGCAACTTTTCTTGCTGTTTGTGATGGCGTTAGCTTCAGCGCAGTGGTTTCCTTACCATTTTTCAGCTCTAGCAGATCCGTTCACTCCGAGGACTTTCCTACCGTCAGCAGCCGTAGCTACTCAGAAAGCGCTCGGAGCTCGTGGTGAAACTGCACCGCAGTCTCGTAGCGAGTGATCTTTTCTTTTGCCGTCGCTTTCTCGATTATCTCGTCGATTCCGTCCGGGAGATCCGGAACAGTAGCCGATGGTGGGTCTAGCTGCTGGTGACACACCTGTTCAGCGATCTCCTCACCAGCTTCGAACGGATGGTTGCCAGTCAGTGCTCGGTACAGCACCATCCCGAACTGATAGATATCAGTCGTGTGGTCGACCCGACCGTACCGGTCGTCGAAGTACTCCGGGGCGGCATACCGCCCATCGAGATACTGACCCGGGCCGTCGTACTGGCTGTAGACGGGAAGTAACCCGACGTTGTCGAGCATCGGGTCAGCAACACCGTCGAGCGTGTTCGGTGGGTAGCCGACGGATCGTGGATCGATCCCGCCGTGGACAACACCACTGGAATGGAGTTCGACGAGCGCCCGACTCAACACCAGGGCGTGATCGAGCGCGTTCATCGGTGCGAGTCGCCCGTGATTCGCAAGCCGTCCCTCAACGACAGCCGTTGCGATCCACGGTCTGGGTGTCGCTGCCCAGTCGAGGACGCGGACGAGTCCGGGGCTGTCGAGACGTGCCCACCCACGGAGGCAGTCGGTGAGCCGTCGCCGAAACGCCGGCGCGTCCTGTTGGTCACAGAGTCGGATCAAGAGTGCGTACTCCTCGACACCAATGCGCCCGCGAACACGGATCGCGCGCGCAAAGCGTTGCTTTCGCATCGGCGAGAGCACTTCGAGTTCGTCGAACTTGCTGCGTGCCTCGATTGCGAGAAACGTCTGGGAGTTTTCGATCTGCTGGATCCGTTTGTGCCGGCGTCGAACTGACCGCGGACGACTCTGCTTTCGGGCTGCTGCGCGTTCAATCTCTTCGTCGCTGGCTGCCTCACCACCCTCACCAGGCAGTCGCTGGATGAACCGGGTCCAGGCGTCGCTGTCGAGTGGTTCCCGGCCCTGGCTATCGAGTTCGACCAGCCGCATCACGGCGCTGAAAAAGGTCGGCTCTCCATCGGCGTCGGGCTCAACCTCGACTGCGGATAACTCCCAGGGCTCGGTGTGTTCGATCCGACCGTAGATCCGTCTGGCCGCGCCGTAGCCGGCTTCGGTGATCAAGGCGCCGCGAATCTCGCGGCCGTGGTCGCCAAGCAGTGTCGCAAGTGTGCGACAGGCTGGCTCGGAATCGGGGTCGGCAGCCAGCTGCTCGACGAGCAGCCCGATAATCGTTGACACCTTCCCCGGCTGGCCGCGTGCGACCAGCGAAAGCGCGATCCCGCAACGCTGTGCCGTCTCCTCGTCTGCGCCTGGCAGAGCAGCCACGAGTGAGCCAACGACTGGATGTGTCCGCGCGCGCGGATCCGAAGCTGGTGGCTGCTGACCCGAATCGTCTGTGGGGAGGTCATTCTCTGAGTCTCCCTGCGGTGGCTCCCCCCCATCAGTGGCCATACACACAGTACGTGACCCGGAGCTAAAGAAGATTCGTCACTTCACGTCCAGTTCGAACTGTTCGTGTTCCTTCTCGGGGTTGAGCACAACGCTCGTGTTCGACTCCTTGATCTCCGGCTCTGTGAGGAGTCGTTTGATTGTATCGTTCATATCGTCCGTGTCGTGGAACTTGCCGATCGCGATGATGTCGTGGTCACCCGTCGTCTCGTAGACGCTGACCATCTGGTGGTGATCAGCGAGCCGTTCTGTCACGTCGACGAGTGAGTCCCCCTCGACTTTGAGCTGCAGGATCGCTGTTACGTCGTACCCCAGTGCATCGTAATCTACCTTCGGTGTATACCCCTGAATGATCCCATCCTCTTCGAGATCCGAGAGATGGTTGGAAACGGTCGTAACGGAGACATCGAGATCTTCCGCGAGACTGCGTAAACTCGCTCGCCCATCACCTAGAAGTGCATTCACCAACTTTCGGTCTAGATTTTCATACGTCATCAACGGAGAAAACGTAGCCCACCCATTATAATTTTACGAATATACAGTTCTCTTCTCAGATGGCAAGGATTGCACACTCTGTGTGTACTTTAGTGTATGCCGCTCGCTGTATCAACTGTCGAAAGATGACAACCGAAAACCTATCTGAAGCAGCAGAGGATGTCCTCGATGAAATCGAGGAAGAAGATGTAGATTTCCTCCGTCTCCAGTTCAGCGATATCCTGGGGACGCCGAAAAACGTCTCGATTCCGGCCGATCAGGCCGAGAAAGCGTTCACCGAGGGGATCTACTTCGATGGCTCGTCGATCAACGGCTTCGTCCGTATCCAGGAGTCCGACATGCGGCTCGATCCGGACCCTGAAACGTTTGCCGTGCTCCCATGGCGAAACAGCGAGAAAGTCACCAGCGCCCGCCTCATCTGTGACGTGATCGATACGTCCACAGGTGAGCCCTTCGAGGGTGACCCACGCCGTGTACTGAAAAACGCTGTCGACCGCGCAAACGAGATGGGCTACACTGTCAACGCAGGCCCAGAGCCGGAATTTTTCCTCTTCGAAGAGGACGAGGACGGTCGAGCCACCACGACGACCCACGACGCCGGTGGCTACTTCGATCTCGCACCGAAAGATCTCGCAACCGACGTGCGTGGTGACATCATCTACGGACTCGAAGAGATGGGCTTCGAGGTCGAAGCCAGCCACCACGAGGTCGCCGAAGGCCAGCACGAGATCGACTTCAAGTACGACGATGCGCTCTCGACGGCTGACAACATCGTCACCTTCCGCTCGGTCGTCCGCGCCATCGCGGCCCAGCACGACCTGCACGCAACCTTCATGCCGAAGCCGATCCCGCGCATCAACGGTTCCGGCATGCACACCCACCTCTCGCTGTTTGACGAGGATGGCAACAACGCCTTCCACGACGACGACGACGAGTTCAACCTCAGCGAGACCGCCGGCCAGTTCCTCGCCGGTGTCCTCGACCACGCCCCAGCGCTTGCTGCCGTGACGAACCCAACCGTCAACAGCTACAAGCGACTCGTCCCAGGTTACGAGGCACCAGTGTACGTCGCCTGGTCCGACGTCAACCGCTCCGCACTCATCCGGAAACCGGCCGCACGTGTCCCAGCTGCCTCGCGTATCGAGGCGCGCTTCCCGGACCCATCGTGTAACCCATACCTCGCACTCGCCGCACTGATCCAGGCAGGACTGGACGGCATCGAGCGCGGCCTCGAATGCCCAGACCCAGTTCGAGAGAACATCTACGAGTTCGACGAGGCAAAACGCGAAGAGTACGGCATCGAGACGCTGCCGACGAACCTCGGCGAAGCTGTCGAAGAGCTCGAAAGCGACGAGGTTGTCATGGACGCACTCGGCCCACACGTCTCCGAGAAGTTCGTCGAAGCGAAGAGTCAGGAGTTCAGCGAGTACCTCGTCGAGGTCTCCGAGTGGGAGCTCGACCGGTACCTCGAGAAGTTCTAACCGACGGGCTGTTGCCTGTCAGTTGAACGGCCGCTGCCGTTCTCCTTGCAGGGAGTGTCTCTCGCTTGCTGTCGCATTTTTCTGGAATGTTCTCTTCTTAATTTTTCATAGCAACGCGTTAGTTGAAGTCAGTTCAGAAAAACAGGCTGCCCGCGTGCGAATCCAACTGGATTTATACCTCCAACCGTTGAACCCAGTTGTCGAACAATGACAACTGATACACTCTCTGCAGAAGCGGAAGATGTTCTCGAGACGATCGAGGAGGAAGACGTCGATTTCCTCCGGCTCCAGTTTACCGACATTCTGGGGACGCCGAAGAACGTCTCGATTCCAGCCGATCAGGCCGAGAAAGCGTTCACCGAGGGGATCTACTTCGATGGCTCGTCGATCAACGGCTTCGTCCGTATCCAGGAGTCTGACATGCGGCTCGAACCCGAGCCGGAGACGTTTGCCGTGCTCCCGTGGCGAAACAGCGAGAAAGTTACCAGCGCTCGCCTCATCTGTGATGTAATCAACACGTCGACGGGCGAACCGTTCGAGGGTGACCCACGCCGTGTACTGAAAAACGCTGTCGACCGAGCCGAGGAGATGGGCTACACCGTCAACGCAGCCCCGGAGCCGGAATTTTTCCTCTTCGAAGAAGACGAGAACGGGAACGCGACGACGACGACGCATGACTCTGGTGGCTACTTCGATCTCGCACCGAAAGATCTGGCCCAGGACGTGCGTGGCGATATTATCTACGGACTCGAAGAGATGGGCTTCGAGGTCGAGGCCAGCCACCACGAAGTTGCTGAGGGCCAACACGAGATCAACTTCACCTACGACGACGCACTGACGACCGCGGACAACGTCGTCACCTTCCGTTCGGTCGTTCGAGCAATCTCCGCCGAACACGACCTGCACGCAACCTTCATGCCGAAGCCGATTCCGCGCATCAACGGCTCCGGCATGCACACCCACCTCTCGCTTTTCGACGAGGATGGCAACAACGCCTTCCACGACGATGACGACGAATTTAATCTCAGCGAGACCGCCGGCCAGTTCCTCGCCGGCATCCTCGACCACGCCCCAGCGCTTGCTGCCGTGACGAACCCAACGGTCAACAGCTACAAGCGACTCGTCCCAGGCTACGAGGCACCAGTGTACGTCGCCTGGTCTGACGTCAACCGCTCCGCACTCATCCGCAAGCCAGCAGCGCGGATTCCGGCCGCCTCGCGTATCGAAGCACGCTTCCCGGACCCATCGTGTAACCCGTATCTCGCACTCGCCGTGCTGATCCACGCCGGACTCGACGGTATCGAACAGGAGATGGACTGCCCAGATCCAGTTCGAGAGAACATCTACGAGTTCGACGAAGAGAAACGCGAAGAGTACGGCATCGAGACGCTGCCGACGAACCTCGGCGAAGCTGTCGAGGAACTCCAGAAGGACGACGTTGTACTGGACGCGCTCGGCCCACACATCTCCGAGAAGTTCGTCGAAGCCAAGAGCCAGGAGTTCAGCGAGTACCTCGTCGAAGTCTCCCAGTGGGAGCTCGACCGGTATCTCGAAAAGTTCTAAAAAAACCGCTATTTTCTTTTGAGTGCAAGAGCGACGAGAGCGATCACGCCAGCGGCAACGACAGCAAACCCGAATCCAGGCCCATCGTCGTCAGCGTCGCTTTGTTCGTCGGTCTGTTCACTGTCGGATTCTGTCGGGTCATCCTCCTCGGCAGCGACGGTCAGCTCGAAGCCGGAGAGATCAGTGCCGCCATCCCAGACGAGGCTGCTCTCTTCGTGTCGCTCCGGCTCCGGATCTGCAGCCACGACACCGTAGCCGTCTGGCAGCTGGACGACAAACGTCCGTTCGGGCTCGAAGCCGCTTGCAAACGGCTCCGTCACGGTGAGCTGTCCATCCTCGGCACTTGCCAGCCCGCTCCAGGAGAGTGAGACAGTCACGGCACCGGTCGAACCGGTCCGATCGATACCGACCGTGGTATCCGACACTGCCATCTCGCGGTCGGTCGCACTGCTCGCATCAGCAGCCACATCTTGCATCCGGTTTTCAAACCGATCCCGGAGCTCCTCGCGTGCCTCCTGATCGTCGCGGAGTTCTTCGAATGCTGCCTGTTCGTCACTCTCGTCGAGGTCGAACGTGTAGGTGACTGCGACCGTCGCCGAGCCGTCGCTGTGTAGATCAACGACGAAGGCTGATTCGTCATCAGCCGGTTCAGTCTGGGCTGTCGTTTCACCGCTCGGTACCTCGAAAAGTTCTAAACTGAGAATTCTTTTTTATCGCCGGCGTGCAAGCACTGCGGTCGCGATGACGACGAGCCAGAAATGATATCACGGTGGCACTCCACCAGCCTGTATGCGCGGAAAACTGGACACCGACACCCTGCTGTACATCGTCCTCGCACTGGTTATCGTCTGGCTCGTGCTTCAGGTCATCAGCGAGACGCTCGCGATTTTCAGTACGCTGCTTGGCCCCTTCTCGACGCTCTTTGGGCTAGTAATTGTCGTCGTTATCCTGCTTTTCCTGTTCGATTACATCTGATCGGGAGTGGTTGTAGAAGACCATTCAGCACCGCAGCTAGTGAGAAAGCTTCTGGAAGA
>SL_4KL_010_BRINEDRAFT_10000898_pt1 | contig 15988 bp, 15 predicted proteins | sample SodLak_010_BRINE_2_FD_10664 | JGI IMG/M metagenome (IMG submission 10664)
GTCTTGTTGGCCGATTACAACGACGAACGCGGTATTCTGTACGCCGCCAACCGGATTGCAACCGCCAACTGAGTTGGTCGTCTTTTTATAGATACATCTGCTGTCGGTGGCACTGATAATGCACTATTCGTCGCTGTCGGGCTCCAGCGGTATTCGCTCGACATTGATCTCATCGTAGGCCTTGTCGGAGCCGAGGATCGAGTGGCCACGGGTTTCGGCAGCGGCTGCATGGAACGAATCGAACGCTGTCATCCCATCTTCGAAATATTGGACCGCTTTGAGAACGCTCTGCCGTTCTGCGTCGGTCTCGACGGGGACGATATCGAGCATATTTGAGACGAGTTTGATATACTCGAACTCGTGACGTTCGCGGATGAGAAGCAGTTCCAGATACGCGTGCGACGATGTAACTACCTCGTGTTCGTCAAGGGCATTTTCGGCTCGGTCCTGAAGCCAGTCGGAGTCCTTGATAAGCGCGAGCAGAAAATCTGTTTCGACGTAGACCGTCATTCGTCGTGATCCTCAGCGGCACGTTTACCGCGCGCAATTCCTGCTTCGGCGTCGGATTTTGCCTGTTTTCGGGCCTCGTCGCGGAGTTGGTCGACCGAGGTGTCTTCGAAGGCGTCGCCGGCAGCGTCCCGAACGGCTTGGAGTGGGTCGTCGGCAATCGGGATGAGTTCGATTCGATCCTTGTACGTGACGACGTGGAACTTCTCACCGTACTGTTTTCGTAGCTCTGCGGGGATGTACAACCGTCCGTGGGAATCCGTTTCGACTGACATAGGAGCGGTTTAGTGTGGGACAAACAAAATTCTATCCCACAAACGAGCAGTTTGTGTCATAACGTGGGAGATACGCAATTGACAGAGGTTATGTCAGCTGGGAATCCAGATTTGCAGATTTCGAGTATGCAATACTCAGAGCATGAGCCTACGTATGTGCGAACCCACCGTCGACGAGGATACGCTCGCCGTTGACGTAGGATGCAAGATCGCTTGCGAGAAACAGCGCGACGTTTGCCACTTCCTGTGGCGTTCCGTACCGGCCTGCCGGAATCGCGTCTAGGAGCATCGCCTCAATGCGCTGGCCCGCTTCGCCCTCGCCCAACGGTGAGTCCGCGAGCAGTTGCGTCTCGGCCCAGCCGGGGTTGATGCAGTTGACACGGATTCCGTCGTCACCAAAGCGGTCGGCCAGCGCGTAGGTAAGCTGTTGGATCCCCGCTTTCGAGGGGCCGTAGCGTGGCATTTCCTTTCCGGTGCGGACGGCGGCGAGGCTGGCCATATTGATGATCGTCCCACCCGTTCCACGCTCGACAAGCTGCTGGGCGGCGACCTGCGCGCCGAAGAAGGTTCCTTTGAGGTTGATATCCATGAGGCGGTCGTAGTCCGCTTCGGTTACCTCAAGGAAGTCGATAAAGTCGAGGATGCCAGCGTTGTTGACCCAGATATCCAGTCCACCTAACTCGGTGGCCGCGTCGGCGGCTGCTTCGAGGTCCGCACGGCTGGTCACGTCGCAGTCGACGTACAGTGCCGAGCGGTCGGTTTCGACTTCGATCCGTTCGTGTGTCGGATCGCCACCCTCCCGAGGCTCCGGCTGAATGTCGGCAACGACGACATCCGCCCCGTGTTCGGCGAACGTCAGGCTGATCGCCCGCCCGAGACCGCTCGCCCCACCTGTAACGACGACCGTTCGGTCCGTTAGTAGCTGACTCATTGTTGTACTCCAGTTGCGCGTGTGTTACTGTCTGTCATGTGCGACACAGTGAGACGATCCGCTTACAGAGTTATAAACACCATAGTTCCTAATGGAATAAAGTTCCAGAGAGGAGAGACCAGCGAACTCGGCCAAGATTCATCAACGCTCGCTTTGCTGATCAAGTGTGCGGAGAAACAGCTATTGTGACGGTTTTGCATATTATAGATATATGTCGGATCACGCTCCGAACGAATTCGTCATTGCATCGGCAGTACGGACCGGAATCGTCACGCAGCTTGCCGAGCGAGCGGCCCCAATCGACGAGCTACTGGCCGAAGTCGACGCCAGCGATTCGGCCGTCTACGATGCGGTGTCGACGCTTGCGGACCGCGGCATTGTGACTGAAAAGAGCGAGGGGTGGGACCTGAGCGCCCACGGGCAACTCGTCGCGGACGCCATCGATCAGTGGCAATCCACTGGCGCGTTTCTCAGTGCTGATCCGGCGTACTGGAAGAACCACGACGCCAGTGGAATCCCGCAACCGTTTCGCCGCCGATTGCCCGAGATCGGTGCGTACGAGATCGCGCGCAGCGATGAGTCACAGATTACCAGACACCACCAGGTGGCCCTGCGGCGGATGCGAGACGCCGACCACTGCCTGATTATCTCGCCGTTTTTCTCCGCCGAGTACCAGGACGCCGTTCCGGATTCGGCGGAGACGAGACTATTGATCAACCGCTCGGCTGTCGAGACCCGGGCCCAACGTATCACAGACGGACTCGACGCAGGAAAGGTGTTAGATCACGCCGAACTCCGACTCACACAGTCCACGTGTTCGTATGCCGTCGGTGAGGACTTTTTGGTCCTCAACCTTCCGACCCAGTCAGGAGAGCCGACGAACGCAACGGTGGTCTCGGAAACGGAGTCGGCTGTCCGGTGGGGAACCGACCTCTTTGAGTCGATGTGGGCCGAGTCCGATCCAATCGAGCCCTACGCCGCTCGTGAATTCCCCGATATCTGGGGTTAACTGTGTTACGGAGCCCTGTTGACGTTTTTTTGCATCCTTTTTCTATGTTGCACACATTTTTTACAAGAAGATGATGGATTGGACTCGCACTACCTCATTCAGATATATTGACTAGTCACCACCGTCGTAGTTCGATATAGAGATAACACACTATTTGGGCTCGCAGTATAGCAATGTTAGCCATCGCAATTCCGTATAAAAATATATATATATACCGTCGACACCCCGCCATGTCAAACCACCACGCACCAGCAGAAACCCGAAGCCATTAAACACCTCTCAGCAGTAGAGTCGCCAACTCACTGTGACGGGCCTCAGTGGGCACCCGGTTCGCCGGGACGAAATGTGGTCGGATGAACCGACTGAATCGCAAGCGCCCGAGGACAATCTATGGCACGAAGTGCATACTCATACATCCGAGACGCCTGGCAGAGCCCAAAGGAGGGCAAACTCGCCGAACTGCAGTGGCAACGAAAACAGGAGTGGCGCAAACAGGGCGCAATCGAGCGCATCGACCGCCCAACGCGACTCGACAAGGCGCGCTCGCTCGGCTACAAAGCCAAGCAGGGCATCGTCGTCGCCCGCGTCGCCGTCCGCAAGGGTGGCGCGCGCAAACAGCGGCACAAAGCCGGCCGCCGATCCAAACGACAGGGTGTCAACCGGATCGGTCGCCGCAAATCCATCCAGCGTATCGCCGAGGAGCGTGCCTCGCGCAAATACCCCAACCTTCGCGTGCTCAACTCCTACTGGGTCGGCGAAGACGGCTCGCAGAAGTGGCACGAAGTGATCCTCGTGGATCCCAGCCACCCGGCCATCGAGAACGACGGCGATCTCAACTGGATCTGTGACAGCCAGCACAACCAGCGGGCCTTCCGCGGGCTGACCAGCGCCGGCGACAAGGGCCGCGGCATGCGAACTCGCGGCAAGGGAACCGAGCACGTCCGTCCGAGCATCAACAGCAACGACAACCGCGGCAAGTAGTCGTTCGCCGCAGGCCGTTCAGCACGGCCGACGATTTGTATAACCAACTGATCGCCTCCGAGTCGTGCGGTTTTCCGTTCACCAAAAAAATAGCCGGTCGGATCGACTCGTGTGAAAATCGCTTACTGCATGGCTTTAACCCAGCCGGGAACCGATGCCATTCCGTCCTTGTCCTCCCAACCATGCTCGCGAAGGTAGGGCTCAAGGGTCGTGAACTCGAACCCGAACTGCGACTGCAGTGAATCGATCTCTGCGGAGTAGCCGACCTCGTTGAACCACTCACACATCACGGTGAACTCCTCACCAAAGCTCTCGTACGCGTCTTCAACCGGCACGTGAATGGCCGACACCTCAATGCCGGTCACGTCTGAAAGAGCCGCTGCAGTCTCTTCGAGCGTCCGTTCGTCGCCCGCGAGGTCAATCGATTCGCCGATGAACTCGGCCGGATTTTCAAAGGTGACCGCGGCCGCCCGGCCGACATCGTTGCTGCTGATCATCTGCAAACTCACGCCCGGTTCGAGTGGCAGTGCGAGCGTTCCCTCTTCGATGATGCTCTCGACGAACGCCTCGAGGTTCTCGAAAAAGAACACCGGCTTGAGGATCGTATACGGAAGATCCAGCGATCGAATGTGTTTGTCGATCTCGTTGGCCGAGTCGAAGTGCGGAATGCCGGTCTCCGTTTCGTGGCTTCCGACACCGGAAAAGACGAACTGCTCGACGCCCTCCTCGCTCGCGACAGTCGCGATATTTTTCCCCTGTTGCACTTGCGCGTCAAAGCCCTGTGTCCAGAAGTTCGTCACGGCGAAGACCGCGTCCGCTGCACGAACGGGCTCACGGAGCGTTTCGGGCTTACTGAGGTCGCCCTCGACCATGGAGACGCCTCGCTCGGCGAGCGCATTCGCTGTCTCGCTTGACGAATTACGAGTGAGTCCGGAAATCTCGAACTCGTGAGCGCTTTCGAGGAGGTGATCGACGACTGCACCGCCTTGGTTGCCCGTTGCGCCAACAACCAGTACGTGTGTTGGATTTGTGCTCATCGTAGCTCACACTCGTGTTCGTGCTGCAGCGTCTTATACTGCAGATAACAGAAGTGATAGGAGGGGACGGTGGTGTTACCGCCGCCACAACGCGAACCGAACACGCTGGACCTACGCGCGAGCGGGGAGCGACCATATCCTTATTCGCGCGCCGCCCGAACCCGGCCACATGAGCCTCGCACTCGACGCTACCCAGTTGGATCGCTACTCGCGGCACATCATCATGGACGAAATCGGGCCCGAGGGCCAACAGGCGCTGCTCGACGGGCGCGTGCTCGTCGTTGGCGCGGGCGGGCTCGGTGCGCCCGTCATCCAGTATCTCGCGGCCGCCGGCGTCGGCGAACTCGTCATCGTCGACGACGATGTTGTCGAGCGCTCGAACCTCCAGCGACAGGTGATTCACGGTGACGACGACGTGGGACGGCCGAAAGTCGACAGCGCCGCCGCGTTCGTCGACCGGCTCAACCCCGACGTGGACGTCGAAACCCACCACACCCGACTGACCGCCGACAACGCAGAACCGCTTATCGCGGGCTGTGATGTCGTCGTCGACGCGAGCGACAACTTCCCCACGCGGTATCTCGTTAACGACGTCTGCCGGCTGGCGGGTGTGCCGATCGCCCACGGCGCGATCTACAAGTTCGAAGGTCAGGTGACGACGCTCGTCCCCGACGGGCCGTGCTACCGGTGTCTGTTCGCCGAAGCGCCCGAACCGGGGGCCGTCCCCGACTGTGCGACGACCGGCGTGCTCGGCGTGCTGCCGGGAACGGTCGGCTGTCTGCAGGCGACCGAGGCGGTCAAACTCCTGCTTGGCGCTGGCGAGCCGTTGGTCGGCACGATGCTGTGTTACGACGCAATGGCGCTCTCGTTCGAGCGGGTTCCGTACCGCAAGAATCCCGACTGTCCCGTTTGTGGGAGCGATCCGATCGAGTCGATCGAGTCGGTCGAGTACAGCGGTGGCTGCCACGTGCGGGCTGACTAATCGCGTCGTTCGGCCTGGATCACTGCACTGTGCGAACTGGTGGTGTTGCTTCGCGTGTGGTTGGCAATATTATCCGGCCATGTGTCGCCACAATGCTAAAAGTTAATATTCTTTCAGCTCGCAGTTAATATATGACCGTTGTCAGCGTCTCCATGCCCGAAGAACTGCTCAACCGAATCGACGCGTTCGCCGAGGAACACGGCTACACGGGGCGCAGCGAAGTCGTCCGCGAGGCCTCGCGCAACCTGCTCGGCGAGTTCGAGGACAAACGACTCGAAGACCGCGACCTCATCGCCATCGTCACGGTGTTGTTCAACTACGAGACGACGAGTGTCGAAGAGCGAATGATGCACCTTCGGCACGAACACGAGTCGCTTGTCGCCTCGAACTTCCACAGCCACGTCGGCAACCACTACTGCATGGAACTGTTTGTTCTTGAGGGCGAACTCACCGAGATCTCGACGTTCGTCGGCAAGATTCGGGCGACCCAAGACACGCTCACCGTCGATTACTCCGTGATGCCCGTCGACGACTTCGGCTCGCTCGCCGAACTTCACTGATTGCGAGACGTCGTTTTTTGACCCGTCCGCTCAGTCGCTACTGACCTCGTTCGAGTCGCTGTCCGCGTCGCTCTCACGTTCGAACCGGGCGGTCCATCGCGTCGCCCCGACGGCCGCCGAGAGCATCTCGACTCGCGGGCCGAGATGGGGTACTTCAAGGAGTGCCGATTTTCCTTCCGGAGCCGCCGCCACCCAGCGATCCTGTGCGGCGACGAAGCGCTCGGCGCCGTAGACACACCCCGCCGCGAGCACAATGCCGGCGACGACATCGATTGCCCAGTGAATGCCGAGATACATCGTCGAGATAACCACGCTCCCCGCGAGCACGGCGGCGATGGGGAGCCACGCGGGATACGCCTCGCGGGTTTTGTACGCAAAGATGCCGGCGGTCACCGACAGCGACGTGTGCAACGAGGGGAACACGTTTGTCGGGTTGTTGATCTCGGTGGTGAGCGTCTGAAACTGTGGAAACGTCGTGTACAACAGGCTCTCGCCGATGCCGACGTTTCGGGGCCCGAAGGCAATGAACATGACGTACAACACGGTTCCCAGCACGTAGTTCAACCCGTAGGCGACGACGAGTTCGCGAAACCGCTGCTGGCGCTGGAGCGCGATGTAGGCGAACAACGGAAATACGAGCAAAAACACGTAGCCGTGGACGTAGATGTACGAAAAGTACGTCGTCAACAACTCCGTCTGAAACGACTGGACGAAGCCGATGAAGTTGCCCTCGATGGCCTCGATTGCGCCGGTAATCTCCCAGCCGACAAACCAGGAGAACTCGTCGGTGACATCTCTGAGCACCGAGTTGAACGCCAACAACACGGCAAGCGCAATCAGATACGGGCCCGACTGACGGAGCCGCGGCCGGAACTCGCTGGCCAACTCGCTGAGTCGCGTGCGGCCGACAATCGTGACCGCGCCGACCAGAATGCACGCGCCGACGACGAGGGTTATTTCGATGAGGAGCGAGAGGAGCATCGTTCTGTGAGGATGGTGTACCCGGTGGGTGCCGGCGTAACGTAAGAGCAGTTCGGTCCCAAGAATATAAAAAGGCTAGCTACCTGTGCTCGCTGTTCCGGCTCAGATGTAGCCGAACAGCGGGAGCGCGAGCCCGAGGAACCACGCGGCGATCGTGAGGAGCGTCAACGGCGGATCGGCGTCGGCGACCTCCCACTCGTCCGGTTCGCGGTTGTGCGAGCCGACGATGGCGGCGGCAAACGCACCGAGCGCGATCACGAGGCCGAGCCGGTGGAGCACCAACTCGATGGGAACAACGCCGAGGCCGATCGCGGCGAAGTCGTAGACGAAGCCCACCCCCATGCCGGCGAGCGTAAAGCCGAACGCCGGCAACGCGTCAAGCCGCGGGGCCAACACCGCCACGAGAATCGGTGGCCCGAAGACGAGCAGCGGGTACAACACCCCCGCGAGAATCTGTGGGGATTGACTCGTCACCGTCGCCTCAAGGGCAATCCCCGCAAACCGGACGCCCAAGAGGAGCGCCGCGAGGCTCGCCGCCAACACGAAGCCGTAGCGGTTTTTACTGGCCCATTGTGTGAGATCACGGCCCATGGTGATGGTGGTTCGGCGCGTTCGGTGACTGACGAACGTCAACAGCAACAACGCGGTTGCGAGCTCGATCTCGCTGATCCAGCCGTCGCTCCAGCCGCCGTCGAGACCGTAATAGTTGCGGCTGACCGAGGTAACGAACGGTTGTTCGATGAAGTCGTCCTCGATGATGACGCGCGCATTATCGATGTCGGTGACGGTGTGACGAAGCCGGAACCAATCGAAGTACTCGTGGTGAACCTGAATAGCCGTCCAGTTGTCATCTTCCGAACTGTACGCGCGGATGTGGTGTCGCGAGCCGAGATACGCCCCGCTGTGTAACTGGTAGCTCTCATCAACCCACTCGCCCTCGCCACCGTGTGGTGAACGGTCGATGTAGGAGTATCGGGTTGAGCCGTCCGCATCGTCCCAGTCGACACCGTCGTCGACCGAAATCTCGTAGGTGTCGGTGCCCGCATCCTCCATCGTCTCGTTGGTTTCTTCCCAGTCAAGATCGCTGCGTTCGATCAGCGCGGTCCGTGCCTCATCGGGCGGCGCGTGAATAATGAGGTTGATCGCGAGCGTTCGGTGCTCTACCGACCGGGATCGACTGGTGTAGGGCCACAGATAGCTGCCGTTTTCGGTTGGTTGGATGAGTTCGGCATCATCCACGCTGTCGATCTCTTGGGCTGGCGGGTCTTCGGTGCTCAGGCCGACGCCGCCGGCCAACAGGTACGCTCCTGCGAGCACAACGAGTGCGACGACCAACAGCCCGCGGCGACGATTCATTCAATGGGAGTTTTTTGTTCGTGTAAAAAACAGTATCGGCGTTACGAAGGCAATCAGCTACAGTCCGAGCAGCCCCTCGTCGTCACTCTGCTCATCGGTGTCGTTGTCATCGCCGGCGTCGTTCTCGTCGTCTGCATCGTCCTCACCCAGGAGCCCGTCGTCTCCGTCTTCAGCCTCGCCATTCGTGGTGTCGTCTTCGTCTTCAGCCTCGTCACTGTCTTCGCGGTCATCGGCGGGCGTGACTGCCTCGATGAGCGTTCGAATGTTGGGTTTCTCTTGCGATTCGACCTCCTGTGGATACGCGCCGATCGCGAGGACGAAGTCGTCGCCGCGTTCGGCCGCCGTCGTGACGTGCAGCGCGAGATCGAACGGCTGGCCGTCGATCGAGGCGGGCGCGCTGAAGATCGACTCGTCGACCGTTTGGTCGACGAGCGTGATCTCGTGATCCGACTCTCTGTTGAGTTCGCCGATGTCGTCGTAGTTGTCCTCGATGAGTTCGACGATCTCCTCGGTACTCATCTCCTCGATCGGATTGAACGATCGCCCCACTGCCTCGACTTTCGGCGAGGAAAGTACGCTGAATGTCGCCGTCTCCTGTTCGCCAATCGGCCCCATATCGATCTGTTTTGCGTGCTCGGCCAGATAGCTCGTCACCTCGACGGTTTCGGACTCTCCAGCGGCCTCGAACGTCCGTTCGTTGACAATCTCGTCGACGCCGGTTTCGTCATACCCGGTTTCCGACAGCGCGGATTCGTCGACATCGGCAACGCTTGCTTCGAACGTCGTGAGCCCATCAAGCACCCCGAGACACCCCGACAGCCCAACGCCGCCGACAACGCCCGCCGTCGCCAACACCGTTCGTCTGTTCATATCGTCCACATCTAACAGTCGACAAATAAAGCGGTGTTGGCTCGGGTTGCGGCCGAGCGGTTTTTGTCTGTGTACAACTCGCGTCGACGCCTATACAATCAGTTCGTCGTTCGCGTTGTACCGGTAGCCAATGTCACGGAACGCGTCTTTCGCGCGTGTGTCGTCGACCTCGCCGTTCTCACCGAGGAACGGTGCGACCGGATCGGTGCCGTCCCACTGCAGCTCATCGGCCAGCCAGTCGGTGCCCGCAAGCGGGCTGGCAACCGGTTCGCCGTACCCCCCGAACACCTCGGCTGCGAGGGCGGCTTTGTCACAGAGCCGGGCGATCGTCCGCCGGAAGCTCGGATCGCCGAACGGTTCGCTTCGCGTGTTGAAGCCGAGATGATAGCTCGCATACGAGAGCGCGGTCACCAGCGACAGCGGCGGTTCGTCCTCGATCCGTTCGACCTCGGCCGGATCGAGCGGTGAGATGGTGGCGTCGATGTCTTCGGCCGACAGCGACTCGACAAGCACCGGCGACGACGACAACAGATCAACGGTGAGCTCTTCGAACACCGGAAACGCGAGGTCGCCGTCGGCGTCGTCAGTGCTGTCCTCGTTGTTCGACGCTCGCGCGAGGAAGTGGTCGTTGAACCGCGACACCGTCACGAACGAGCCATCGGTTGCCTCCTCGAACTGGATTGGGCCGCTGCCGACGGGTTCGGGGTTGTCCCAGACCATCGCCTCGGTCGCCGCCTCGCTGAGTTCGACGCCCGCAATCGATGCGATCTCGGTTTGCTCACTCCAGATGTGCTCGGGAAAGATCGGTGCCGTGAGCGCCCCTTCGGCGACCTCCTCGCTCGCCTCATCGAACGTGAGTCGGACGGTTCTGTCGTCGAGTGCGGTTGCCGCCGTGATGAGCGAGCTCTGTTGGCGAAACCTCGGTGAGGGAACCGAACTGGCGGCTGATCCGGCGGCGGTGTCGTCGAGAAACGAGAAGGTGAACGCAACGTCGGCCGCGGTCAACGGCTCGCCGTCGTGCCACTGGAGATCCTCGCGGAGCGTGACGGTTGCGTTGGCTGCTTCCTCCTGTTCAGGGGTCGCCGCCGACTCCCACTCGATGCCGCTGGCGAGCCAGTTCCGGCGCTCCCCACCGCTTTCGATCACGAGTGGGTCGTACAGCAGGCTCACGATTGAGGTGTCGTAACTGTACGTTGCCGAGATTGGATTTCGGTTTTCGGTCACGCGTGGATCAGTCGTTCCGAGCGTGAGATGGCCGTCGTCGGCGTCCAGCCGGTTGAGTCGCAAAAGGCCGGTTGGCGGTTCGGTCATGGCGTCTTCCCAGTCGTCGAACCGGTCGCGTCTGACGCCTGAGATGATCTCGGGTCGAACCAACGGGACGAACGGCTGGGTCTGACCCAGCAGCGATTGGAGCGAGTCAACGGTTTCCTGTCGGTCGGTTCCCCGCTCGCGACGCTGGTCGTCGAGCAGTTCGTCACAGTCGGGGTTGGTAAAGCCGAACGGGTTCTGCCAGCCAACCTCGCCACGGAATTTCGAGTGTAACAGCGGATACAGCACGTCCGGGTCGGGCTGGCGGTCAGTTGGCAGTCGTCCGATATAGATGTCGAAATCGGCGGCCAACAGCACTTGCCGGTACAGTTCGTCCTGTGAAGCCGGCGTTAGTCGGTAGTCGATACCCGCGGCTTCGAGTCCGTCGATGAGGTGGCGCGCGATGGGGGCGGCGAACGGATCGTAGTCGCCAACGGGAATCGTGATTCTGACGACGAGTTGGCCGGTACTGTCGCCGCCGACGGTGGTTCGAAGCCGTCGCACACAGCCGGCGCTCGCAACGAGGGCACCCGCCGCACCTGTCAGTGCCGCACGCCGTGAAACCGTTCGCGATGGCTCCGAGTCCGTCATTCGTTGTCGGATGTTCGGCGCAGGGCCGTATAAGACTGCTGTACGGTGTCGACACCGAACGGATGGGCCGTGTTTGCTTTTCAGCTTCTCACCACTCACGTCGATCCGTCGCGCTCGCGATCCGATCCGAGACCCAGAGAAATTAATCACCGTCGCCCCAACGATGACCCATGCTCCATACGGTGAGCCTGCTACTCCCGACCCGGTTCGGCCGTGTCGAACCGACTGTCTCGCACGGATTGACCCACCACACCGAGTCCGCCTGGAGGAATCGATGAGCCACCACGAACCGACAGACCGTCGCGGCTCGACCGGTGGTCGCGAACCGCCGGGTCGTCGCCAGTACGCGCCGGTGTCGCCACCGGTTGCGCTCACCATCGCCGGCAGCGACTCAGGCGGCGGCGCGGGGATTCAGGCCGACCTCAAAACGATGGAGGCCCACGGCGCGTTCGGCACCAGCGTTGTCACCGCGACGACCGCCCAGAACACCGTCGGCGTCCACGATGTCCACGTGCTGCCGATCGACCACATCGCCGCCCAGTACGACGCCGTCATCGACGACTTTGCGCCCGCGGCGGTCAAAACCGGGATGCTCGCGACCGCCGACGTGATCGAAACCGTTGTCGACTGTCTCGCGGCGTTCGAGGGGAGCGTCGTCGTTGACCCTGTCATGGTGGCGGCGACGGGTGACCGCCTGTTAAGCGAAGCCGCCGAAACCGCCTACGACGCACTCATCGAGCGGGCAACGCTCCTCACGCCGAACGTCGATGAGGCCGAAATTCTGACCGGCAGCACCGTCGACAGCCCAGAGGCGGCCGCCGCTGCCGGCGAGACCCTTGTCGAGCAGGGTGCCGACGCGGCACTTGTCAAAGGGGGCCACATCGCGGGCGACCGCGTTGTCGACACGCTCGTTGTCGCCGACGGCGACAAAATCCAAACCGAGCGGTTCAGCCACCCCCGCGTCGACACCGAGGCAACCCACGGCTCGGGCTGTACGCTCTCAAGCGCGATTGCCGCCCGGTTGGCTGCCGGCGAATCGCTCCACGACGCGGTCGCCGCCGGCGTTGCGTTCATGGAGCGCGCTGTCCGGTACGGCATCGATGTCGGCAACGGACCGGGATCGGTCCACCACCTTGTCGGGCTTCGCGAGCGTGCCGAACGCGTTGACGCCGGTGCAGCAGCCGACCAGTTTGCGAACCGGCTCGCTGTCGGTGAGTTCGATGCCATTGCGCCCGTCGACGGTTTCGCCTGTATCGCCGCGACGCCGTATAGCGAGTCGGCCGCCGAACTCGTCGGTTCCGGGCGAACGTCAGCCGATACCGCTGACACCGTCGACGTCGGTGGTGACTCCACCCTCGCTGACGGGTTGCTCGCGCTCCGTGAACACGACCCAACACTTCGGGTCGCGGTTCGCTGTCGACTCGACAACGCGGTTGACGACGCTATCGGGTCACTTGCGTGGCCAAAACCGGTGTTACTGGCGGCTGGCGAGGAGACCGGACAATCGCCCGCGGACACGAGGAACAATGGCGTTCCATTTTTGGCTCGCAGTGAACCGGAGGGGCAGTCAGTCAGCGTCGTTCTCGCCGCACCCGACGTCGACACCGCAATCGAGCGACTGGCGTCGTTGTCGGTGGTGGTTTCGTCGTAACGGTTCGTGACGGGTAGTGCTCGAACTAACCCTGCTGTAACGGGGTTGTTTATATACATTTAGTTGTATGTGTGCATATGGCACGCAAAGTCATCCAAGAGGAGCAAGGACCGTATGCAATCGACGAAGACGAACTCGAAGCCCAGGGCGGTGGCATCTACATCTGCCAGTGTGGGCTGTCGGACAACAAACCGTACTGCGATGGCTCGCACAACGCGACCGCCGACGAGGAGGACGGGGTCGTCTACGAATACGACAGTGACGGCGAGCGCCACGTCGTGAGCGACGACTGATTTTCTCGACGACTGGTTCGCCTTCACGACGACAGCGACCGTAGCGTTTTACCGGTCGACCGTCCGAATGGCCGTATGGCTCAGGGAATCGTCGAGCAGTTTCTCTCGCTCAAACGCGATAGCGATGCCGACCTGCTGGCGATGCAGTGCGGTGATTTCTACGAATTTTTTGCCGATGATGCCGAGCTGGTGAGCGAGGAACTCGAGCTGACGGTGTCGACGAAATCCTCACACGGCTCGTCGTATCCGATGGCGGGCGTTCCGCTGTCGGAGCTCACGCCCTATCTGAAGGCGCTCGTCGAACGCGGCTACACCGTCGCCGTCGCCGACCAGTTCGAGGACGACGACGGCGAATTTTCTCGGGAAATAACCCGAACGGTCACGCCCGGGACACTGCTCGAAACCAGCGACAGCGACGCGCAGTATCTCGCCGCGGTCGTCCGCCCACTGCCGCTTTCGGGCCGGCCGATGACCGCCAGCGCCCCCACAGACCACGCCGCTGGTGACCGCACCAACGCCGCTGGCGCGGCTGCTGACGACGACGTGGGCGGCCCCTACGGCCTCGCGTTTGCCGACATCACCACCGGCCAGTTTCACGTCTGCGAGGTCGCCACCGCGGCGGCCGCACACGCCGAACTCTACCGGTTCGACCCCGTCGAAATCCTGCCCGGGCCGGCCGTTCGCAGCGACGACGACTTCCTGTCGACGCTTCGCGAGCGCACTGACGCCTCGCTGGCGCGCTTCGAAACCGAGGCGTTTGCGCCCGGTCGCGCCCGCCATACGGTCGGCGAGCAGTTCGGCGCCGAAACGCTTGACAGCATCGGGCTCGACTCCGAACTGGCGGTTCGCGCGGCGGGCGCAATTCTCGCGTTCGTCGACGACACCGGCGTTGGGGTTCGCCAGTCGATGACGCGACTCCAGCCGTACACGGCCGACGACCACCTCACCCTCGATGCGACGACCCAGCGCAACCTCGAACTGGTCGAGACGATGCACGGCGACCGCGAGGGCTCGCTGGTTTCGGTGCTTGATCACACCGAAACCAGTCCGGGCGGTCGACTCCTCCGCGAGTGGGTAACCCGGCCGCGTCGCGACCGCGCCGAACTCGACCGCCGACTCGACTGCATCGAGGCGCTCGCGTCGGCCGCGCTCGCCCGCCAACGGCTCCGCGAAACGCTCGACGGCGCGGCCGACCTCGAACGGCTCGCCAGCCGGGTCGCCAGCGGCAGCGCGGGCGCTCGCGAACTGCTCTCGGTTCGTGACACGCTGGCGGTGCTCCCGGCGGTCGCCGACGAAATCGAGGCGGGCGAACTCGCGGGCTCGCCGTTGGCTGGCGTTATCGACGGCGTCGACCGCGTGGCCGCGGCCTCGCTGTGCGAGACGCTTGACTCCGCGCTTGCGTCCGATCCGCCGAAAACGGTCACGCAGGGCGGACTGTTTTCGCGCGGCTACGACGACACGCTCGATGAACTGATCGACCAACACGAGACGGCGCTGAACTGGATCGACGGGCTGGCCGACCGGATCAAAGCCGAGTACGGCCTGAGCCACGTTTCCGTGTCGCGCAACAAAACCGACGGCTACTACATCCAGGTCGGCCGCTCGCAGGCCGACGCCGTTCCCGACTTTTTTTCACACGTCAAAACGCTCAAAAACTCCAAACGGTTCGTCACCGACGCGCTGGCCGAACGCGAACGCGAGATTCTCCGGCTCGAAGAACAACGCGGTGACCTCGAATACGAGCTGTTCGAGGCGCTTCGCGAGACGGTCGCCGAACAGTCGGCGCTGCTCCAAGACGTGGGGCGCGCGCTCGCCGAAATCGACGTTTTCTGTGCGCTAGCAACCCACACCGCCGGCGCGAACTGGTGTCGCCCCGAACTGGTCGCACCGGGCACGCTCGATATCGAGGCGGGTCGCCACCCCGTTGTCGAGCAAACAACCGAGTTCGTTCCGAACGATCTCTTTCTCGACCGCGAGCGGGGATTCCTGCTCGTCACGGGTCCAAACATGAGCGGGAAATCGACGTACATGCGGCAGGCGGCGTTGATTACGCTGCTCGCCCAAATCGGCTGTTTCGTCCCCGCGCGCTCGGCCACCGTCGGTGTCGTCGACGGGATTTATACGCGTGTCGGCGCACTCGACGAGTTGGCCCAGGGTCGCTCGACGTTCATGGTCGAGATGCAGGAACTGTCGAACATTCTACACTCGGCGACCGACGACTCACTCGTGATTCTCGACGAAGTTGGCCGCGGCACGGCGACCTACGACGGCATCTCGATCGCGTGGGCGGCCACCGAGTACATTCACAACGAAATCGGCTGTCACTGCCTGTTTGCGACCCACTACCACGAGCTAACGGCGCTCGCCGACCATCTCGACCGCGTTGGCAACGTCCACGTTGCGGTCGCCGGCGAGGATTCAGCTGGGGACGAGGATATTACGTTTCTCCGAACCGTCGAGGAGGGGCCGACCGACCGCTCGTACGGCATCCACGTCGCCGACCTCGCGGGCGTTCCGTCGCCCGTCGTCGACCGCGCGCGGACCGTCCTCGACAAACTCCGCGACGAGAAGGCGATTGAGGCGAAAAACAGCGGCGGAAGCGAGCCGACACAGGCCGTCTTCGACCTCGGAACCGGCTCGTTTACCACAGCCGAGT
>SL_4KL_010_BRINEDRAFT_10000900_pt1 | contig 15960 bp, 14 predicted proteins | sample SodLak_010_BRINE_2_FD_10664 | JGI IMG/M metagenome (IMG submission 10664)
ATAATTGGAAAGGATGAGGACTTATTAATTTCACTAACAACAACCTTAAATTATTTGCTCAAGCTTTAGGAATCGAAGATCCCTGGCAGCTTGATAATATTAATTTTGATAAAGAACAAGGTAGACTTGATATGCATGTCTCTTTTATAAAAGGCAGCAAATTCCCCTGCAAAAAATGCGGTGAGTTACACAGTGTATATGATACTGTCAAGGAGAGGACCTGGAGACATTTAAATTTCTTTCAATATAAAGCCTATATTCACTGTAAAATTCCCCGGACAAAATGCGATGAACATGGTGTGCTGCAGGTCGAGGTCCCCTGGTCGAGAAAAGGTTCCGGCTTTACTTTGCTGTTCGAAGCTTTAATTTTGGAGCTTGCTGCAGCAATCACAGTAAACGAAATATCAAGCCTGGTCGGTGAACATGATACCCGACTTTGGAGAATAATAAACTATTACGTTGCTGAAGCTCTAGCCCAGGAAGATTTTTCAGAGGTTGAAAATATAGGCATCGATGAAACCTCCAGCAAAAAAGGTCATAACTACGTGACAGTATTTGTTGATTTAGATAACTCTAAGGTTCTCTATGTCACAGAAGGCAAGGATGCTGAAACTCTTGATAGATTTGCTTTAAACTATTTAGCCCATAAGGGTAAGACTGAGAACATTAAGAATATATGCTGTGATATGTCACCTGCCTACATTAAAGGAAGCCAGGAATATTTTGAAAAAGCAAAGGTAACCTATGATAAGTTTCATGTCATGAAAAAGATCAATGAAGCAGTAGATAAGGTTCGCCGTCAGGAAAACACTGAGAATAGTCTTTTAAAGAAGACGCGTTATATCTGGCTAAAGAACCCGCAGAATTTGACTAAAAAGCAACGGGAGAAATTCACATCTTTAGCTAAAATGAACTTAAAAACCGTAAGNGCCTACAAGCTCAANCTAGCCTTACAGGAGTTCTGGCAGATAGAAGATGTTACTACCGCTGCAGCCTATTTACAAAGGTGGTATTTATGGGCCAAGCGGAGCCGTTTAGAGCCCATGATAGAAGCAGCTGATTTTATCAATAGAAACTGGCAGGGCATTATGCAGTACATCACCAGCAGAATCAACAATGGTGTTTTAGAGGGCATCAACAGTGTTATCCAGACAGTAAAAAGGAAAGCCCGGGGGTTTAGGAATGTCAAGAACTTCATTACTGCTATATATTTAAACTGCAGCAAGTTAGAATTCAACCTGCCAGAAGCCTTTAGTTAAATTAGATTCATCCTCGTAAAAAGAATTTAAGCCATTTTAAATTTTTGTCAAGGCCGGGCGTTAGCCCGTTCATTTTAGCCTTTATAAAAATTTGCAAAATGGATTACACTAATTAAAGAGGATGAAATGGGTTCCTCAATTACCATTTAAGGTAATTTATACCAAAGGTGTTACCCACACTAAATAGCGAAGAGCCATGTATAATAATGCCTTTATGGCATAATAATGTCTTCATGAACTTTTCTGTTTTAGTAGTTTTAAGAGATTCCGTAATTCCTCCAGACTGCTGCAGACAAGTTCGGCTTTAAAACCACCCTCCATTTCTTCAACTTTAACCGTCAGCCCGGTTATCTCCTCCAGTTCCTGTGAATGTCGTTCCCATTCCAAAGAATCCTCTTGATTCTCAGTCCCTTCCAGTTCATTATCCTGCGCACTTCCGAGTTCTCTCTCGGTTTTGTCCAGCAGTTCCTCCAGGTCATCAAGCACTTCATCAGCATCATCCTTGCTGTCTTCCTTTCCAGAAATTCTTTCTTTAATAGCTGAAACATGCTTCTCAGACTGTCTGACAGACATCTCCTGATCAATAATCTCTTCTGCAGCCTTTATCTGAAGTTCAGGATCCTCCAGCCCGGCCAGAGCCCGGGCCTGGCCGGCAGATAGTGTTCCACGTGAAACATATTTCTGGATTCTGGCAGGAAGTTTTAATAGTCTCAGGCTGTTGCTGATGCCGGACCTGCTTTTACCCAGTTTCTCTGCCAATTCATTCTGGGTCAGTCCCATCCTCTCAAGCAGCTGTTTGTAGGCAGTTGCTTCTTCCAAAGGATTAAGGTCATCTCGATGGATATTTTCCACCAGAGCAATCTCCATCATTCTATCTTCTTCAAATTCCTTTATTATTGCAGGCACTGTATCTTTATTAGCCATCCTCGAGGCTCGCCAGCGTCTTTCTCCAGCTACTATATAATAGCCCTCCTCGCCTCTTGGTGTCAGGATCAGGGGCTGCAGCACTCCATTTTCTTTAATTGAAGCTGCCAGTTCCTCCAGGCCTTCTTCACCAAAAGACTCCCGGGGCTGATAGGGGTTGGGTTCAATCTTTTCCACCCCAACATTTTCTATAATCTCATCGCTCTCCTTCATCGATTTCAGGCCGTCTTCGCCATTGAAAAAGGCATCCAGGCCCCGACCCAGTCTTTTCTCTTTACTATTCATTTGCCAGCACCTCCCGGGCTAATTCTTTATAAGCTTTAGCTCCAGAAGAACGGGGTTGATACTGGAGAATTGATTCGCCAAAGCTAGGAGCCTCACTTAATCTCACATTTCTGGGAATAATCGTCTCAAAAATCTTTTCAGAAAAATATTTCTTCACTTCCTCGGCTACCTGTTCAGAAAGATTGGTGCGGCCGTCATACATGGTAAGCAGAACGCCCTCAAGGTCCAGTTTGGGATTGACATTCTCTCTGACCCGTTTTATGGTATCCAGCAGCTGTCCCAGGCCCTCCAGAGCATAATATTCACACTGAATGGGAACCAGTACCTTCTCGGCAGCTGCCAGAGCATTTAAAGTAAGTATTCCCAGAGAAGGGGGGCAGTCAATCAGTATGTAGTCAAAATCCTGGTGATATCCATCTATTGCTTGAGCCAGCCTCTTCTCCCGGGAAATCTCGGTAACCAGCTCTATTTCAGCACCAGCCAGATCGATATTGGCGGGAATAACCTTTAAACGGGGAATATCAGTCCCCTGAATCACCTCAGCAAAAGAGGTATTTCCCAGCAAAAGATCATAGATGCTGTTCTCAATTTCATCCTTTTCCAGACCGAGACCGCTGGTGGCATTTCCCTGAGGGTCAATATCAACCACCAGAATCTGGCGATCATACTCAGCCAGAGCCGCTCCCAGATTTATGGCTGTGGTGCTTTTGCCCACTCCGCCCTTTTGATTGACTATTGCTATTCTTTTACCCATCATCACTGCCTCCCCGGGTTCCAGTCAGATTCCTGCTCCATGTTATCAGGTTGTAGTTTGTTTCCTGTTTAATTTTTCCTGTTGAATTTTATGCAGATTTTGCAATTCTTCCTGCCCAACCTGGCCTGCCGTTCTTCTCTTAAGAAATTTCCGTTTTTATTCGTCCCAATAATGCCCCAGCAATTATATATTTCGGTGCTGTCAGGCTAACTCCTGCTTCCCAGGGGACGTTTTTTAGGAATTCCCACCCGCCTGGGATATTTTTCCGGGCTGTAATCCTTTTTTTGATAGGAAAGCAAATAACGTTCTCCATCCAGACCCGGAATCTCTAATTTAAAAATTTTTTCCCGGTAGCCCTGAAGAAGAGCAGCGGCAGCTTCTCCTTCCTCCAGTTCTTCCTGATATCCGGGTCCTTTAAATAGGAGAGCCCGGCCCTTAATCCTCAGCAGAGGAAGAGAGTATTCCAGCAGTATATTTAAGGGAGCCACTGCCCTGGCCAGAACAAAATCAAACTTCTCCCGCCAGTCTTCATCCTGGCCTAATTTTTCCGCCCGGGCCCTGAGGGGCCGGCAGTGAACAATATCAAGCTTCCGGACTGTTTCACTAAGAAAATCAACCCGTTTTCGCCGGGAATCCAGGAGATAAACAGTGCTCTCCGGCAGAACTATGCTCCAGATGAGCCCGGGAAGTCCGGCACCGCTGCCAACATCTATCCCGATTTTGCCGGCATACTCGGCAAGTATGCCGGCATAGAAGAGAGGAATCAGGGAATCCAGAATGTGGAGATAGACTATCTCATTCCTGTCAGCAGGACCAATCAGGTTGTATTTCTGGTTTTCCTGATAAAGAATTTCGACATATTCAGCCAGTTTTTTAGTTTTTTCAGGATCGTTCATTTTTTCTCTTAATGCTGCAATCCGCTGCTTCTCCCTTTCTTCAAGTTCTTCCTTATCCTCAAGAAAGGCAGCAAAATCCTCTATGCCGCAGGAAATATTATTTTTTATCACCTGACTGGTATTCATTCGCTCTCACCCTGCTGCTGCCGCCTTTTCTCCAGATAAATTAACAGCACCTGAATATCGGCAGGAGATACTCCAGGAATCCGGGAAGCTTGTCCAACTGAATGAGGCTGGATCTTATTGAGTTTCTCTCTAGCTTCCTGCCTGAGGTTACTAAGCTGGCTGTAATCCAGGTTCCGGGGCAAAAGTTTATTCTCCATCTTTTTGAATTTCTCCACCTGCTGCATCTGGCGTTCAATATAGCCCTGATATTTGATTGAGATTTCCAGCTGTTCCACCGCCTCCTGAGAAAATTCTGGCAGATCCTTTACAATTTCTCCCAGATCCTGATAGGAAATTTCCGGCCGCCTGAGCAGCTTTTCCAGAGTAGCTGGTTGGTTTAAACTGCCGCTGTCCAGCTCCTGGAGGGTTTCTCTGATCTCCGGGATGGGATTAAGCTGCTTATTTTCTAAATATTCCCTCATCTCCTCAATCTCGTTTTTCTTCTGCTGGAAGTACTGCCAGCGCTGATCGGAAACCAGACCAGCCTCTCTACCCAGCGGGGTAAGACGAAGATCTGCATTATCCTGTCTCAATATCAGGCGGTGCTCGGCCCGGGAAGTCATCATCCGGTAGGGCTCCCGGGGTTCTTTGGTTACCAGTTCATCAACAAGCACCCCGATATAAGCCTGAGAGCGTTTTAAGACCAGGGGTTCCCTATTCTCCAGGGTCAAAGCTGCATTAATCCCGGCCAGCAGACCCTGACCTGCTGCTTCCTCATAGCCGGAGGTGCCGTTAATCTGACCAGCAGTAAATAGTCCTGTCACCAGCTTTGTTTCCAGAGTCGAATCAAATTGACCGCTGGCCACACAATCATATTCTATGGCATAACCCGGGCGCATTATTTCCGCCCGCTCCATTCCCTCCAGAGTTCTTAGAATCTGTATCTGGATATCCAGGGGCAGGCTGGTTGAAAAGCCGGAAAGATAAAATTCTTCCGTTCCCCGACCTTCGGGTTCCAGAAAAAACTGATGCCGGTCCTTTTCGGGAAACTTTTTAACCTTATCCTCAATTGAAGGACAATAACGAGGGCCGGTTCCCTCTATCTCACCGCTAAATAGAGGAGTGCGGTCTTCATTTTCTCGAATTATCTGGTGAGTTTCCGGATTGGAATAGGTCAGCCAGCAGCTGTCTTGCTCACCGGTCAGAGGCTCGGAAAGAAAGGAAAAGGAAAGCCCTTCCTCTCCCTGCTGTTCCTGAAGTTGAGAAAAATCGATGGAATTGCCGTTAATTCGCGGGGGTGTTCCGGTTTTAAACCTGAGAAGTTTAAAACCCAGCCTTTCCAGAGCTTTTGACAGCCTGTTGGCCGGATACTGCTGATTGGGCCCGGCATTATAGGTGGCCTCACCTATAATTATCCTGGCCTGCAAAAAGGTGCCGGTTGTCAGAATAACCCGGCGCCCCCGGTATAACAAACCGGTCTTGGTGATAACACCGGCTGCCCGGCCCTCTTCCACCAGAATATCCTCAACTACATCCTGCTTGAGATCCAGGTTATTCTGATTTTCCAGCACACTCTTCATTCTCTGGTGATATTTAACCTTGTCGGCCTGCCCCCTGAGCCCGTGAACTGCCGGTCCCTTGCTGGTATTCAGCATTCTGATCTGAGTCATGGTCCGGTCCATATTTATCGCCATTTCCCCGCCCAGGGCATCAATCTCCCTTACAATGTGAGATTTGCCCGGGCCGCCCAGCGAAGGATTGCAGGGCATGAAAGCCACATGATCCAGATTTACCGTCAGGCTTAATGTCCTGCAGCCCATTCTGGCAGCTGCCAGAGCAGCCTCGCTGCCGGCATGACCGGCCCCCACCACTATTACCTCATATTCCACCGGATACTGATATTTATAGCTGGCCATAAAACAATCTCTCCTTAATGCTGTTCCTCATGAAAAAATCTCTCCTTCAAAGCCATATAATATTAGCCCTTAATAACCTTAAAATATTAGCCAAAATTTTTTTCTTGCACCGCTTATTTGCCGATGCAGAAGTCTGCAAAAATTCTATCAATAATATCTTCAGTAACTGTATCACCGGTAATCTCACCCAATTTCACCAGGACCTCCTTGAGGTCAACCGCCAGCAGATCGGCAGGAACCCCGTCCCTGTAGGCCTCAATTGCCCTTTTAAGGCTGTCCCGGGCCTCTTCCAGGGCCTGCTGATGCCGGAGTCTGGTTATAATATAATCATAATCTCCAGCTGCCCTGCCGCCCATAATAATTTCATAAATTTTATCCTTGAGTTCCTGAAGTCCGGTTTCCTCCCGAACCGAAATGAAAATAACAGGCTGGGCAGAAAATCTTTCCTCAATCTGTTCCTGGCTTAAATCAGCCGGCAGGTCGGTCTTATTAACCAGAATTATCAGGGGCTTGTCCTGGACCAGCCGATATATTTCCAGGTCCTCAGCAGTAATCCCCTGGCTGACATCGAGCATTAAAAGCACCAGATCCGCTGTTTTCAGGGAGTTTTGGCTCTTTTCCACCCCGATCTTTTCAACCCGGTCTTCAGTCTGATGGATGCCTGCAGTATCAACAATCTTAAGGGGCAGGCCGGCGAAACTGATCATCTCTGTAATTACATCGCGGGTGGTCCCCGGGATATCGGTAACTATAGCCCTATTCTCATTTAAAAGATAATTCAAAAGACTGGATTTGCCAACATTAGGCTTACCGGCAATCACTGTCTCAATCCCCTCCTGATAAACCCGGCCGGTACGGCTGCTGGCAATTAGCTCCTCCAGCTCCGACTTGATTTCTTCCAGTTGATCACCCAGGCTGGTCTGGTCAAGCTCCGGAATTTCATCCTCGGGAAAATCAATACTGGCTTCCACGCCGGTGAGAATATCAAGCAGCTTTGATCTTAGTTGGCCGATATGCTCTGATAATCTCCCCCGGAGCTGCTGCAGGGCTATCTCCCGGCCCTTGCTTGATTTGGCGTTAATCAGGTCGATTATTCCCTCAGCTTGAGCCAGATCAATCCGGCCGTTAAGAAAGGCCCGCCGGGAAAACTCACCGGGCTCGGCCAGCCGGGCCCCGGCTTCCAGAGCAGCTTCCAACACCCCCTGCAGAGGCAGCATTCCGCCGTGACAGTCAAATTCCACGGTATCTTCCCGGGTAAAACTTCGGGGTGAACGCATCACCAGGGCCAGAACCTCATCAATCTCCTGACCGGATAAATCCCTGATAAAACCATAATTTATTGTATGGCTTTCAACTTCCTTGAGCTTGACATCGGCAGGGGAGTAAAAAATCTTATCGGCCACCTTCAGGGCCTTATCTCCACTGATCCGGACCTTGCCAATCCCCGAGGTTCCCGGCGGAGTGGCAATAGCCACAATTACCTCTTCGCCAAACTGCTCTTTTCCCTCTGCCATCTAATTCACCTCATCCAGGTCCCGTTTTCTCTAATATCAAATTATATCCCGATATCCCTGATATATAATATATCCCTGAGTAAAAAACCCAGCAGGTTAGCTTCCTGCTGGGTATCATAACTCAAAGTACAGTTAAAACAGATATAAACAAAAAACCTGATTTCCTACCCTGGAACTTGAACTTAATCCCGGGCCTCTTCCGCAGTCTCTGCCGTTCCGGCTGCCTGCTCTTCAGCTCCGGAATCGGAAGGAGAAATTCCGGTGGTTTCGATCATAACCTTGCGGAAAGGTTCTTCACCCTCACTGTAGGATTTAACCCTGCTGTCATCCTTGACTGCCAGATGGATAATCCTTCTTTCATGCGGCGGCATGGGATCCAGCATCACCTTGCGACCTGTTTCAATGGCCCGGCGCTTCATCTTTTCCGCCAGCTGNCGGAGAGTTTCCTCCCGGCGCTCCCGGTAACCTTCGGCATCAATGATAATCCGATAATATTCCTCGGTCTCCCGGTTNACTGCCAGTGAAGTCAGATACTGCAAGGCGTCCAGAGTTTCCCCCCGATGACCGATAATCAANCCCAGTTCATTGGCCGAGNTAATATTGTAAGCCAGCTGCTGCTCATCGGTTTTGTCCTGATCGACGGCCACTTCGGCCTCCAGTTTACTGACCCCCAGCACCCTGTCCAGAAAATCTTTTCCGATTTTAACAGGATTAATAACTATTTTAACCTCAACTTCAGCATTACTGCCGCCGATCATTCCAAAGAGACCGCTACTGCCCTCTTTAATTACTTCAATTTCAGCCTCCTGCCGTGAAATACCCAGTTTATCTAAAGCCTTAGCAATTGCTTCCTCTACTGTACGTCCTTCCTGCCTGCAGCTATCCATATTTTATGCCTCCTTAACAGCGGTTTCTGGTTCCTCATCCTGACGGTGAATAAAAAAGTGCTGGGCTACAATGATAACCGTTGAGGTAAACCAGTATATCATAATCCCTGCCGGCAGGGAAAAACCTATAAAAACAACCATGATTGGCATGATCCACATCATCATGCTGGCCTTACTGTCACCACCTGACATCCCGGAGGTAAATTTGGTCTGAATTACCATAACCAGGCCATTTAACAGCACCAGGGGAATATCAGGTTCAGCCAGAGAACCTTCGGTAATCCGGCCGATCCAGAGAAAAACCTCATCACCAAAGGCATCACTCATAGCCAGGATGGTGCGATAAAGGGGAATAATGATTGCCATCTGAAGAATCATTGGCAGACAGCCTGCAATGGGATTTACATTATTCTCCTGATAAAGCTTCATCATGGCTTCCTGCTGTTTTTCTTTATTATCCTCATACTTATTTTTGATTTTTTCCATCTCAGGCTGGAGTTCCTTCATAGCCTTCATCGATTTGGTCTGCTTTAGAGTCAGGGGCAGCAGCAGCATCTTAATTATTACGGTAAAAATTACGATGGCTAGACCGTAACCCCCCACTATTCCATTCAAAAATTCAATCGAAACCTCAATTAATTGAAAAAGCCAGTCAAACATTAACAAACTCCTCCTATTCTAGGGGATCAAAGCCGCCGGGGTGAAAGGGATGGCAGCGCAGAATCCTTTTTATTCCAAGCCAGCTGCCCTTCAGGGCGCCATACCTTATAATTGCCTCCCGGGTATAGCTGGAACAGGTGGGATAATAGCGGCATGACCTGGGTAAATAGGGCGAAATAATCCGCTGGTAAAAAGATATTAAAAGTAAAAATAATTTCTTAAACATGAAAACCACCTGAATTATCTGCCTAACTATCAGGACAGATAGTTAATTGTTAATTTTCGCAACCTTGATCAACTCTAATCATTTAACCTGCAACATAATATTATACATTATAAATAGCTATAAGTCCAATATATCCAAAATAAAAAAATACTTTTCAGGCTGACTATTTACCGGAGTTTTCGGCAGAATTTCCAGGTTTTTTCGCAATAAATTCGCAATAAATATTAATTATTATTTCAGCGGTTTTTCCGGTACCTCAGGAGTTTTTAGAAGAGAGGTCTGCCGCAGCAGTTCCGTCAGATCGGCTTTCATACCCCAAAAATCAAGCCTGACCAGATAGGGCCGGGCTATTATAATAACATCAAATCCCTGCTTCAAGCAGGGATCCAGCCAGCGGCGAATTAATTCCTTGAGCTGACGTCTTAACCTGTTTCTCACGACTGCCTTACCCACTTTTTTACTGAGAGAAAAACCATACCGGTTGTAACCAGACTCATTTTCCAGCCAGTAGACCACCAGAAAGGAACTCACCCGGGAATTACCCTGGCGATAAACCTCTTGAAACTGTCGACTTTTCTTTAGCATTTCCACCAAAATCCGGACCTCCTGCCAGCAAATTAACCCATACAGTATAAATTATATGTCATTTGACAACGGCAGTCAAGGATTTTAAAGTTTTCCACAGTTTTATTTCTGTTGATAAACTGTCCACAATCTGTTATTATATTATTAATTCCCTGTGGATAATTTTTCAGCTTGATTATCTGCAGGAAATTTTATTTGGGATAACCGGTTATCCACAAAAGGGGACATATTTCTCCAGGCACCGAAGTTTTCCACAAAATTAACAGGGGTTTATCCACAAATTGTTGATAAGTGCTCCCCTGCAACTGACTTTTGTGGATAACTCCGGGATTAATCCACAGAGATGTGGACAATATTTTTTTAACCCAATCTCGTCTTTTAACTGTCAAAGTTTATAATTTTCCAGAAAAACTGTGGATAACTGCCCCAGTTATCCACAGTTTGTGGAAAGTTTATTTGCAGGAGGTATGTTAATGTTCAATACTAAAGAATTGGATAAGGTATGGGAAAAAACCCTGGATACCATCAAGGAACAGCTCAGCAATCCCAGTTTTAAGACCTGGTTTTCTGATACTTCACCACTTGAACTGACCTCTGAGGGAGTGTTAAAACTTAAGGTACCCAATGATTTCATCAAGGACTGGATCGAATCCCGCTATACTGAACTTATAATTAAAACTATTGCTGAACTCACCGATACCGAAGTAGAGCTGGAATTTTTAACTCCAGAGGAAATTAAAAAACTGGAGGAGGAACAAAAAAACAAAGATAAACCGGAAGCTGAATCCCGATCCCGCGCCGAGATAAGACCGGTCGATAATAGCAGGGTAAAGGGCAGTTTAAACCCCAAATACACTTTTGAAACCTTTGTAGTCGGCAGCAGCAATCGTTTTGCCCATGCCGCTTCTCTGGCTGTTGCTGAAGCCCCGGCCAAGGCCTATAATCCCCTCTTTCTTTATGGTGATGTTGGACTGGGAAAAACCCATTTAATGCAGGCCATTGCTCACTTTATTTTAGAACATAATCCCGACCATAGTGTGGTCTATGTTTCCTCCGAAACCTTTACCAACGAACTTATCAATGCCATCAAGGATGATAAAACCGTTAAATTTCGCAATAAATACCGCACCATTGATATACTTCTGGTCGATGATATTCAATTTCTTGAGGGCAAGGAAAGAACTCAGGAAGAATTTTTCCATACCTTTAATGCTCTCCATGAAGCCAACCGCCAGCTGATAATCTCCAGTGACAGACCTCCCAAGGAAATTCCCACCCTGGAGGAAAGACTGCGCTCCCGCTTTGAATGGGGGCTGATTACCGATATTCAAAAACCGGATCTGGAAACCAGAATAGCAATTCTTCGCAAGAAGGCCGATCTGGAAAATCTGGAAATTCCCAACGAAGTTATCATTGATATTGCCAATAAAATTCAATCCAATATCCGGGAGCTGGAGGGAGCTTTAATAAAAGTTATTGCCTATGCTGAGCTGGTAGACCGGGAGATTGATCTGGAATTAGCCCAGGAAGCTCTCAAAGATCTGATCAATACTGATAGCGGATCAACCCGGGAAATTAATATCCCTAATATTAAAAAGGTGGTAGCAGAAAATTATAATATAAATCTGACCAAGATGGATTCCAAGAAACGCACCCAGAATATCGTGCTCCCCCGCCAGATAGCCATGTACCTGTCCCGAGAAATGACCGACTCCTCGCTGCCGGTAATAGGAGATGCCTTTGGCGGCCGGGATCATACCACCGTGATGCATGCCCATAATAAAATTACCGAAAAAATTGAAGAAAACCAGGAATTTCGCAAGACCATCAGCAAATTGCAAAAAAAGATTACCGGGTCTGATTCCTTTTAATTTCTTCATTTTAATTTTTTTATCCTTCAATCAGCTTTCTTTTTTTATAATCTCTTTTTTTATAATCTGGGGATAACCCTGTTGACAGCTTTTTAATAATCTGTGGATAAATTTGTGGATAGTTTTTTAGAGTCAGCTTTCTGTTTATATGTGGATAATATTTAATAACTGCTAACATTTTTTTCACAGCCCTTTTCATTTATATTTCAAGGTTTTAGCCGGCTTTTTAACATTTCAACAGCCCCTATTACTATTATTACTAAATAAAGATTAGATAGATAATTATGGAGGTGCCAACATGAAATTCATCATTGAGCAGTCAGTTTTCCACAGAGCTCTTCAAAAAGTAAACCGGGCTGTGACAACCAGCAGTACTCTGCCGATACTTTCCGGAATATTGCTGGAAGGAAAAGCCAGTAATGATGAAGAAAACAATTTGCAGCTGACAGCCACAGATTTGGAACTGGGTATCAGCCACAGAGTTTCGGCCAGCATTCAGAAACCAGGACGGGTAGTGATGCCAGCCAGTGAACTAAGCAATATTATCAGAGAACTTTCCTCTGAGCCGGTTAAAGTAGAGGTAAATCAAGAAAATTTCACCGCCAGCATAGAAACAACAAATTCCAATTTTTCACTTAAATGTTTTGATCCCGAAGAATTTCCCTCCCTGCCGAAGGTTAAGGAGATGCTCAGGCTCTGGCTGCCGGCATCGAAATTAAAGGAAATTATTGATTCAGTAAAATTTGCCTGTGGCAAAAAGGAATCCCGGCCGGGACTGACCGGTTCACTTTTGACAGTATCTCCTGAAAAAATAATAATGGTTTCCACCAATACATACCGGATGGCTTACAAGGAAAGCGAAAACAGCAGCGAAATCAGCGAGGAATATCGGGCAATTCTTCCAGCAAAAACCCTGCAGGAGCTCAGCAATCTTCTGCCTGAAGTTATTGAACTGGAGAAGAGTAAAGCTGGTTCAGCAAACGATTCCGGGTTAGAAGAAGCGGGGGAGAAACAAAATGCCAGGCTGGATCTGGAAGAATATGAAGAAGAAGAGGAGAGTGAAGCTGCAATTGAGGAAGAAACAGCTGAAGAAAAGCAGGAAGGTCTGGTTGAAATTCTGCTGAATTCCAGCCACTGTCTTTTTAATCTCAATGATACCCTGCTTACTTCCCGGCTGATTGAGGGGAAATTCCCCAATTATCGCCAGGTAATGCCAGCTGAGTTTAAAAGCCTGGTTACTGCCAATCGCAGACAGCTTCAGCAGGCGGTTAAACGGGCAGCCCTGATAGCTGAGGTACTAAAACTTAATTTTAATTCTGAATCCGGAACCCTGGTGATGGAATCTACGGAAACGGAAAAGGGGCATGCCCGGGAGGAGATTCCTATCACCATGGAGGGAGAAGATCAGAGTATCAATATTGATGCTTCCTATCTTCAGGATGTTCTCCGGGTGATCTCCGATGAGGAAATCCGGTTGCAACTGATTGGTCCTCTTAAACCCATGGCAATTCAAAAAATTGATTATGATGATTATCTTTACCTGATAATGCCGATCCGTTCAGGAACCAGATAAGTTTTCTCTCAAATATTTAGGCTCAACAAAATACAGTTCAAGAAAATACTAAGCTGAATATAATTCAACAAAATATAAAAATACATCTGATATAAAGATATAAATAATTTATTTCCTTAATATTAAGATAACACATAAAATCCATAAAATTATAATCCACATAATCTATATTTAATTTTACACTAGTTCTGAGTATCTGATTTTGAGTATCTGATTCTGAATAAATTCAGGAGTGATAATCTTGGAAAATAGAGAGACACCTGTCAAACAGATACCAATAAAAACTAAATCAATCCAGCTGGATCAATTTTTAAAATGGGCTGATCTGGTAAATTCCGGAGGCCAGGCTAAATCTCTAATTCAGGAAGGAAAAGTGCTGGTCAATGGAGAAGTAGAGTATAGTAGAGGAAAAAAACTTTACCCCGGAGACAGGATCAGTTTTGCCGGAGAGGCTCAGGAATTTCAGGTTAGTGGGGATTAGTTTTGCTGGTTGAACGGGCTTATTTAAAAAACTATCGCAATCTTAAAGCGGTGCTGCTGGATTTTAATTCTGATCTCAATATAATTTTGGGTGCAAATGGTCAGGGAAAGACAAATTTACTGGAAGCTCTTTATTATCTTAGCACCGGCAAATCTCACCGGACCAGCCGGGACACAGAGCTGATCAATAAAGATGATGAAGTTGATGAATTTGTGGTTCAGGCCCGGATCAAAAAGAAAGAGGAACTGGTGGAGAAGCTGGCTGTAGCTGTTTCTGCCCGGGAAAAGATTTACCGGGTAAATGATGACAGAGTTGAGCGAATGGCCGATTTTCTCGGCAGGTTAAATGCTGTAATATTTTCCCCTGAAGATCTCAAGCTGGTAAAGGGCAGTCCCTCTCAGAGGAGGGATTTTTTAGATACCGAGGTTTCTCAGGTCAGCCCCTCATATTATGAAAAGCTGAAAAGATACGAAAAAATTTTACGACAGCGCAATAATCTTTTAAAGGATATCAGAGCCGGTCGGCGGAAAAAAGGAGAGATGCTGGCCGTTTTTACTGAAGAATTAACCAGGACCGGTAGCAAAATCATCGCCAAGCGGCTGGAAGTGGTAGAAAAACTTAAGATTCTGGCCCGTCTGCAGCAGCGCAAGCTTACTGAAAACCAGGAAAATCTGAAAATTGAGTATGAACTCAGTTTTGCAGAATCTCGTAGCACTTCAGGCGGTTCCCATAGTTCAGGCAGTTCCCGTAGTTCTGCTAATTCCAATCCCAAAAAAGCCAAGGATCTTTCCCGGTTTATAGCTGATTTTGAGGGAACGGAGGAAGATCGCAAAGCCCTGGAAAGGGTCTTCCGGCAGGAACTTAACAGCAACCTGGAAACTGAAATTGAGCGGGGCTATACTCTGGCAGGACCTCACCGTGATGATCTGTGCCTGACTCTCAATGATTTTGATGTCCGCAAATACGGTTCTCAGGGCCAGCAGCGGACGGTAGCCCTGGCCTTAAAGCTTTCTGAACTGGAATTTATGAAATCCGAGCAGGGAGAATATCCGGTGCTGCTACTGGATGATGTTTTTTCCGAGCTTGACCGCCTGCGCCGCCAGGCGGTGGTGGATTTAATCGGGAGCCGGATTCAGACCTTTATTACCACTACCGATAAAGAACTGGTCCGGGATATAGCTCCGGAGAAAGAATATTATTTCCGGGTAGACCGGGGCCGGATAACCAGAGGATGGTGATATTATGTTTTTACATATTGGAGACGGTCACATGATACCCCAGAAAGAGATTGTTTTAATCGGTGATCTGGAAAATGTCACCAGCTCCGAGACCTCCCGGGAGTTTTTTTCAGTTTCCCAGGAGGAAGGATTTATTGTGGATCTTTCAGGAAAGGATAATAAGGCGCGCTCCTTCATTCTCACCGGAGAAACAATTTATTACTCCATGATCAATTCCAAAACTCTGGCTGATAGACTTAACCGTCCAATTGAAAAGAATAATTACCTGGAAAATACACCATAATAATATTTTCATCTATTTTTGGAGCCCAGAAGGGTATGGGGGCTTATCTGGGAAAATAGCTGGTAAATTTTTCATGTATTGTTGTGCCCCAGAGGAGCATGAGAGTTTATCTGGAAAATATGCAGGAAAATTTTCATTTAATGTTGTGCTCCGAAGGAGTATGAGAGTTTACCTGGAAGAATAACAGGTAAAATATAAGCAAAAAAGCAAAAATTACCAGATATCTGCTGACAGGGATGCCAGCAGTCCAAAAAACTGATATAATATATATAGAGGATCGTGAAGAATTTAAGAGAATTTAAGAATAGGTTTTGCTGAAATGAAGGAGAATGATTACATGAATCTGGAAGACAGAAGCAAATATGAAGCCGAAGATATTCAGGTGCTGGAGGGCCTGGAGGCGGTTCGCAAGAGGCCGGGAATGTATATCGGTTCCACCGCCCTCGAAGGCCTGCACCATCTGGTTTATGAGGTTGTCGATAATAGCATTGATGAAGCCATGA
>SL_4KL_010_BRINEDRAFT_10000902_pt1 | contig 15926 bp, 19 predicted proteins | sample SodLak_010_BRINE_2_FD_10664 | JGI IMG/M metagenome (IMG submission 10664)
TTCCTATTTCTTCAGTTTCTCCTGTGTTTAAGCTTACTTGTTCTGTTGTTAGATTTCCTTGATTTGTTTCAAGTGTGTATTGGTCTGATGCTTCTCCAGTGTTTTCTACTTGTGCTGTGAATGTTGTTTGTTCGTCTTCACATATTGTGGATTCTTCGTTTTGGAATCTTGTGTTTACATCCATTCCGTTGTATACGTTCATTTGTGCGTTTGCTGTTGATGTTGAAACTCCTTCAGCTGTTACTTCGAAGTCTTTGGTGCTTAGTTCTGTTGGAGTGTATTCTAGTTCTAGTGTTTCTGTGTCTGCTGCTTCAATTTGTACTTCTGTTTGAGATAGTTCTCCTCTATTTGTTTCTAGATTGAATGTGTCTGGTTGTGTTCCGAGGTTTTCTAATTCTACGTCAAAAGTACCTGTGGTATATGCTGCAGTGTCAAGTTCTTCAGGTTCTAGGTTTAGTTGTGAGTCATAACATGTTTCTACGTTGATTTCTACGTCTTGATTGTCATGAGCGTATCCTACGCTTTTTGATGAAGCTCTGACTTCAAATGTTTCTGTTAGTTCTTGTGATTCTGTTAGTTCTAATGTAGTTGTTCTGGTTTGACCTACATCTAGATTGAATTGTTCTTCATCTAGTGTTCCTCTTTCTGTTTCTAGTTGTATTTCGTCAGGCTGCATTCCTGTGTTTTGTACAGATACTTCATATTCTGCTGTTTCTTCTCTGCATGTGGTTTGTGATGCTGGTTCGACTTGAACATCCATTTTGTATTCTTTAATTATGTTAGCTATTCCTGTGGTTGAGTATGTTTCTCCTGAAGCTCTGCTTTTTGCGTTTATTGTGAAGCTGTTTCTACCTTCGCTTTTGTCCCATCCTGGGTTGTACCATACGTTTATTCTTTTTGTTTCTCCTGGAGCTAGTGTTCCTTCTTTAGGTACTCTAGTAGGAGCTATTGTGACTTCTGATTCAGGGCTTGATAATGTATAAACGTCGTCAGTGTTTCCTGTGTTCTCTATTTCTAGTTGATATTCTGCGAAGCTGTCTATTCTGGTGTCAGCTTCTTCAGGGAATAAGAATAACTCTGCTGGCGATGCTGTAGCTAATGTTGTTGTAAAAAGTAGTATTGTTGTAAGTAGTATTGTTTTGTAAAGATTGTTTGTTTTGATAATTGTCACCTAGTGATAACACCTTCGATTAATTTTTATATATCATTCGATAGTAAAAGATTTTCTTAACCTATAAAGAGTAAAATAAAAGGTTTAAACACGAGTCCACCCACTAAATCGGTCTCTAAGTCTTTGCCAAATTGTTCTTTCTTCTCTGACATCACTTCCTCCAATTTCCATAATCACATCTTCCGANTATATTGTCTCTCCATCCGAAGATATACTTAAAGTAGGTCTGAACTCGCCTTCGTCTCTCGGTGTCAAGTAAAAGTAGGCTGTTTTCCTCTCACCTTGAGGTAAATTAACTGTTTTTTGCGTCTGTGTCGACCACGTATCAGGTAAACCTTCAAGTTCTAAATCATATGTCTTTAAACTATCTTCAGTATTATACAAGTCTACTTTTACTATACTTGAACCTGATCTGACTGACGCCACTTGATCTGGAAAGCTTTCAACTTGATTTCCTTGNTCTAATACTTCTATAGTTCTAGAAGCAGATCCGTCTCTTCCGGAAGCTAAAGCTCTGATTTCGTATTCTTGTTCACCTCTCATATCTGCTTCTACAGTAAAGCAGGTTTCTCCTCTTCCATCTTGGCTTTGTATTGTTTCTCCATCCTTAACTAATAGTATTCTTGATGATCTTTGTGCTTGAACATCAGCACATATCTCAAATTCTTCTCCTTGGAAAACTCTATTTGGCGCTTCTAAGTGGTCTATATGTGCTGTAGGTAATACTTCAACGGATCTTGACTTTGTTATATCTCCTGCCTTTATATCAATATTTTTAGTACCTACGCCGCTAGGCCGAATATATGCGGTATAATAACCGTCTCTTCGAGTGTCTGTTCTTGTTGCTGTTCTTCCATCTACCTGTATTTCAACTTCTGTTGACCCTCTTACTCCATCTACGTAACCTCTTATTGCTACACTTTCTCCTGCAACTATCTCTCTTTGAGATACACTTGCCGTGAGTCCGGTAGGTTGTCTTGTTGTAGTGGTTTCTTCATCACGAGAGCATTCTTCTACTTCTACTGTTGACGTTTTAGTAGAACCGTATTGTTCTATTTCGAATTCAATAGTTTCTTCTCCTATAGGTCGAGCGTTTGTAAATACTGTTCTAACATTTTTTGTTTCTCCAGCATCTAGCTCCAAGCTTCTTCTAACTTCCTCTCCAAAAGCTGTCGCTTTTATATCAACTACCTGGCTTCTTGAAGAGCTACTTTCTATTTCTGATGTTACTTCAAGATTTCTGCCTTCACAAACATTTGAATCATGTTCAAGTTTGTTTATTGTAGCTCTAGGTGTTTCTCTTTGTTCTAGAACGAAGTTTTGGGTTAAATCATCATTTTCTCTTACTCTAATAGATTTGGTTTCAGTGCTGTAACCTGCTTTAGAAGCTTCTACATCATATCTGTCTGGGGTAAGTTCAAATTCTGCTTCTCCATTTTCATCAGTTCGAGTTACAACTCTGTCGGAATTTTGTGCTGTTACTCGTGCATTTTCGATAGAATCTCCACTAGTATTTTCTACTTTTGCAGTTATTCGACCTTTTTCTTCATCTTCTGTTCTTTCTTCTAGTTCAAATTGTATTGATTTTTCTTCTCCAGAATTTAGGCTTACTGACTTAGTTTCGGTATAATAATTGTCTTTGGAAGCTTCTACAGAATAGTGATCTGCAGGTAATTTGAAAACTGCTTTTCCGTCAGCGTTTGTTAATTTTGTTCTATCGTTTATTTCAACTTCCGCACTTTCTAGATTATTTCCCCTTGTATCTCTTACATTTACTTCTAGTTCTGCTTCTCTTTCACCAGATAACAAGAATAAAGTGTTTGTTCTCTGGAAGTCTTTGTAACCGCAAGGTTCTCCATCTGTTTCAACTATTACTCTAACTGTAGAATAATCTCTATCTGTTGTAACTTCTTGTGAGAATTCTTTAGTTTCATCTGAATCTACTGTCGCTGAATCTCGGTTGACTGTTTCTCCTCTAACTCTATATTCGATATCTATATCTTGTTGATCTCCATCATTTGTTACCTCAAAGGATGCTGTGCTGGTTTCATCTTGGTATATCATTCTTGGATCTAGCTCTAGTTCACTAACATCTATGTCGCATCTTTCTGCATCTCGCCATTCTATTTTTACTTCATCTGATAGTTCTCTTTCTGGTCCTGCTGAAGCATTGATTCTATAATATTTGGTTGTTTGTTCATCAAAAGTTTGCTCACTAGTTATACTACAATCTGATGATTGTGAACAGTCTTTAGTTTGAATATTCTCCCAATCTTCTTGATCTTCGCTTTTTTGTATTTCTAAATCTGTCAGGCTTGTTCCTTCTGCATTTCCTTCAATTTCTTGAGTCTGTCCAACAGATAATACTTTATCTTCGGAAGGTGTTATGGAAACATCTTCTATATTATATGTCGGTTCGTCATCTTCCTTGCTCACTTCTACTTCTTTTCTTTCTGTTCTTTCTGTTTTGTCACCAGCAAATATTTTTCCTTCAAACTCATATGTAGTCGCTTCGTCTAGCTCGAATTCTTCGCTAATATCGCAATCTTGGTTCTCGAAACCACCGCAATCTTGAGTATATCTTTCCCAAGATCCTCCTCTTTTTCTTTTAGATAACTGTATTTCATCTAGTCCGGTACCTTCAGCATATACAGATGCAGATATTTCATCACCTTTTGTGACTTCTTCATCGGATAATTCAAGTTCTATATTATCTATAGTTGTTTCGAAGAATCGAGAGTTATGTTGTGCCTCTCTCATTGCATAGTCATCTCCAGCTATACCTACTAGCTCAAAGTCTACTTCTGTTTCAGTAGTTTCCATGTAGTTGGAGTATTCTAAAGTACATTCTTCTCTTTCTGTATTATCACATTGTTGAGTTTCTATATGTTCTCCATTTGCAAATAATTCTACATCCTTAAGTTCGGAACCTTCAGCAGTACCTACTATATCATATTCTGTATTTACCGAAGCATCTTCAGGAGGTGCCTCTTCAAAGTATAAATCCTGAATTTCTATTTCTCTGAAACTTACTTCATGCTGATCTTCTCCCGTACCACTAGTCGAAAATACAATGAAATTGATATCTTCTTCTTCTCCCTCTATTTCTTCTTGAGGATCAAAATCATATTCAATCATACAGTAGCTATTTCTAGGACATGTTGTTCGGGATAATTCCTCATTGAACCCGTTTTCTATTTCTCTTTCTAAGATTACTTCAGTTTCTTCTCCGCCCGTTGTAAAGTCGGCTTCTAAAGCTAGTGTGGCGTCTACAGGATGTATTTCTGGTGTTTCATCAACAAACTGTAAGTCCTGGCCTGCATAAGTAAAGGAAATTAAACCAATTATAGTTAAAATTAGTATATATTTTTTCATTGGGTCTCACCTTCCGGACATCGTTTAAAACCTCTTTCCGACCCTAGATAACTTTCCTCGTTCATATCTATAGAATCATAAAATTGGAGTAAAACATCATCATCTCTGTATTTGCAATCAACGTAAAGTTCATCCCCTTCAACTTGTTCCATTGGATCAAAACCTAGTTCGTCTTCTAATTCTCCTTTAACTTCTCCCCATTCGTATTGATTTTCTCCTAGTAATGTTTCTTCTTCAGCAAGTTCTTCATTATTATTTTCTCTTGTTGGATCGGTTTCTGTTTCATCTTCTTCCAGATAAGCTCCAACTGTGTTTCTAGCTTTTCCTGTATATAGTTCTCCTCCTGCAAGTACTAGTGCTGCGCCTGTAAGAACTCTTCTTCTATTAACTTTAGGTTTTGGTACAGACACATTTCTTAAACCAGAACCTTCTTTTTTGCGATAGCTTTCTTCCTCGCTTTTTCTATCATCTGAATAAGCACTTTCAGTGCTTTCATTTTCTTGTTCTACTGAGACTAAGTCCGTTTCTTCTTCTACAGAACCTAAATCATTTTCTTGGTTGTCTAAGGAGTCTTCGAAAAGTTCGGAAAACATGTCTTCCTCATTTTCAGACGAGTTTGGATTTTCATCTTCCATAGTCATAGTTATTATGTAGTAGTAACAACTTTTATATGTTTTCCTTTAATTGGTTCTAACCGCACAAGAATCTCCAAACTACTGATTTCTAATTTTAACATCAGTCTCAACAGGCATCCTTACTACTTCCCCCTCAGGCCGATAACCATCAAAGATTGACAACTTCTCTCTGTAATCATCTTCTCGATTATCAAAGAACTTAGCATACAAATCATCAAATCCCCCCCCCCCCTTCCAAGACTTCATCAATAGCTCTATTTTCATACTCTTCATCTAGAAAATCTTCTTCTAATACCTCATCAAAAGAATAACGTTCGCCAAAATATATTCCACTGTGTTCGACCTCTCTATCTTGTTCTCCCTCTTTTTCTCCTATTTCATCTCCTTCCACATAATCAGGTCCAAAAGCCCAATTATACAGTCTTTCCGCATAAAGAACTGATGTAGCACCAGTTAAAACTGCTGTTGCGCCGCCTAATTTAAGTATTCTCCTTCTATGCATTTCATGAGCTTCATTGTTAGTTGGATTATTATTTTTATCATTCATTGCATGTTCACCACATATTATCCTCATCGTCATCATAAAGATCTTCTCCAAACGATTCTGTAGTCGTAGCCTCATCTTCAACTTCATCTTCTGTATAACCTAACCACCACTGGCCAATCCTTTGCAATATGCCTCTATCTTCTTCTTCCCAGGTTATGTTATCGAAGCCCTCAATTTGTTCTTCTCTTTCTTCTAAACGATCTCTCATTTCGAGCAAAGCTTCTTCATAGCTTTCATTTATTGTTATCAAGCTCTCAAAATCTTGTTCAAAGTCTTCATAGCTATCTTCAATATCATCAATAACTCTTCTTATTTCTCTATCCTGCGGATCGTAATCTCCAATTTCCTCCATTCTATCGTATAATAGATTTAAATTTTGTGTTAAGTCTTCTAAATTTGTCATATAGTATTAAACCTCTTCAAATAATTTGAAAGTTTTTCTGTATACTTTTCTGGTATAAGAACGCCTTCAACCATGTCTAAATCCAGTTGTTTTTGCTGATTTTCTACATCAAAATTATCATCAACATAGCCTAAAGTCTGACTNCCCTGCCTTATTTCTCCTCCCCTTACATCACCTAAATCTCCTAGATTAGTTACTTCGTCATAGAATTGTCCTTCAGGTTCAAATTCGTTTAATCCTGTCAACCATAAACCCTTGATCATTTGTTCATACTCTAACCTTGTTTTGTTTGAACTCCAATCGTAGAAGTTATCTTCATTTATTTTTTCTTCTGTACTATTCTGAGCTAATTCATATAGTTCTGCCCGATATAGTCTTTCTTCCCCACCATCAGAAAGCGAAGTTATTTCAGAGGCTAGTTCATTTGTCGATCTATTTTTCATATCCCACCAAGACCAAGCTTCATATGTTTGCTCTTTACTTGTTCCAGGATAAGTAGTGATTGTATGATCAGGGTTTTTGATTTTTGGAGAACCTGAAAGCATTTCTTGACTTTCTATTGTTTCAGCTATATCTTCTTGAAGTTCTTGCGTTTTATAACGAGTGTTAAAATTTAATTCAGGCCTTTGAGTAGTATAAGGCATATTTGGTTCTAATGAAACTCTTATTCTTGCCTTAGGTTTTTCATCCCCTCCATAAAGCTCTAGTTTACTGTCTTCTTCAACTATTGCTTTAGGCGTTGGTATGGCTCTGTTGGTTTTCAACTTCAGAAGTTTCATGTGTTATTACTCGTTAGTTACACTTAAGTAGTTTTTGTGAGAAAAAAAAGAAAAAATCAAAATTATTCGCTAGTAAATCGACTAGTAGCTTCTTCAAACTCTTCAAATTGCTCATCATCAAGTACTTCGTCCATCAAACCAACTACTTCTTCATCAGGTCCATTGTAATTAAAACCGCTTCCAATGCCTTGAATACTGTCTCTAAGACTTCTAAGATCATCATAAATTTCCTCATGACTTTCTTGATAATCTTCTAATTGAGAGTTATAACCGTCAACTTTTTGCTCTATTCCACCAATAACGTCATTAAATTCTTCAGTTAAAGTATCATATCTCTTGACAGCTTCTTCCAATTCATTAACATCAGCATTAGCAGCGCTTACTGCTCTTTCTAAGCTTTGGACATAATCTCCAAGCTCGCTTAAATCTTCTTCTAGAGTTTCTACTTCTGCACCCATTTGTTCTTCAGGAAGATTGTCAATGGTTTGGCCTAAGCTTTGAAGAGTGTTATATGTACTGTCGAGTTGTTCGTTAACTTCTTCATAATCCATTTTAGTTTCACCTCCGTTCATTTCAGTATATTCAAAGGTTTTCGAACTACTAGTATGATTTTTATAATCCTCAATCATGTCTTCTAAAAATCCATGACCTCGAGTTTCTTGATCTTTTATTCTTTCAACAACATTTTCAAATCTAGTTCGTGTATAAACTTCTTCTTTATCCGCTTGTCGATTATCTAAAAGACTTACTAATTCTTCATCTACTTTAACACTATTATCTTCTTCATAAACAGCTAAATGTGCTCCCAAATTTGCTAATCCTTTATTACCTTTCTTTTTAGGTCCCGGATGACTAACTTCATCCAAAAAGTTGTAATCTTCTGCAGCCAAGGTTTCGTCTTTCACCTGGCTTATCATTTCTTCTATTCTATTTGGCGATATAAAGCCTGAAAGATCTTGACTTCCTTTTCCTTTAGAGCCGTGTTCTTCTTGTTCTTTTTCAGAGAAATTCACTAAAGACATTGTTTTAACCTTCAAGTAGCAAACTATGATTTAAGGTTTATAAGTGCTTCGAAAAAACCATTTCTCAATACCTATCTAGTGACTCTTATATCAATCCTATACCTATCTTTTGACGGCGACACCACACCACATCTAGAACGACCCAAAATCTTATACCCTAAATCCAAATCCGAATAAAAACCACTAATTTCTGCTTCCAAACCACTAAAGTCTTCATTTTCAACAAAAGCATACAAGTGTATAATACCTTCTTGCTTCAAAACCCCGGTCGCAATATCCAGAAAATCGATTGCCGAACCTGGTAAAGGCATAATCACACGATTAAAACGTTCCTCCAAATTAGGCAAAACATCCCGTACATCTCCACAAAAACTCTCTACGTTATCTTCTAAATTATTTAGACCAATATTCTGCTTCAAATAATTGCAAGCCACAGGATTTTTTTCCACCGCCACAACCTTATCGGCACCTCGATTAGCAGCCAATATCGCAAAAGGACCTACCCCAGCGAACATGACTAAAACCTTTTCTCCCTCAACACTACTAGTAACTTCATCTCTCTCAGAACCAAAACGTTCAGAAAAATATGTTTTTGTAGGATCTACCAGAAATCTGCAGCCAAACTCTTTGTGAATCGTCTCTGTTTCCTCTCCACAGATTTTATTATAATCACCAACTCTAAATTCTCCTTTAAGAGCATCTTCTTTCACTAAAATAGTTTTAATAGACGGATGATGACTCTTAATACCTTCAACCACCTTGTCTTCAGCATAGTCTTGAATATCATTTATTACAGCCAAGTCTCCTATTAACTCATAAGAAGGTAAATCAAATTTTTCTTCATCTTCAAACTCATGTATCACTGAAACATTGTCTCCAATTATTTCTTTTGCTTTTTTCAGACCCTCATCAACAAATATCTTAATATTGCTGCCAATTTCAACCTCTAAATTTTTTATATCATGACAACCATAGTTCTCTGACGAGAAAACATACAGTTGTAGCTCCAAATTATTATTGTTCGCAAAAAAAACATTATTATCTTTATTAAAAACCTCAAAACCTTGTTCTTCAAATAAGCCTACTACTTTTCGCTCAAGTTTTTCCTGTTCCATAATCAACCTGTTCGTATGTGAACTACATAAAAACTTTTTCTAAAAATTTATACTATATCATATGATTTATTTAATCGGACTAGGTTTAGACGACAAAGAAATAACAGAAAAAGGTTTAGAAGCTCTAGAAAAAGCAGAAATTGCTTATGCAGAATTCTATACAAACACCAAAACTATTAACATAGAAAGATTAGAAGAAAAGACAGGTACTGAAATAAAACCTGTGGAAAGAAAAGACGTAGAGCAAAACGATCTTATTCTAAAAGAAGGTGCCGAAAAAGACATTGCGTTCCTTGTTTCTGGCGATCCGCTTACGGCTACAACACACTACGATATTAAACAGAGAGCAAATCAAAAAGAAATAGACCTAGACGTAATTCACGCTCCGTCAATATTTACAGCCATATCCGAAACAGGTCTTAACATATACAAATTTGGACGAACCGTTACATTACCCAGAAATGCCGAACCAAATTCTATAATCAATCAAATAGAAGACAACTACAGCATAGGTTTACACACCCTAGTGCTCCTAGATATAAATTATCCTGCTCCAAAAGCAGCCGGAAAACTAATTAAAATGAAGCAGGAGCTTGGAGAAGAAAACATAATAGTCTTAGAAAGAGCCAATAACGCAACCCAAGAAATCAGCTATCTTAAACTGAAAGATCTTGAGGAACGTTCCTTAGGAGAAACCCCTCATTGTATCATATTTATAGGAGATACTTCGCACAAAGAAAACGAAAATCTGAAGGACTACAACTGAAAAGGAGAAATAAAAAGATGGATGAAACTCAGAGAAAGCTAAAATCTGAAACAGAAAAATGGCTTGAAAAGCTAGAAGAACGTCTGGAATCCAGAGAAGAAAATGTAGAACAGATGGAAAATGTTCTTGCATATAGAGACGACACATACCATTTTTTAGATCAGAAAGACTTCATTCGTGCATGGGAAGCGGTAATTTATGCATGGGGAATACTAGAAACTCTGGAAAGACTAGGTAAATTTGACAACTCTTCAGAGAAAAACAATAATAAAGGAACTAGTAAACCATTATAATATGGAAGACCCTTGGAAACATCCTGCATTTGCAGTTGCGGGTATTGCCGCATTTGTGACCGCTGATTACACAGGCCCCGTAATAGCAGGAACAGTTGGTTTAGAAAACTGGGTTGGTGCATACATAGCCGCAGGCTTAACAGGAATTGCATTAGGATTTATCATAGACGACATGCTCCCTGTATATATCGAACACCGCCGAGGCGGTGGCGGCGATTTAGGAGGCGGAAACATGGACATGGACTCTGGTGATTTAGATTTTTAATAAACTATCACTTCTAATAATATTGATAGTATCTTTGTCAAGCTTATCAATGGCTATAGACAGTCATGAAACTTTTCAGATACCCGAGTTTGAAACTCAAGAAGAACTACTTTTAGAAGTAATAGCACCTTTCCTGTTAGTTTATTTGATAATACAGCTTGGTCTTTACATAACCTTTCAAAACATGTTTAGAGTTGATGATGATCCTTATCCAGGGAGAAAAACAGACAAGCAGGCTGCAAGAAAGTATTCTTCTCTAATGGCTTTGGTAATAAGTATGATGGTTATAGTCAGTCCTTTTTTCGATCAAATCATACAAATTACTTTCTTAATATTCGGAACCATCACACAAGTAGTACTTATGGGTGCAGCGCTCCTATTCCTCTATATATTGTACAAGGGACTAGCCTAAGACATAGCAGACAATAAAAAACATTGAAAACCAGATTCACTCAAAAGTAAAAACCTTTTAAATTACAATTACCGATTATGAGTTATATGCATAACAAAATTATCAAATTTTGGTTTTATTCCCTAAGTCTAATTGTTTTAGCCTCTTTCACATTTGCACAAACCGGAGATATAGGAGGAGAGTCTGATGGCTTAATACCGCTATTTTTAGATCTTCTCGGTCTAGGAGACCTAGGTCTAGGAAGCGATCCGTACAATACTATTGGTTTTTTCGCAGCTCTTGCTGTACTAACAATAACATTTTACTTTATATTAGAAACAGCTGCTAGAAAAGTAGATAGTGATGAACTAAACGAAGCTTTAAGCCTTGGAAGAACTGACTCAGGAATGAGTAAAAGGCTTTTAGGTTTCTCAAGTTTACTGGTATTGACCAGTATGGGGCTTTCAGCCCAGTTCCTAGAAATAGTATGGAGCATACAAGCATTAATAGGAATAGGTATAATTTCAATGGTTATATTAGGGATTTTATACATTTTTGCAGGAAGCCTAATATTTACCGGAGGAGCTATGAAGGCAAGCGCATCAGGAGTTAGATACGGAACAGAAGGAATAACAGAGATAAAGAATTCAATGAGCGAAGCAAGAGAAGAATTATCTAGAGCCGAAAGAGAAGAAGGAAGAGTACAAGAAGAAGCACAAGATGCAGCACAGACAGGAGACGATGAAGAACTAAGAGAATCTATGAAAATCTTATTACAAGCTGCAGAAGACATAGCACATGCTGAAGAACACATAGAAACGATAGACGAATTAGGAGAAGAAGAAATCGTTCATATAAAAAACGAAGCAAAGCAAGCTATTCAAAGAGAACAACAAGAAATAGAAATACTAAGTGCAGTAGAAAAAGATTTTGAAGATTTCTATGACCAATTCCACACTATAAGAACAGGAATAGAGAACGGAAAAAGCTTTAACTCAGACGTTAGACCAATGTTTGAGAGTCCAAGCCTCCTTAATCACCCTCAAGATCTAAGAAATTACATAGAACGTCTTTCAGAAGGAGAGAAAATAGAAAAAAGCGCAGTAGGTCAAGAAGTACGAGAAGCTCTAGAACTTGCAGAAGCCTGGAGAGAAGTTCAAACATTAGAGAAAGAGCTTCCTGATGCAGTAAAAACTGCAGCAAAAGAAGATAACTTCATTGAACAGGTAGCAGAAAAGCTAGGAGATCCTGAAATCGTAGACCTTGCAGAAAGAGAAAAAGAAAAAATAAACAAACTCGAAGAACATGTGAAGGTTATAATGAATATGGAGAGCGAAGTAGAGCATGAACTTAATCAGCTAGAAAAAATGATCGAACAAGAAGTAAGAGACGAAGAAGAAATCATAAAAGAACTTAGGAAAATAGAAGAACAAATAAACGATCTCATAGTTCCAGAGATAGAAGGAATGAAAAACAAGCTACAAAGTTATTACCATGACAGTATTCGTATAGAACACGACGGAAAAGAAGTATATCCTGTCGTGTATCTTGATAACCTCGAAGATATGCTCTCCCAATTTAGTAGAACCCTAGAAAAAGTAGAACGGGAAACTCAACAAGAGGAAGAAATGCTCAGCAGCGCAGCAAGAAGATTATCAGAACTTTTCTAAAAAACTTCTTAGAATCTTCTCCTTAATTTTCATTTATCTTAAATTTTTTATGGTCGCTTTTCTCTAGTAAAAAAGAGGAATATTCTACACCTTAAATATTGAAGATGCCGATATTCTTTACTTTGGAGAAAGCGATAGAACCAACCAATCAAAGAGAATTAATCAACTCTTTAGATGAGATAGGTCTAAAAACAATAATTTATGAGGAAGATGTGGAAATTTCAGAAGAGAACATTAGCATAGAAGATGTTGAATTAAGCAAGTTTCAAGATACTAAGAAAGTTGTTTGACGTCCTAATACTTTCTTAGAGGAAAAAATCGAAGATTTACAAAATTATTATGAGCTTAGTAATTCTGAGGAATTGAATTTTACCTCAAATCCTGTTAATACCTCTCTTTTTAATAACAAGAAAAAGACTAAAGATCCTCTTCTTGGCAATGGCAGTTATTTCAAAGAAGTAGATTGCATAGATCAAGAGAATTGAAATTGGCGAAAAAGATAACAAACGAGTTTGGAGAAGGAATATTTGCTGTATATTATATCAGAAGCAGCGTTGATGAGCCGAAAGTTTTGGAAGTTAATGATACTCCAGGCACCAAAATCAATAACTTGAATTACGAAGCAGATATTTTCGATGAAATAGCATGTTACTTAGATAGTTCTGAAACCCAGTACAGCGGCGTTGTTTCAGAGAAACTTCTGAAGGATATAGAGATAGTAGATAAAAAGTCTCATCAAAACGTCTATAATCACGGATTATATTCTGGTAGCCTTTCCCGTTATTCGCTTAAGGACATTCATAGATTAGCTGCTCTTTGAATCTGATTAATAAATCGGTTTCTTTATGGAGACTCTTTCTCTTATTATTTAAAGGCTTATAGTAGGTGTATTTATAAACAAAGAATTTAATAAACTAAACTATAAGAGGTAAACAAAAACATGGAGGAAATAATATCCCAAATTGCAGCATCCCCAGAAGCATTAGTTGTCGGAATTATAGTAGGATTCGCAGCAGCAAAACTCACAGGAAGAAGAAAAAGAGGAGGAATGGGAGGTTTTTAAAATGAATCTAGAAAAATTCAGAAATTACTCATACAAAGTTGAAAACATACTAGACGAACTAGTCATTGTAATATTATCTGTAGGTGCAATAGTTGTAGCAACATGGACAATAATGTCTGCTCCAGAAGAAGCAACAATACTAAGCTTCGGAGAAAGAATTTATCCATGGATTACTATGCTTGCACTAATGATCATAGGAAGAGAATTATGGTTAATGAACAGAAAAATTTCCCACTACTTGGAAAATAACTAAAGAGGGACAATTAAGTGACTGGATTTAACGACGTATTAGCCTCAATGGCCGACGCAGGCTTCTTTACCGGCCTTTTACCTTTTGTCTTAGCGTACTTATTATTCTTTGTAGCCCTAAAGCAAGTACCAATATTTAAAGAACAGGGAGACGACAGGTTTCCTGCACTAGTTTCAGTAGTACTTGCATTCTTCGTAGCTAGATTTGTATCTACTACACCAGCATATCAACAATTCTTCGTAGACTATCTTGGATTTATAGCCGTAGCAATAATAGGACTACTCGGACTGCTCATAGTAATATCCTTTGTAGGACTTGATATATGGCGAGACGGAGAAGGAGGCAATATAGCCGGATATATACTCTTGCTTGTTGTACTTGCAGGGTTCTTCGTAACAGGAGGAGCAGACATATTCATCCCTGACAACATAGAAACAGATTTCGCTCAAGACGTTGTAGAAGTACTTGCTTTCGTAGTGGACTCAGGATTAATATGGCTGCTACTAGTACTAGCAATTTTCTGGTGGACTCTAAAACCAGCAGAAAGTAGTGAAAGCGAAGGTAGAGATTGGCATATTCCTGAAACATTCTACCCACGAAGACGTGGCGGAGAAGAATAGATAAGGAGGATGAAAAACAAAAATGGCATTTGAAGTTATTGTAGAAACCATGATGGAAATGACTGTCTTCCAGTTATTTTTCCCATGGCTAGTAGTTTTAGCAGTAACTTACGGTGTCTTAGAAAACTACAACGTAATTAGTGATGACGATTCAGTTAATGGAGTTATAGCTCTTGCAATTGCATTTATGGCAGTTGGAGGATCTTATCTCTTTATACCTGACGGATTCTTAAGCCATGTAGTAGCTGCATTAACTTTCACAATTTTTGCAGTTATTGGGTTGATGATTGTTATGGCTATAGCAGGATATGATTTGTCTGAACTGTCTGAAAATCAGCGTTCATTACCATATATACTAGGAGTTTCAATATTCTTAATAGGATTAATAGCCATTCTACCAGGATATCTTCCTGTTGGAGATGTTTTGCCTTCAATAGAAATTGAAGATCCGCAACAGTTCTTTGATGACTTTGTTTTACCTATTGCAATACTGTTTTTCTTATTAGCTATAGTAGGTATGACCTTATTGATGGGCGATAACAACGAAGACGATGAGGAATGAATATGGAAAGCGTAGATAAGTTTTTTCTCAATTAATTTTTCCCATTCATGAAAGAAGTAGTTATTGCGTGTTAAATAGAAAAATAAGAATAGTAGATTAAGAAATTTATTCCCAGTCTAAATCTTCAATATCTTCTTCAGAGACATTTGTGTCTGTTTCAACACCTTTTTCTTGCTTTAGATCTTGTACTAAACCAGTTAAGTCTCTTACATTGTCTACTAGGTTAGGAAGTACTTGTTGGAATGCTTTCTCTAAGCCTCCAATTCTAGAATCATATCTGTCGATATGTTCTTCTACTTCGTCTACTTTTTGGATAAATTGTCTTTGATCTTCATCATCTCTTACTTCAAGATCATGTACTCTTTGCTTAAGTTCTTCTATTTCTTCTGCAAAGGTATCTAATTCTCCATATACTGATTCGAATTCTTCTTCAACTAGTTTGAACTTTTCAGCTATTATTGTTTCTATTAGTTCTTCTACTTCTGAAGAATTTTCAACAGCTGCTGCTTGTTTTGGTTGATTTGATGGTCCTTCTTGTGAAGGATTTTGTGGAATCATTTCTTCTTGCTGTGGTGCAGCCGGATTTTGTTGAATTCTGTCGTTTTGTGGGGGTTGATTATTATTTGGCATTGGTTCACCTTCGTTTCCATTACCGTCGAAACCTTGTTCCATTGGACTTATTGCTTCATCTTGTTCCTCTTCTTCTCTATATGGAGTCATTGGTTCGGGTCCTCCTTGTGGTCCTGTGGAAGTTGCTGAGTCTCTTACTACTCTGTTTATTGCTTGGCTAATCTCTTGCTTAGAATATTGGCCTTGTAATTCAGTTTTGATTTCTTCTTCGGAGTAGCCTTGATCAAACATGTTCTCTATTGTTCTTTCTATTGCAGATCCAAAGTTAGTTTCTTCTTGACCTCCTTGTCCCATTTCTTGCTGGAACTGACCTGTATCTTGATTGGTTGTATTGTTTTCTTCATCATCTTTGAATCGTCCGAATAGTTG
>SL_4KL_010_BRINEDRAFT_10000907_pt1 | contig 15915 bp, 15 predicted proteins | sample SodLak_010_BRINE_2_FD_10664 | JGI IMG/M metagenome (IMG submission 10664)
AGATGGTCGTGGTCGCCAAGTCCCCAGCCGTCGAGCACGATGAGTGCGCCTCGCATACTGGCGTGGTCGGCCGCCGGGGTATTGATGGTTGGCTTTGGGCGTAGATCGTCAATGGGCTTCGAGGTCGGCGTCGACCTGGTCGAGGGTGTTTCGGCCATGCTCGGTGATACAAACGGATGATAGCTCGAGGTCGCGAGAGCCGGTTTAGACGACAGTCTTGTCCCGATTGATCTGGCCGCATCTTGTACGCGACTGACTAGCTGTGTTCAGAACGCTGGAGGCGTATTCGTCGGCACAGAAGACGATTTTTATCCCAGTTTCGGCGGTCGGACGACTGGTTCGGTACCGCCACATGGAGAAAATCGGTCGGCCGCTGCAGCCTACCGCCGCACAATAATCCGCAACACGTCCTCATCAGCCAGTTCGTGATCCTTGCCGACCTGTTGGTCGTCGTGTTTCGCACTTGCACCGCTCACCCGGGCGAACCGAAACCGGTCGTGAAACTCGCCGCCGAGTTTCGAAAGCGCGTCACCGACGGTGTCGCCCGCGCGGAGGACGAGCGGTTCGTCGTAGTCGACGCCGCGACCGGGTTTATCCATGTAGATCCGGATGAGCCCGAGCGTCTCGAAAATCCGTTCTTTCAGGACGTCGAGCCCGCGTTCCTTCTCGGCGCTGATGAAGATGCACTCGTCGGGATCGAGGTCGCGCTCACGGAGGTTTTCGTGAACCGTCGGGAGATAGCTCTCGTCGATGAGATCGGCCTTGTTGATCACGACAATCGAGGGAATGTAGACCCGGTTGTCCATCATGCCGTCGATGAGTTCGTCGATCGAGGGATCGCCACGAACGGTGACCTCGGCGTTGACGTAGCCGTTTTCGCGGAGCACGCCCGCGATGGTCCCCTCGTCGAGGCTGACGCTGTCGCTTTTGTTGACCTGAATGCCGTTTTTGTGTCGCTTGCGGATGTGGATGCTCGGCGGCTCGGTGTCGAGTCGGATTTTGTTGTTGTACAGCTCCTCACGAAGCCGGTCGTACTGCTCGATTTCGAACACCGAGAGCATGAACACCGCAAGGTCCGCGGTTCGGACGACCGACAGCACCTCTTGACCGCCACCGCGGCCGTCGGCAGCACCCTCGATCAGCCCGGGAACGTCGAGGATCTGGATGTTCGCGCCGCGGTATTTGAGCATGCCCGGATTGACGTCGAGCGTGGTGAACTCATACGAGCCGGTTTCGCTGTCGGCGTTGGTGACGGCGTTGATCAGCGTCGATTTGCCGACGCTCGGAAAGCCGACGAGCGCCACCGTGGCGTCGCCGTGTTTTTCGACCGCATAGCCCTGGCCGCCGCCGGCAGACGACTGGTTTTCGAGTTTCTCTTTTTTTTCGGCGAGTTTGGCTTTGAGGCGCCCAATGTGGGCCTCGGTCGACTTGTTGTACGGCGTCGACGAAATCTCCTCGCGAATCGATTCGATTTCCTCCTCCAATCCCATTACCGGGGTCTGCGCCGCCGCCGTCGAAAAGCCTGTTCATTCGAGTGGTGTTCCGAGTCAGGTGTCGCAATCGCCGACCGGCTGGCAGTGAAACATCGCTGGTCGCCGACGCAACACCAGTCGCCGAGTTGCCACCGCTGCACTGGGTCGCCGCCGAGAAGATGAGACAAAACACGCTGAGCGAATCACACGAGAGAGGCAACACGAAGTCGAAGATAACACTACGTTCGTCATTTAATGTATGAAAAGAGACGATGTTTGAAACTAATTACACGTGAAACAATTATTTCGGTAGCATTATACCCTCGTCTGTGGTGCGTTTACCTAGAAGCCCATGTCCAACGCGAGTCGGTTCCGCGACAGCACGCAGATCGAGTTGCCCTGTGCGGCGCTTGATGAGCACCGCAGCCCGCTCGAATCGGCGTTCACCGTGACCGTCGTCACCGACGAGACGCAGTGTCGCATTATCGGCAGCCCCATGGAAATCAAGGCCGTCAGCAACTTTCTGAGTCGGCGTGGAATCGCGCTGCCCTGAAGAGTTCAGAAGCGCTTTGTAACCGTCGGGCCGTACGGATGGTATGGACGAGACGCCGGGGCTCAGCGAACAGTACCGGAAGGCAAGCCCGTGGCCAGTGTTTGTTGCACTCGGCGTACCGATTTCGGAGATTGGGCTCGTGTTCGATATTTTCCCGGTGGCGGTCGGTGGATTACTCCTCTTTTGTGGGGCTGTTGCGGGGATTCTTCAGGAAGCGGGCTATATCACCGTGCCGTGGCCCACGCTTTCGATTATGGCACTGCTCCTGTTTGGACTCGGCGGCGCATTGGTGTATTTCAATGCAGAAGTCGGGGTAGACATGACGACGCGGGCGTACGCGATTCTCGTGAGCGGGTTGCTCATCGTGGTGGGCGTCGTCGCGGCCAAATTCTTCGTTCCCAAGCGGCGACTGCCGGTCTGATCGGAAGCGACCGGACAGCACTGTGTGAGCGGATCACAACGGCACTCACTACGCAGTCGGGTTTCGCCGACAGGGGTAGCGAACCACGCATGCGCACAGCTGGATCACGGTGGTGACGCCGAGAACCAACAAGCTATTTGAGCGGCGTCCGTGAGAAGGGAGTATGGAAACGAAGATCTTTGACAAGGAGACCATGCTCGACCTTGTTGTCAACTTCATTCCGTTGGGGATCCTCCTGTTTTTCATCACGGCGTTTATTGTCTGGTCGCCGTGGGGATTCGACCTGCGGTACTCGGGACCGATGTTCGCAATCATGGGCGGGATGTTCATCGCCCTCGTGGTACTGACCTACTTTTCGGCGAAGGCGGTTGCGGGTGATGAAAAAACAAAACCCGTCTACCCACAGGGACAAGCCGGGCTCAAAGGCGCGAAAACGGTGCACGAACTCGAAGCGGAAATCGAGGGTGAATACGACGACCACGAGTCGGATGCCGAACTCGGCGCGGATGGCGAACCCAACGGAACGACCAGCGGCGATAACGAGAGCGAGACGGACGACACGGACGGCGAACACGACGAAGCTGCCGGTGACGACGCGGAAACGACCGAGGACACAGTTGCCGACGCGGAAACGACCGAGGACACAGTTGCCGACGCGGAAACTGACGACGTCGAACGCAACGAGGATGTCGTCGAGACCGAAGAAAACGAGGCCGACGCAGAAAAAAACGAGGCCGACGACACGGCGGCTGAGACCGACGACGAAACAAAACAGTAAGATACCGAACGAAAACGCTGATTTTTTGTGTCGAATGACTGCGTTGCACGCGTTGTAACGCAGGTCGATCCGATCGGCGTGTGACACGCACACGGGCAGGTCGATCCGATCGGCGTGTGACACGCACACGGCGGTCGTGATGATCCGGTCGGTGACGACACGCAACGCGGTGGAATCAGCAAGAAGAGTCCTGTCGAGTGCGACGACCGATCCGTTGCAGACGGGCACCTGAACCGGCAGTCACCCGAATCTTTCATTACCCTGCGTCGCTGTGGTTCGAATATGGAAATCAGCGCGCAAATTATTCTGACGGTGTTGATGGGGGTGTTCCTCGTCGCCGTCGCCGCGTGGCTCACGCGGATCGAAAACTGGCGATCATACAGCTCCGTCGCGGGGGGAGCGGTGACCGACAAATCCAGTTACGTTCAAGCAGAGAAACCCGCTGGCCTCATTCGCTGGCTCACGACCGTCGATCACAAGGACATCGGTATTCTGTACGGACTGTACGGCATCATCGCCTTCGCCGCCGGCGGCCTCATGGTCACCGCAATGCGAATCGACCTGGTGACGACGAACTCGCTTTTGGGTTCGGCAATGTACAACTCGTTGATGACGAGCCACGGGATCACGATGCTGTTTCTGTTCGGGACCCCGATTATCGCCGCCTTCTCCAACTATCTCTTGCCGCTGATTATCGGCGCTGACGACATGGCGTTTCCCCGCATCAACGCCATCGCCTTCTGGCTCCTGCCGCCCGCGGCTCTCATGATCTGGGCGGGCTTTTTCGCCCAGCCGCTCGGGCTGTTCGAACCCGCCCAAACCGCCTGGACGATGTACACGCCGCTGTCTGCCGGCGAGGTCGGTGGCAGCGGGGACAACGTCGGCGGCGCGGGCGTTGACCTGATGCTCCTTGGGTTGCATCTGTCGGGCGTCGCCGCCACGATGGGGGCAATCAACTTCATTGCGACCATCTTCACCCAGCGTGGCGACGAGGTGTCGTGGGCGAACCTCGACATCTTCTCGTGGACGATTCTCACCCAGTCGGGGCTCATTCTGTTCGCCTTCCCACTGCTCGGCAGCGCGCTGGTCATGCTCCTTGCGGACCGCAACTTCGGCACCGCGTTCTTTTTGACTGATGGCGGGGCGTTGCTCTGGCAACACCTGTTTTGGTTCTTCGGCCACCCCGAAGTGTACATTCTCGTGTTGCCGATGATGGGCATTATCAGCTACGTCTTGCCGCGGTTTGCGGGCCGACAGCTGTTCGGCTTCAAGTTCGTCGTCTACTCGACGCTCGCAATCGGTGTGCTCTCGTTCGGCGTTTGGGCGCACCACATGTTCGCCACGGGAATCGACCCACGGCTTCGTGCCTCGTTCATGGCCGTCTCACTGGCGATCGCGATTCCGTCGGCGGTCAAGACGTTCAACTGGATCACGACGCTCTGGAACGGGCGAATCCGTCTGACGACGCCAATGCTGTTCTGTATCGGCTTCATTTCGAACTTCATCATCGGTGGCGTCACCGGCGTCTTTCTTGCGTCGATTCCGGTTGACCTCGTGCTGCACGACACCTACTACGTTGTCGGGCACTTCCACTACATCGTGATGGGCGCAATCGCCTTTGCGGGCTTTGCGGGCATCTACTACTGGTTCCCACTCGTGACGGGGCGGATGTACCAAGCCAGCCTCGGCAAGGCGCACTTCTGGCTCTCGATGATCGGCACCAACGTCACGTTCTTCGCGATGATTCTGCTGGGCTACGGCGGGATGCCGCGACGCTACGCGACCTACCTTCCACAGTTTTCGAGTCTCAACCAGATCGCCACCGTCGGCGCGCTGATCATCTTCGTCGGCCAGCTCATCTGGCTGTACAACATGGTTGCCTCGTGGTTCGAGGGCAAACGCGTCGAAAGCGGCGATCCGTGGAATCTCGACCGCGATGGCATCAACACCGTCGAATGGCAGTGGTTCAACCGCCGACTCGAAACCCAGCTGGCGACTGACGGCGGCGAAGAAGACGGCGAGGTCGCCACCGATGGCGGCAAGGCCGGCATCGAAGACCTCGATCGACCGTTCAACTGGGCAACCGCCGCCGACGACCGAGTGCGAGCGGACGACTAACGCCGTTCAACCAACGCCCTTCGGTTGGGCTGGATTTTTTGCCGACTGACTGAAGCCTGTTAGGACTGAGAGCGAGAGCAACACGGTTCGAAAACAACGCGGCCCGCTGCAACAACGGTAACGAGGTGCTAAATAACGAGGACGATTCCGGTGACGAACATCATCAGGGCGATGCCGGCAAGGACAAGCCCAAGGAGGTCGCGGTCTTCCATACACCACGTTCGCGATTGGCCTGCAAAACCCCGTCGGTCCCCGTGCGAAACGCCTAATTGAGCCCGCCACGAGAGTCGAGTGTGCCCTCGGGATTGCGCGGTCAGCGAGTCGTCATCGTGATGTACCTGATTATCGTCTCGTTTACCGGTGTTGCGGGCTACCTCACCGCCCGGGTCGTCGGCGAGATCAACCCGCCACAGTTTCTCTTTCTGATCGAGTTTCCGGCGACGCCGGTTGGGCTTGCCGCCTACGGCGCGCTCACAATCGGCCTTATTCTCGGCGTCTTTCTCGTCTCGGTCAAACTCGTCTCCGACCGTGTTGACGACGCCGAACCCGGACAAACGGTCGGCGATGACAGCGAACGCGAGTCGTAACTGCTGGAAGCCACGGGATCCGAAACCGATCCGGGTTCGCTAGTCAGAAAGTGGTCGGTTCGGATACATCACAGACAATAAATCAACGAAACGTCCAGTTATTTTGCATTGTACATAGTTTTAATACTGCGTGAGCACGATTGCGTGTATGGAAACCATGCGCAAACGAGATTTCGACGGTGACGTGCTGACCGCAGCGCTGGAGACCGACGACGGAACGATTTATGCCGCATACAACGAGCGCGAGCGGGGAACGGAAGGTCCGTTTTACGTCGCCTACACAGACAGCAGCCGAACCGACCGCTACGGCTACGTCTGTGGGGCCTGTGGGAGCACGCACGTCGCAATGAACACGATGGGTCGACTCGACTGTTGTGACTGCGAGAACGACCGCAAACCCGCCGAGTGGGACGCCGCGTACCTCTGAGTGGGTAGAAATACCGCTGAATCAACCGCAACTACCCGGATTTTTCGGCCTGTTTCGCCTGTTCCAACGACCAAAAGAACCCGAAGTACGCCGGAATGCCTGCGATCATAAACAGATAGAACGCCCACAGCGGTGCGTCAACGAAGACGACATCGAAGAGAAAACTCACGATGGCGACCCAGACGACGGCGAACACCAGGTCGTAGAACATCCCGCGTCGGTTCTCGCTGGCGTGTTCGCGGAGGCGGTCGATAACACTCATGTTCTCAGCGCCAGGCGTGTCAGTGAGCAGTCGTACATACGCAATACCAACATAATGCGGTGCTCGGTTATCTGCTCTGCGAGTCGTCTTTGTGGTAGTCGACAACCAGTACCGGCACGCGCGTCGACCGAAGCACACGTTCGGTGACGCTCCCGAGTAAGACCCGGCGAACGCCTGAACGGCCGTGGCTTCCGATAACGATGAGGTCAATGTCGTTATCGCGGGCATAGTCGGCGATCATCTCGTGAGGCTGACCGCCGGCGTGCCGTTCGACGAACGTCAGGCCACGGTTTTCGGCCTGCTCGCGGACATAGCCGGTCGCCTCTTCGGCTTTGTTACGTAACTCCGTCATCCCCTGGAAGTTCCCCTGTCTGATGCGGTCGACCTGTTCGGCACCCAGCGAGTAGGCGATTGCGTCGGTGTCGGCGACGTACAGCGCGTGTACCTCCGCACCGTACTGTTCGGCCAGATCGACCGCCTGTTCGACCGCTGCGTTCGCAACTTTGCTGCCGTCCGTTGGAATGAGAATTCGTTCGTACATGGTTAGTCGTCCGCGGGTGTGCCCTCGCTGCGGTTGTGTTCACTAACGATATCAGCCGCCGTTTTGTCTCGTGGCATCGGGTCGGGGCTGTGACACTGCCGAACCATCTGTTTGGTCTCCAACGGTGGTTCTTCGGTGACCAACGAGACGAGGATGGTGACGGCAAACACGATCGGGACGCCAACGAGGCCGGAGCCGATCGCCGGCATCCACGTCGCGAGCCACTCAATCCCGAAGCCGGGGCCGAAGTGGCCCTCGTTGAACATCGGGATCAACCAGACGATCAGCCCGGTCGTCATGCCGGCGAGCGCGCCCGGTCGGTTGGTGTTCTCCCACCAGAGTCCAAGGAAGAACATCGGGAAGAGCACGATCGCCGCAAGCGAGAAGGCAAACGAAACGAGCGCGGCGATTGGCGCGGTCGGGTCGAGCGAGAAGAGAATCGTCAACACGCCGAGCGCGATGATCGAAAGCCGACCAACGAGCACCTGCTGACGCCCGGTCGCCTCGGGGTTGATGATGTTCGCGTAGATGTCGTGCGAGATGGCCGACGAGCCGGCGATAAACAGCCCGGCGGTCGTCGCCATCGCCGCCGCGATACCGCCGGCAGCGACGAGGCCGACAAACCACTGTGGCATTCCTGCCAGCTGTGTCGCCAACACGACAATGACATCCGCTGCCGCATCACTCATTCCCGGGTCGCCGTAGACATCACCGACCTGTTGGCTGTAAAGGTCGGTTCCGAACGCGGCGTACGCGGGCGCCGAGAGGTAGAGTACACAGATGAAAAACAGTCCCCACGTGCACGACCAGCGGGCGATCCGTTCGTTCTGAACCGTGTAGAACCTGACCAGCACATGTGGGAGCCCACAGGTACCGAACACCAAACTGAAGCAGGTCGCAATCCAGAGATAGTAGCTCCCGCCCGCGAACGGATCGGAGAACTCCGCAGCGAGGTCGTTGATCAGCATGCCATACTCGATCTGTGGGGCGGCCGTAGAGTAGCCGCCGAACCAGCCGGTTGCGAACAGGCCAACCAGAAACGCAACGATGAGAATGATGTACTGCAACACCATCGTCTTCGTCGCACCGAGCATTCCCGACAGCGTCAGATAGCCGATCGTGACGATCATAAAGAGAACCATCATCACNTGGTAACCGCTGAGCAGGCCACCGGTGAGCGCTGACCAGTCGCCGAGAACGTACAGGCCGACCAGTCCCATCCCGCGGGCCTGACCCAACGCGTACACCAGCCCGATGAGGAACGTCGTGATCGCCGCGAGCGCGCGAGCGGCATCCGAACTGAACCGGTCACCGACGAAGTCGGGGGCGGTGTACTTGCCGAACCGACGCATCTGTGCGGCCAAGAAGATCAACAGTACGAAGTAGCCGGTCGTCCAGCCGACGATGAACGCCAGCCCGTAGACGCCCGAGAGCGCGATCAGCGCCGCCATCCCCAGATAGCTCGCCGCACTCATCCAGTTGGCACCGATCGCCATCCCGTTTTCAAGGTTGCCAATCGAGCGTCCAGCAACCCACATGTCGGCCGTGTCGGCGACTTTGTAGAAAACGCCGGCCGCAAGAAAGAGCACCATCATCCCGATGACCATGATTGCCGGAAGGGCTTTGAACGAGATGTCGAGCCCCTCGGGAAGCAGCTCTTCGTCAGCCTGCAGCGGTGCCACCGTGTCGACCATCGCTGGCACAAAATCGATGGCCGCGAACAGCGGGTCGCTCACTCATCAACACCTCCGTCAGTCGCCGTCGCGGCGTCGGTTGCGGAATCGGTTTGTTCGGGTGTTGGTGCGGGCATCTGCTCGATACCGTACTTTTCATCAATTTTGTCGCGCTTGCGCGCATACCAGACCGACAACAACAGCGCGCCGACCGGCGCGCCGATTGCGATCAAAAAGTAGTGAAGCGGGAAGCCGATCACCGGCAGACTCTGTGTCATTATGTCGGGGGCAAGCCGCGTCGCCGTGATCGGCCCAAAGACGATGAGCGCCCAGGCAAAAAAGCCGGTCAGGATTGCCCGGTTGTGATCCCGCATAAACGGGGTCGCCGGCTTCAGCAGATTGATTTCGACCTCCATGTAGTCGATCTGTGCCTCTCGTTCGGCGTCGGACAGCCCACCATCGGTCGCCCGTACAGGTGCGTCGGTGTCCGACTCAGTTCGGTCGTTTTCGGTCATGCTTGGTAACTGCGTTTGATTGTCACACTACCAGTATCGTGTTTCCACAACGGGTGGGTACTGCCACCGGCGTAAGCCGGACACCGGCAGGGAAACAGTCGTTCGGTCGGTTAGTTGCCTTCTGCCTTCCGCTTGATATCCTCCACCACCTCCGGGTTCCGCAGCGTGCTGGTGTTGCCCAGTTCCTCGCCGTCGGCGATGTTCTCCAGCAGGCGGCGCATGATCTTGCCGGATCGCGTTTTCGGGAGATCGGGCGTGAAAATGACTTTCTCGGGTCGCGCAATGGGACCGATCGCTTCCTCGACACCCGCAACAATCCGCTCGCGGAGGGCTTCGTTCCCGTCGTAGCCGTCCTCGGTGATGACATAGGCGTAGACGGCTTCACCTTTGATGTCGTGGGTGCCGCCGACGACCGCCGCTTCGGCGACGCCTTCGACGCCGACGATGGCGGACTCGATCTCCATCGTGCCGAGTCGGTGACCCGAGACGTTGAGCACGTCGTCAACGCGGCCCAACACGGTGATGTAGCCGTCGTCGTCGATTTTCGCGCCGTCCTCGGGGAAGTACACCCAGTCGGCCGAATCGTCGCTATCGACGTTCGAGTACTCGCGCCAGTACTCGTTGATAAAGCGGTCATCGTTCCGGTACAGCGTTCGCAACATCCCGGGCCACGGTTTGTTGGCGACAAGGTACCCAGCCTGGCCGGCTTCGACGGGACTGCCCCGAACGTCGACGACGTCGACGCTCACGCCGGGCAGCGGTGGTCCCGCCGACCCGGGTTTCATTTTGCCGACGCCCGGCAGCGTCGTGATCATCATCCCGCCGGTTTCGGTCTGCCACCACGTATCGACAATCGGGCACGACTCGTCGCCGATGTGTGTGTAGTACCATTTCCACGCGCGCGGATTGATCGGTTCGCCGACCGTGCCGAGCAGCCGCAACGACGAGAGGTCGTGGTTCTCCGGAAACGATTTCCCCCACTTCATGAACGCCCGAATCGCCGTCGGCGCGGTGTACAGTTGGGTTGCTTCGTACGCCTCGATAATCTCCCAGAGCCGGTTGCGGTCGGGATAGTCGGGCGTTCCCTCGTACATCATCGTCGTCGTCCCGAGTGCGAGCGGGCCGTAGACAATGTAGGAGTGGCCGGTGATCCAGCCGATGTCGGCCGCACAGAAGTAGGTGTCTTCGGGTTTCACATCGAGCACGGCGTGCGACGTCCAACTCGCCCACGAGAGATAGCCGCCCGTCGTGTGTTTGACGCCTTTCGGCTGACCCGTGGTGCCCGACGTATACATGAGAAACAACATATCCTCGGCGTTGCGTGTGACGGGGTCGACCGTCTCGTCGGCGTGGTCGGCAATGAGGTCGGCGTAGTCGAGTTGGTTCTCGCTGCGCTCGTGACCGAAGTCGTCGCCACGGTCGCTCAGTCGGTCGACAACGACCGTCGTGGTGTCGTGTTCGACCCCAGAGAGCCCCTTGTTTGCCTTGTCGAGGTGGTCGAGCGGATCGCCCCGGCGGTAGTAGCCGTCGCAGGTGATGAGGAACTCGGAGTCGGCGGCGTTCATCCGGGTCGCCAGCGCGTCGGCCGAAAAACCCGCGAAGACGACCGAGTGGGGCGCGCCGATTCGCGCACACGCCAACATGGCGATCGGCAACTCGGGAATCATCGGCATGTACATCGTCACCACGTCGTCCTCCTCGACGCCGAGTTCGCGAAGCGCGGCGGCGAACTCGTTGACCTCGCGGTGCAGTTCGGCGTAGGTGTAGGTTTTGTTGGCTTCGTCGGTTGGCTCGCCGATCCATTCGATTGCGGCCTCGTCACCGCGGTCGTCGAGGTGACGATCCAGACAGTTCGCCGAGGCGTTCAACTCGCCGTCGGCGAACCACTGATAAAACGGCGGGTTGCTGTCGTCGAGCACCTCGGTGTACTCAGTTTGCCAGTCGAGCAAGTCGGCAGCCTGTCGCCAGCAGTCGGGCCAGTCCTCGCGGAACTGTTCGTAAATGTCAGGATCCGAGATGTTCGCCTGTTTGACAAAGGATTTCGGCGGTTCGAAGGCGTCCTGTTCGGCCAGTCTGGCTTCGAGTTCTCCCTCAGTGTCAGACATACCCTATCTAGCTTGATTATCCATGATAAACGTATGCAACGCGGAAACACCGTCACACAAAATCCGAATGTCGGAGACAACGCAGCCAGTCCGTCGGTAACGCAGCCGATTCGTGAACCGTTCGGGCGCGTCGTTGGCGATGTCGCCAGGGCATCGACCACTCAGCCNAAGTTTTCGGCTTTGGCCGCATCCGGGTCGCCCCCGGCGGCTTCGAGCGCGGCGTTCGCGGCTTCGAGAAAGTCCGCAAAGCCATAGATGAACACCTGTTCGTCACCCGACAGCGTGACCGCGTTGGCGACGGCGTCGGTGAACGAAGCGCCCGCCTCGTCAACGAGCACAACCGACGCGCTCGCATCGTCGAGTGCGGCCAACCGATCGGTGTGTGCGGGATCCGGATCCTGATAGACGATGGCCGCGTTACCGCCGTCTGCGAGCGCGCGCTCGGCAATGCCGATTGCGGGACCAATGCCGGGGCCGCCCGCAAGAATGACCACGCGCGGTTCGTCCTCGTAGTAATCCGACCCGAATGGGCCGCTCATCTCGAGTTCGTCGCCCGGCGAGAGCGCGGCGAGATGCTGGCTGAACGGGCCGGCTGCCGCGGGATCGATTTCGACGGTGATCTCGAACGAATCTGCGACATCCGGTGACGAAAGGGTGTAAAACCGTGAGTAGGTCTCACCGTCGACACTCGCGGTGAGTTTGACGAACTGGCCCGGGCGGGCGGCAAACCCCGCGGGCGTCGCAAACTCGATCGTGATCGTCTCGCCGCCAACGTCGTCGGTGTCGGTAACGGTAACCGTCGCGTCCATACCGAGCGTTGTCGCGGGGCGCTAAAGGCTCTTGTCTCCGAGTGCGACGAATGCCACTGGTTCGGGACGTATTGGCAGACCGAATCGTCGGTTCCTTTTATTACGCGTCACCGTCGTCGAGCGCGCGGTCTTCGACGACCGACAAGCACCGCAACCGAAACCAAAGCGACATGTTCATCGGCCGAATGTGCAAGTCATTGAAAAGAAGATGTAACACATCTCGGTTACCCAACGGGTAGCCTTTCAGAAGGCTTTTGATTTGCCATGGGTATTCTACGCTACTATCATGCCTGCGGACTTCAACTGGGCCATCGGCGGCGAAGCCGGCGACGGCATTGACTCGACCGGAAAAATATTCGCGCAGGCGCTCTCGCGGGCCGGCCGGCACGTGTACACGTCAAAGGATTTTGCGTCGCGTATCCGCGGGGGCTACACGGCGTACAAAATCCGCACAGCCGTCGAGCCAGTGCAGAGCGTCGTCGACCGACTGGACGTGCTCATCGCGCTGACACCTCGGACGATCGACGAAAACCTCGGCGAACTTCACGACAACTCGGTCATCATCTACGACGGCGAGCGAACCACGATGAAAAACGCCGAAATCCCCGACGAGATGGTCGGCCTCAACGTGCCGCTCAAACGGCTCGCCGAGGAGGCCGGCGGCGCAATCATGCGCAACGTCGTTGCGCTCGGTGCGGCCTGTGCGGTCGCCGACTTCCCGATCGAGAATCTCGATGAAGCGGTCGAAAAGCGCTTCGGCAACAAGGGCCAGAAACTCGTCGACAACAACAAGGAGGCCGCCCGCGCGGGCCGACAGTACGTCCACGACGAGTACGACCTCAATTTGCCGTACGCGTTGGAGACGACCGACAACGACTACGTCCTGCTCAACGGCGACGAGGCGATCGGCATGGGCGCGTTGGCCGCAGGCTGTCGGTACTACGCCGGCTATCCGATCACGCCCGCAACCAATGTGATGGAGTACCTCAAAGGGCGAATCGAGCGCTACGGTGGCCACGTCGTTCAGGCGGAAGACGAGCTGTCGGCGATCAACATGGCGCTCGGTGCCGCCCGCGCCGGTGCGCGTTCCATGACGGCGACCTCGGGGCCGGGAATCGACCTCATGACCGAAACGTTCGGACTCGTCGCGACGACCGAAACGCCACTGGTTATCTGTAACGTCATGCGCTCGGGCCCCTCGACGGGGATGCCGACAAAACAGGAACAGGGCGACATCAACCAGATGCTGTACGGCGGCCACGGCGAGATTCCCCGGTTTGTGCTCGCGCCGACAACGATCGATGAGTGTTTCTGGAAAACCGTCGAGGCGTTCAATCTCGCCGAAAAGTACCAGCTACCGGTCTACCTCGCCGGCGACCTCGCACTGGCGGTGACCGAACAGACGTTTTCGCCCGAGGCGTTCGACATGGACGCCGTCGAAATCGAGCGCGGAAACGTCGTCGACGAGGAAACCATCGGCGCGTGGCAAAACGAGAAGGGCCAATTCAAGCCACACGCGCTCACCGACGACGGCATCAGCCCGCGGGCGTTCCCCGGCACCAGCGGTGGCGCACACATGACCACGGGACTCGAACACGACGAACTCGGTCGGCGAACCGAAGACGGCGAAATGCGGATCAAGCAGGTCGACAAGCGCAACAAAAAGGTCGACACCGCCGAGGAGCGCGAGGACTGGAGTCCACGCGAGTTCGGCGATCCCGACAGCGAGAACCTCGTGATTTCGTGGGGCTCGAACGAAGGGGCGATGGTCGAGGCAATCGACTTACTGGCCGAAGAAGGGGTCGACGTCCGGTTTATTTCGGTGCCCTACATCTTCCCCCGGCCGGATCTCAGCGACGAGATTGCAGACGCCAAGGAAGTGCTCGTCGTCGAGTGCAACAACACCGGCCAGTTTGCGGATCTGCTCGAACACGACGCGCTCGCCCGCGTCGGTCGAATCAACAAGTACGACGGCGTGCGCTACAAGGCTGACGAGCTGGCAGACGAAATTAGTGCGGCGCTTGCGGACACACCGGAGGCAATTCAATGAGCTCAGACGTTCGATTCACCGACTTCAAAAGCGACAAACAACCCACGTGGTGTCCCGGCTGCGGCGACTTCGGGACGATGAACGGCATGATGAAAGCGCTGGCCAACACCGGCAACGACCCCGATAACACGTTTATCATCGCCGGCATTGGCTGCTCGGGCAAAATTGGGACGTACATGCACAGCTACGCGCTGCACGGCGTTCACGGTCGCGCACTCCCGCTTGCAGCGGGCGTCAAGATGGCCAACCCCGACCTCGAAGTGATGGCCGCCGGCGGCGACGGCGACGGCTACTCGATTGGTGTGGGTCATTTCATCCACGCCGTCCGGCGAAACGTCGACATGAGCTACATCGTGATGGACAACCGGATCTACGGCCTCACGAAGGGCCAGGCCTCGCCGACTTCGCGCGAGGACTTCGAGACCTCGACGACACCCGACGGGCCGAAACAGCCACCGGTCAACCCGCTCGCGCTCGCGCTCTCGGCGGGTGCGACGTTTATCGCCCAGTCGTTTTCGTCGGATGCGATGCGCCACGCCGAGATCGTCCAGGAGGCCATCGAACACGACGGCTTTGGCTTCGTCAACGTCTTCAGTCCGTGTGTGACGTTCAACGACGTCGACACCTACGACTACTTCCGGGACTCGCTGGTCGACGTGGCCGACACCGACCACGACCCAACCGACTACGACGCGGCCAAAGACGTGATTTTGGACATGGACAAGGAGTACCAAGGCGTCCTGTATCAAAACGAGAGCGCCCAGTCGTACGAGGCCGAACACGACCTCACCGAGAACATGGCCGAGATTCCAGACGGTGCACCCGACGACGCGATGGATCTGGTTCGCGAGTTCTACTGAGAAGCGAGCGCGAAACCGACGTAGCTGTCAACGCAACAAAACACCGGCCGTTTGATAAGCGATCTGTCCCCGCGAGCACGCCAAAATGTGGCTGTCTCCGGCGGGTTCAGCAACACTAATTGCACTCTGTCTACTAGTTGGAGATATGTCTGATCGTTTCGACGTGATCGTCGCCGGCGCAGGTCCCGCCGGCGCGCAGTGTGCCCGAGATCTCGCTGCCCGCGGCTACGATGTCGTCGTCCTCGAAACCGAACCCGAAGCCGAGTTTCCCCGCCAGAGCAACAAATCGACCGCCGGGACGTTCCCCTCCATGATGGCCTCGTTCGGCATTCCCGACGACGTCGTGATGCAGTTCACCGACAGCGTTGTGCTCGAATCGCCAAACGATTACTTCATCCAGTCACGACCGGGAGCGGTTCTCGAGTTTGCGGATTTCAAACGGTTTCTCGTCACAGACGGTCGCGAGAACGGTGCTACCTACTGGTTCGACAGCCGAGTGTCCCGTCCGATCATGGATGGCGAAGAGATCTGTGGCGTCCGCTACAACGGAGATCAAGAGGTGTACGCCGACATCGTGATCGACGCGACGGGACCGGCTGCACCCATCGCGAAGGCGCTCGGCGTCGTCGACCTCAAGCGCGAGAATCAGGCCATCGGCATCGAGTACGAGATGGACGGCGTCGACATCGACCATCCCGACTACGCCGACCTTCACGATGCGATGATGCTCCGGCTCGACCACGA
>SL_4KL_010_BRINEDRAFT_10000908_pt1 | contig 15913 bp, 14 predicted proteins | sample SodLak_010_BRINE_2_FD_10664 | JGI IMG/M metagenome (IMG submission 10664)
TCCCCGCCGGCTCCGGGTTCGATCGCCAACAGCGCGTCGGCGTCGCCGGCGGTCTCGACGCTCACCGTTCGATCGGCACGGACACGACCGAACGCACTCGTTCCGAGAAGCACGCCGCTGCCCGTGAGGAGGCTGCCGAGACCGAACAGGAGTGTGCGTCTGGTAGGCATTGGGAGCGCTGTCTACCGGTCACCAATGTAACCGGCTCAGTTGAGACTGGTTTGTTCCACCCATTTTATGTTTACGATCTATAACGAACGCGGGTAACACGAGACTCGTTTCGACGGCGCAACAACCGTCTCCACGCACGGCCTCCGGGCCACTGCGCTGATCGGGTACCGATCGAATGAGACGACTCCGTATGAGGGCGGATACCGATCGGGCCCAGGAGTCCGTTCGAGCTGTCGATCGACGCCACACTGAGTGACAGGCACTCCCAGTCATGGCGGCAAGAAAGACTATGTATCGATCGACCATACAATCAGAGAAGCGAGAGATTTGGATGGCGATCGAACAACAGCCCAGTGGTGGGTCCTCCGATGCGATCGCAGACGACACAGACAGCGATAGCGTCGATCGCGGCGAGATTTTCGACCTCCTGAGTAATCAGCGCCGCCGGTACGCGATCCACCACTGCAAGCGTGAGGACGGCCCCGTCGAACTCGGGGACCTCGCCGAACACGTCGCCGCCTGGGAGCTGGACAAAGAGGTCGAAGAGCTGACCTCCGCCGAGCGAAAGCGTGTTTACACCTCCCTCCAGCAGACCCACCTGCCCACCCTCGATCGCGCGGGCATGGTCGATTTCGACGATCGGACAGTCGAGCTCACCGACAACATCTCCGAACTGGAGATCTACCTCGACGTCGTTCCCAAGAACTCGATCCCCTGGAGTACGTACTATCTCGGACTCGCGGCCCTTGCGTCGATCGTGATCGCCGGGCTCTGGCTCGAATGGATCCCGACGGAGACGGTTCCGGAACTCGGCTGGGCGACGCTCGTGGTCGCGCTGTTTGCAGCGTCGGCGATCGCACACACGGTCCAGAGTCGCCAGCTGCGACTCGGCAAGATGGACAAACCACCGTAGTTGCCGGTCACGACGATGTCGCGATCGGGTTCGCAGAAATCAGCGATAACACGTCTACCGATCGCTGGAGGAGGGTCTGCGATCGACGACTGAGACGGTCTGTTGTACCGATTTGCCGGTGCAGCCGCGACCCGTCGTGGGTTGCTCCGAGAACGACGGATGCGGATTGGTGTCCGTCGGTACCGGCAGCACCGGACCACGTCCGATTGCTCGTGGCGCGTTGTGCCACGCTGTCACCGGATTATATCCGGTTGCTTGAGGGATCTTCGATCCCTCTCTGTCACCGGACTACGTCCGGTTGCAAGCGGCGTGTTGCGCCGCCCTGTCATCGGGCGACGCCCGACTGCTCGTGGCGCGTTGCGGCACGCTGTCGCGATAATCGATGACACGTCTCTGTTTGACACCAGAACCACCAGCAGGAACACCGGCGGATAGGGATCGTACGCGTCTTCGGAGTTAGTTAATTTTTGAACCAAACAATTTATATTCCCATAGCATAGTATTGATGTTAATAATGAGTGTTGGGGGAACAGCGGCTATCAAAACTGAGCGCGGCGCGAGTCCAGTCATTGGCATCGTCTTGCTGTTTGCGATGGTGATCGCCGGTGCTGGACTGCTGTTTCTGGTTGGGTTTCCTGCACTCGATGCGATCGAATCGGAGGCCGATCGGGAACGGGTACTGACGTGTATGGACGAAGCGGATCATCGACTCCAGACGACCGCCGCCACGAGAACACAGCAACCGATGGCGTTCGATGACACTACCTGTCAGCCCGACATTTCTGAGGACGGCTCGATAGCGATCCTCTACTATAATACCACGAGCGAGGACCCCATTCAGGACGATGACCTCTGGAACGACGACACTCGGACCGTTTCCGAACCGCTCGGTGGGCTTGAATACGAACTTGACGATCGAACGATTGGCCATCAAGGCGGCGGAATTTGGGAACGCAGCGACGGTGACACGACGATCATTTCTGAGCCCGAGATCGGGAACGACGGCGATGCCGTTCAGCTTTCGCTCCTGCATCTCGATGAAGAGTCAGTTGTCGGCTCGGACCGAAGTGTGCAGGCTGATTACGAGCGGACGGCAAACCTGGCCGAACGTATCAGGGATACGGCTGAATCGAACCGGGATGAGACGGGAGTCGCGATCCGTGTCGAGAGCCGGTACGCCGACGGCTGGGAACGGTATCTTCAGGAGGAACTCGGCGACGATGCTGACATCGAACTGCATTCCGGCGGCGAGATCGTAACGGTCGCCATCGGTGATGTCAGAGAAACCCCCGACGCGGATGGGATTGTCGTCGACGAGGATAGGGGACTTTATAAGCCCAACGCCGATCCGATCGACCCACACGTCATCGACCACTCCCAACTCTTCCGGGTCGGTGGAATACTCGAACACACTGGAGAGGACTCGGCAACACAAGACGTCACGGTATCGATCTGGGGAGACGATCCCGCTGACGAGTACGCAAATAATACGGAGGAGGTAACGCTCGATTCAGGAGAAACTGAACATCTCGGCCAGGCGACAGGAGGCACATTCATCCAATTCGAGCCGGGCAGCTTCAAGCACGATCTTGCGGCCGGCGAAACCTACCGGTATACGATCACGACTGCAGACGACGAACTCGACGATCCGGGATCGTTCTACTACGGCAATGAGGGGACCGACCTCGAGGTCGATGTCGATACGGACACCGACGACGGCAACGTCACGATCGAGGCCGCCGTCCAAAACGTGGGCGTCGAAGACGCCGCCGACGAGGAAATAACGCTCGAATTCTCCGATCTTGGTGTGGAGGCGAACGAGACGCTCGATCTCGACTACGGAGCGGACGGCACCGTCGAGTGGACGGTAAACAAGAGCGCAGTCCCGATGGGAGAGCATGAGTTCACAGTCGATACGGGTGACAACACTGGTACTGGCACGATCGAGGGTGAGGCGACCACCGGCGGCGAAGCGGCGTTCACCGTGGTCAGCGACGAAGGGGCCGGTGACGATCAGTTCGTCACTGACGACGGGACACCGTTTACTGTCAGCGCCAGCGTCGCGAACGCGTACTCTCACGCCGAGGAAGAAGACGTGACGATGACGATCGAGGAGGCGGGTGTCGAACTCACCGAATCGGTGTCCCTCGAGAACGGAACCACCGACACTGTCGACTTTGAAGTTGACCCGGAGGAGTACGAGTTCGACCACGGAGAGAGCTACGAGTACGACGTCCAGGCCGAAGGCGATGGATTGGATCCGACTGGATCGTTCTACTTCGGCCACCCCGGGACCGAGTTCGAGCTGTCAAACGGCAATACGACAACCGAAGGAGAGGAAGTCGTGCTCACGGCCGATCTGCACAACACGGGGGTCGAAGACGGCATCGGCGACGAGACACAGGACGTAACTCTCGACCTCGACTTGCGACCGGATGATATGCCTGACGACCTCGACGAGGATCCGTACGGGGACGAGATTCCGATCAACGGAAGTAGTGTCGATCGGGCCGCTGGCGAAAACGCTACTGTCGAGTTGCCGATCAACGAGAGCGTCCTCATCGACGGCACCTACGACGCAACAATAGCGACCGAGGACGACGAACTCGAGACGACGTTCACCGTCACCGCTGGCGTCGATCCAGGGCGGGTCGGACTCGGCGACATCGATAATGCGACGGTCGATATCTCCGTGCTGGACTCGCAAGTCTCCGGTGTTGGCGTCGATCATGGACTTGGGACCATGACGCTCGAAGTCCTTACCGAGCGTGATGGTGAGACGGAGACGGAACACGTGTTCGAGAATCCCGAAGGAGGAAGCAATATTAACACGTACCCGACGTGGCAAGACAAGAGTGACCACGTATTTAATGCGACGATCGAGGTTGAGGACGAAGCGACACTGACGCTCGCATCCAGATCGTACGGATTACCCGGAAATACGGCTGGGTGTGATCGCAGAACCGAGTCGAGGGGACTATTGAGCAACCATGTCTGGTGTGAGGACTTCGACACCTCGTCGACGGAGTACCTCGTCGATCCGGTTGATGCAACTGCCGACGAGCAAGAGCAGAACCTTAGGGTCCGGACGGCAGACGACAACGAGTTGCCGACGCTTCAGCCCGGGAACGAAGAACAGGAGAGTCTCGATGAAATTCTTTCGGAACTCGACGATCCAGCCATCGATCGGGATACACTCTGGGAGGACGGTGAACTCGATCTGAACGACAACGAGTTCCTCTTCATTTTCGAGACGACCACCGAGTGTGGGATGAGCGACTCCGGGTGCGATGCCGACGACGACGATATCGACGCTCTATGGGAGAGTGCACAGCAACAAACTGGTGCTGGCGACCCGAATTTCAACGATCTGATCGTCTATGCTGAGGTCGAACGGGCCGACGTCGATCCCGGAACGCCAAGCATTACGATCGTCCCTGGCACCGGTGACGGAGCCGACGGCGATCCTGGTGACGGTACCGACCCCGGCACACCGGAGGACCCATCCCTCGAGCTTGGTGGTACCGCTGATTCAGGTGATTCACCAGACATCGGGACTGGTGATGCCAGCGAGAGCGGAACATCCAGCACTGATACTGGGGTTGAACTCGACTCAGATCACATCGTCGTTGATTGATGTCGACTCATGGCCGCCTCGACGTAGTAATCGAACAGACGGTGTCTTCAGTACAGCAGACGGCCCCATTCTACAGGCTGACGTTGCTGTGTGAAATCAACGGTATCCACGATCGGCTTCAAATCGCCACGAGTACTCTTTCGACAGAGAGCACTCGGACGTGACACGGACGATCGCCCTCGAAGACCCCGACGGCCGGACGATCGATACGGAGACGGTACCGCTCCCGAGCGATCGGACGAGCGAGGAGACGGAATCTCTCGTCTGGCAGGCTGGCGCAGACGTCGTCGGGACCGCAGCTATCAGCGCTCGCAGCGAGGACACGCGGGGTTGCGAGGAGCTAACCGCCGAGGAACCCGGCAGTTCGACTGGACCGTCGCTCAGTCCGGTCTCGGGAACCGGTGACGTCGACGATGGCGACGTCAATTTGGATACCGGCAACGCGGACGGCTCGCGGGACACGTCGACCGGCCCCGGATCGGATATCAGTATCGACGCCGACACGGCCACCATCGGCTAATTCGCCCCTGTCAGAAGCCAACGGTAGCCACACCCTGTTCAGCCGTAACCCGAACCCCTTTTCACTGCCGAAAACAGAGTTCTCGACATGTCGACCGAATCGATCAGCGACCGACGCGAGCACATTCGCTCGATCAGCGTGACGGCAGTCGCCGCGCTGCTCGGCGTCGGCGCAGCCCTCGCCTCCGCGACCTGGGTTGGGCTTTCCGTTGACGCGGCATCGGACACGCGGGCGTTGTTTCTCATCCTCGCCGCGATTCTCGTCCAGATCCCGCTGCTCAACAGCTCCGGGATCTACGCCGAAGACGAGGTGGGAGCGAAACACTACCTCTTTGTCACGTTCATGACCTTCTCGATGTGGTTCGTGACGTGGGGAATCTTGCTCACCGCGGAGGCACAGTAACATGGCCGACGATAGCATTGCCGTCGTAGACTTGGACCGATGTCAGCCCGATCGGTGTAACTACGAGTGCAAGAACTTCTGTCCGCCAAACCGGACGGGCAAGGAGTGTATCACGCTCCGGGGCGACGAGACGCCACAGGGCCAGCCCGACCAGGTCCACATCTCCGAAGAGATCTGTCTGGGCGAAACCTGTGGGATCTGCGTCGAGAAGTGTCCCTTCGACGCGATCGAAATCATCAATCTGCCCCAGGAACTCACGGACGAACCTGCCCACCGCTACGGCGAGAACGCGTTCTCGCTGTACGGACTGCCCGCTCCCCAGGAGGGGACGGTCACTGGGATCCTCGGTCCGAACGGAATCGGGAAGACGACCGCCGTTCGTATCCTCGGCGGCGAACTCGAACCTAATCTCGGCCGCTACGGTGACGAGCCAGGGTGGGACGAAGTGCTCGACGCCTACCGTGGCACCGAACTGCAGGACTACATCGCCGACGTCCGCGATGGCGAGGTGACCGTCGCCCAGAAGCCACAGTATGTCGACCAAATTCCCGAGCAGTTCGACGGAAACACCCGAGCGCTGCTCGAACGAACCGACGAGCGCGGAGCCCTCGACTCGCTCGTCGAACGCCTCTCGATCGGCCCCGTGATGGACCAATCGATCGACGACCTCTCTGGTGGAGAACTCCAGCGTGTCGCGATCGCCGCGACGCTGGCCCGGGATACGGACTTCTATTTCCTCGACGAGGTGACGCCGTACCTCGACATCGGTCAGCGAGTCACGGCAGCCCGCCTGATCCGCGAACTTGCCGAGGAAGAAGACAAGTCGATGCTCGTCGTCGAACACGACCTCGCGATCCTCGACTTGCTCGCGGACACGCTCCACGTCGCCTACGGTGAGCCCGGCGCCTACGGTGTTATCACGGCGCCAAAATCCGTCCGCAACGGGATCAACGAGTATCTCTCGGGGTATCTCGACAACGAGAACATGCGGATCCGGCCGAACGCGATCGAGTTCGAAGAACACGCACCGCGATCGGTGACCCGTGCCGACACCCTCGTCGAGTACCCCGACCTCACGAAGAGCTACGGCGACGGCGAGTTCAGCCTCGACGTGGAGGGAGGGGCCATCCGAGAGAACGAAGTGCTGGGCATCGTCGGCCCCAACGGAATCGGGAAGTCGACGTTTGCGAAGTTGTTGACCGGTGATCTCGAACCCGACGCGGGCGACGCCGATCTGGATCTCGACATTTCGTACAAACCACAGTACGTGACGATCGACCAGCATATGCGGGTCGACGCCTTTCTCTCCTCGATCACGGACCAGTTTGGCTCGTCCTACTGGAACACCGAGATCGCCCAGCCACTCCAGTTAGAGCGGATCATGGAGCAAAACCTCGCCGACCTCTCCGGTGGGGAACGCCAGCGGGTCGCGATCGCGGCCTGTCTCTCTGACTCGGCCGATCTCTACCTGCTCGACGAACCCTCGGCCCACCTCGACGTCGAACAGCGGGTCCAGGCGACCAAAGCGATCCGTCGCTACGCCGAACAGCAGGACGCGACCGTCATGGTCATCGACCACGACATCTACATGATCGACCTGCTGGCCGATCGGCTCATGGTCTTCGACGGAGAACCAGCCGTTCATGGGCGTGCTAGCCCGCCGGAGTCGATGCGCGATGGGATGAACGAGTTCCTCGCGAACCTGGACGTGACGTTCCGTCGGGACGAACGCACCTCGCGGCCGCGGATCAACAAGCCGGAGTCCCAGCTTGATCAGGAGCAAAAGCGCGACGGCGAGTACTACTACGCGCCCTGAGCGGGTCGGAGCAGCGACGACGTGGGGCCGGTTCGTGTCAGCGATCCGGACACGCACAGGGCTATGTTTCTGGGAGTGGACGGCAGTACTGCATGTCCCCGACAACCGCCCGAGACATACTCGATGAGAACGCAACGGCGTTCGAGGCGTCGACACCGGTAGACGACGCGATCGACGCGATCCGGACCTCGGCTTCGGACGCGTCCCACACCGTCTATTACGCGTACGTGGTCGACGAAGACGAGACGCTCGAAGGCATCGTGTCGCTTCGAGAGCTGCTGAACGCCGATCCAGGGACACTCATTTCGGGGGCCGCCAGCGATACTGTGGTTTCGGTGGCGGCTACCGATCCGCTCGATCGTGTTGCGACGATGTTCACACAGTACTCGTTCGTCGCGTTCCCGGTCGTCGATGAGTCGGCAGTGCTGTGTGGCGTGGTGAGAGCCAGCGATGTTATCGAGGCACTCGACGAGGAGGGATCGAAGAAGGTTCTTAACAAAATGATCCACGATGTCGAGTACGATCCCGGCGACGAGAGCGCATACGAGTGTTTTGACTGCGGGACGATCGTCTCGGCAGTCAACAATCCCGGCGCGTGTCCGAACTGTGGCGGGGACGTTCGTCACAGACAGACGACGATCGAGTGAGTTCGTCCGGAGGTGTGACGCTGGCGACGTAGGACAGTCGCCGGGGCCACGAGTGAGCTGGTTTCAACGGACAATTAGTCGATAAGTCGCTGACAGCTCCCACAGAGCGATTCCTCTTTGATATCGACCTCGCGGACCGTCGGCGAGAAGTTCATCACACAGCGGTTGTTGTCACAGTGTTCTAACCCGTAGGTGTGGCCGATCTCGTGGACGATCTCCTTTCGAACCCGGTCCTGGAAGATGTCGGCTGCGCTCTTGTTCGAGAAGCCGCCATCACTCGAGGTCTGGAGTCGGTAAGTCGAGACGACGCTCCCGCTCCCGTCGAGATAGGCGAGCCCGAAGACGTAGTTTCGCCGCCGGTAGAAGAGGTCGTGTGGCGTGATTGCGATGTTCTTTTCGCCACGACCGACGCGCTCTGCGAGCTGGATAAAGGTTTCCGCACAGTACTGGTTTCGACCGGAATCGTAGGCACCGTTTGGGACCGACTGCGACTCGCTAATTGTTACGTCGCAGTCGTAGACCGATCGCAACCCCGACGAAGCGACCCGCTTGACCCGTGCGGGGACGTTGCCGACCGGCACGATATCGACGAGCATAGCAAGGCCTTACACCGCGGACAGCATAAACGTCCCGCCGTGACCCACTCTCGCCGGGATCGACGGACAATGACTGATTACCTCGCTGATGCCGATCGGGTCGTCGAGATCGGGATCGGTCGGCGCCCCGATCTGGCGGCGGCGCTCGTCCAAGCAGGAGTTGCCGTCACGGCAACGGACGTCTACGACCGCACAGTCCCCGACGGCGTCCGGTTCGTCCGTGATGATATCCTCACGCCCGATCGGGCGATCTACGCCAACGCGGACGCGATCTACGCCAGAAACCTGCCGCCCGAACTGCACCGCCCGGCGTTCGATGTCGCTCGCGATGTCGACGCCGAATTCCTGTTTACGACGCTCGGCGGCGACGAACCCGTCGTCCCGGTCGAACGGAAGCGAATCGAGAGCGGAACGCTGTACGTGGCCTGTGACGGCCCCGGCCCCGGCCCCCGATAGCGATCCGCTGGAGCCGGGAGTCCATCGCCGACTTGTGCGGCCGATCGGCGGCAACTGCGTACACCACCGTCCTTCGAGTCTCGGGCGATCGAGCCCGGAGAGCACGGCTCGGCGATCGAGATGATCGACGCGGGTGACAGCACGAACAGTTATTATTTTTCAATTACGACCAGTGCTATGGTTGCAATTGCGATCGTTGGATTTTTCGTTCAACTGCTCACGTTTCCCGGCGTCGTCATCCACGAGTACGCACACGAGAAGGCGTGTGCGTACGTCGGCGTTCCAGTCGGCGAGGTCGTCTATTTCCAGCTTGGCTCACCGGCCGGGTACGTCCAGCACCTCGAACCGGAGCGGTATCGGGACTCGTTCGTGATTAGCGTTGCCCCGTTTTTCATCAACACGATCATTGCATTCGGTCTGTTTCTCGGACTGGCGATCATGACGGTTGCGGGCGGAGGTGCGGGCGTCGATCCGTCGGCAGCCGGGCTCCCTGGCCTCGTCGTCCTCTGGCTCGGTATCAGTATCGGCATGCACTCGTTTCCGAGCACCGGTGATGCGAACACTCTCTGGAACCGGTCGCGAGCCGAGTGGCGCGAGGCACCGATCGTTCTGGCCGGGATCCCGATCGTCGTGGTGATCTACGTCGGTAACCTGCTCTCGCGGCTGTGGGCCGATCTCTTGTATGCGATCGGGCTGTTGTTGCTCGCGTCCTGGATCGTTGGCGGCGTGTGACGGAGCCAGGCCGGACGGTGGTCGACCGGCGAGACGACGATCCGAATCCGGTCGCCTTTATCATTGCCGGACCGTTGGGGGAGACATGAACGCAGACGCCGTCGTGTTAGACGTCGATGGCGTACTCGTCGACGTCGCCGACTCCTATCGCCAGGCGATCGTCGATTCGGTCGAGTACGTCTACGATCGGACGATCCGCAAACCCGACATTCAGCAGTTCAAAGACGCGGGCGGGTTCAACAACGACTGGGAACTCACCTACGCGGCCGCACTTTACATCCTCGCGACGAACGAAGGGTATCGCGCCTCGATCGAGGAGTTCACGTCGGGAATCGTCGCCGAGGGCGGCGGGCTCGACGCCGCCGAAACCGTCGTCAGGGAGGCGATCGGCGCACGGGCGACCCACCGTGTCATCGATCGCTGGGATCGCGAGGAACTCCGAGACGTTTTCCAGCAGCTCTACCTCGGTGCGGAGCTCTATCGCGGGCTCGAGGGCGGTGAGCCGGACCGCGAGATGCCGGGGTATATCCACGACGAGCCGGTCTTACTCGATGACGAGACACGTGAGTCGCTCCTGGCGAACTACGACGTTGGGATCCTGACCGGCCGGCCGGAAGCCGAAGCCGAAATCGCCCTGGGTCGGGTCGGACTCGACGACGCGATCGCCGTCGACCACCGGTTTACGATGGACGACTGGGAGGAAGGAAAACCACATCCACGGGCGCTGGTCACGCTCGCCGAGCGGTTCGACGCCGACAGCGTGGCGTTCGTCGGCGACACCCTAGACGACATCCGGACCGCGGTCAACGCAGCCGAGACCGACCCCGATCGGACCTATCACGGGATCGGCGTCCTCACGGGCGGTCTGACCGGCGATGCGGGCCGCCGAAAGTACAAAAACGAGGGGGCACAGGCAGTCTGTGACTCCATCAACGACGTCCCCGAGTTGCTCGCGGTGCGATCGAACGACGAGTGAGTCCGCTGAGACGCCACTGAAACGAGGGCTGCAACTTTTTCCAGGGTAGGTGATACTGGACGGAACGAACGATCAAGAGCCGAACTTCGTGACGGAAAACGAAACATAGTAGCCGCCGAAACTGTTTGCACACCGATCGCACGACGGTTGTGCGATCGGGTGTCACCGACGTCCAGGGGCTACTATGAGGCCTGAAGAAGGCCACAGCGACAAGCTGGGATAGCACAAGGTGGGCGGGTTAGCCACACCGGCACAGTGTTATGATCCACTGATGGGAACGTCCTGAGTGATTGGTTTGCGATTTGTTCTCATCACCACCACACACCCAGTTACTGTATGTTCAATAATAAAGCTTTCTGTATAGCTAATATCTAGACATCGGGCTCATTAGAAGGATATTCATAGTATTTTTCTCGGCAGAATCGCACAGTAATGCCTTTTTCATATCGAATTCCGCCATCCAGTGGGTGTTCGCAAACCCGATCGATCCGGTCCCGGTCCGATACCCTCCCGACCGATGGCGAGTCCCCAAGAGGCAGTGTCGCGATCGAAACCGTCAGGGTTCGTCCGGCCGTGACAGATCGTATGGCACCAACGGTCGACGACCGCAGAAACGAGATCCGGACGGCTGTCGGGAGACACGAACGGATCGAATCGACGGCCTTCACCAAGGAAGCGCTCGCTGCGATCTGTGCGGCCGTCGACGAAGCGCCCGCGACGAACTCGCTGCCGGCAAAAGCACGGATGCGATCGCAGGTTCGTCGGTCGATCGATGTCCTAGAAGACGATGCCGAGGGCTCCTTCCGCAAGGCGGAACTCGACGCGATCGCGGCCGCAGTCGACGAGTCGTCGCCGTCGGAGTAGCGTCCTGGTCGGTGTCGCTACCGAACGAATCCTCCCAGATCGCGACCGATGTCGGGGTCGGCCGCCGAGATGGTCGGTCCAAACTGCGTGTCGCCGATCGGTCCGAGCGGTCGGCCCCGTCGTTTTTTCGCCGTCGTCGACGTAGCCTCGCGAACCGATGTCCGACGAGGCGTTTCATCGCGACGATCTTCCGGGCGAACCGATCTCGGTCTGGCTCGCGGCGACCAGGGAGGACGATCCACCTGCCGAACCGCTCACGGACAACCGAACCGTCGACGTCTGTGTAGTCGGGGCCGGAATCGCCGGCCTCTCGACGGCGATCGAGTTGCGCGACCGCGGCCGGTCGGTCGCCGTCATCGAGCGCGATCGCGTCGCGACCGGTGTGACGGGGCACTCGACCGCGAAACTGACCAGCCAGCACGGGCTGATCTACGACCACCTCCGCCGTGAGTTCGGCCGCCGACAGGCCAGCCAGTACGCCACCGTCCAGGAGGCGTCGATCGACGCGGTCGAAGCGCGGATCGACGAACTCGACATCGACTGTAGCTTCGAGCGCCAGCCCTCTACGCTCTATAGCAACAGTCCGGACGAGATCGAACGCGAGGTCGACGCCGCACGCGGGGCCGGGATCGACGCCAGCTACGTCACCTCTGTGCCGCCGTTCGAGCGGGCGGCAGCGGCCGTTCGGTTCGACGACCAGGCCTGGTTCGACCCCCGATCGTACCTGCTCGCGATCGCCGAGGAACTCCGGGCGGACGACGATGCGGCCCTCTTCGAGGAGACCACCGTCACGGACGTCGACCCCGGCCGGCCCTGTCGCGTCCGAACCGAGAACGCGACCGTCACCGCACGACAGGTCGTCGTCGCCACTGGGTTCCCGATCCTCGATCGCGCCGGCTACTTCGCCCGAATGACCCCGAAACGCTCCTCCGTACTGGCGATTCGGCTCGACGGGCGGCCACCGGAGGGAATGTACTACCGTCCCGGCGACCCCTACCGATCGGTGCGGAGCCACCGCGGTGAGGAGACACTCTTGCTCGTCGGCGGCGAGAACCACAAGACCGGCCAGGGTGGGTCGACGGCCGATCGGTACCGCAGGCTCGCTCGCTGGGCCCGCGAACGGTTTCCCGTCGATGAAATCGCCTACCGGTGGTCGACCCAGGATTACACACCGAACGACAAGGTGCCATTCATCGGCCGCGCTGGCCCGGGAACGGCGAACGTCTTCGTCGCGACGGGTTTCCGAGGCTGGGGGATGACAAACGGCGTTACCGCCGGCCGCCTGCTTGCCGCGGAACTCGCAGGCGAGGATCCTGTGGCTCTCGAACTGTTCAGTCCGCTTCGAGTGACGCCGACGGCATCGGTTAGCGACGCCCTCACGGAGAACGCCGACGCTGCAAGCGAGTTTCTCACCGACTGGACACAGACGCTGCTCGCGCCCGATCGATCTCCGCTGGCACCCGGCGAGGGACGGATCCGCCGACGGGGTGGGAAGCCGATCGCCTGCGCGCGCGATTCGGACGGCGAACTCCACACCGTTTCGGCCGTCTGTCCCCACATGTACTGTCTCGTCGAGTGGAACGACGGCGAGGCAAGCTGGGACTGTCCTTGCCACGGCTCGCGCTTTGGACCCGACGGGGAGCGACTGGAGGGGCCGGCCACCGAGGGGCTGGCCGCTCGCAGTCCCCGAGAGCCGTCCGATCGGGAGTCGGACTGACGTCGTTCGGAGCGGTGTCACCGGGTTTTGGCTGGCGGGCCGAACGGGTATTTGATACAGTCGAAAACACCTACTAACTGGTCGACTCACTCCGATCGAGCCTCGGGGCGTCGTCGGGGAGCGCAGGCGATCGCTGGAGACGGTCGTCGGGATCGTCTGGGTGTGGTGTGTCATCGCCGGTGTCCTCCTCGTTCGAGCCGCAGATCTGTCGCTGTACGAGTTTCCGGTCCGTTTTGCCCTGCTCTCGCTCGCGGTCGTTGCCGCCGCCACGCTGGGTGTGCTCCCGGTAGCAGCCGTGATCCTGTTCGACGTGGCCTGACTCGCCAACGGCCCGATCGCCGGGCTCGTGGCAATCGGGATCCAGCTCGTGGCCTGTGGTGCGGCGTCACGGTAGACGGGTTCTGAGCGGACCTGTTCGATGGCTACAGCTCACCCGCCCGCCTCGCCAGTCCGGGGTAGTCAGCGACGATCCCGTCGACACCGGCCCCAGCCAGCTGTGCGAACTGCTGCCAGGTCCTCACGGTCCAGACGTTGACCGTTCGGCCTTCCTCGTGGGTAGTCTCGACGACGTCGATCGCGGGCTCGTCCCGGAATCCGGCGTACGCCGTCGACGCAAGCCCTGTTCCAGCGATCGCGTTCCGTGGCGGATGGATCGCCTCGCAGTCGTACCGGCGGGTAATCTCGAAGCCGGCGTCGAGATCGTCCCAGACGAGCGTCGCGGCGGCGTAGTCAGGCGCGACGTTCCGGATCGCCGCCAGCGCCCCCTCACAGAACGACGAGAAGAGTACCTCGCCGCCGAAATCGTCACACACTTGCACGACCCGATCGACGAACGGCTCCCAGACAGCACGGCGATCGTCGCGTCCATCTGGATCGAGGCACTCGGCGAACCGCAGGTCAGCCGTACCGGGATTTTTCAGTTCGACGTTGACACCGATCGTCTCGGGGATCGCCCCCAGAAACGCAGCGAGTGTCGGCACCGTCTCGTCGGTGCTGAGGACCCGCGTTTCCTGGAGCGTCTCGAGGTCCGTCTCCCAGACCAGTCCCGAGCCGTCGGTCAGCGGGCGTCCGCCACGGGTGCCATCGAGTCGATCGTCGTGGATCACCACCGGCGTTCCGCAGGCAGCCGGTTGCACGTCGAGTTCGATCATCGCGGTCTCGTCGCGATCGGCCGCCCCGAGGGCTGCACCGATCGTGTTCTCGGGTTCGACACCGGCATACCCCCGGTGGGCGATTACGGACGGGCGGCTCATACCCGAGAAAGGAAGGCGAGCGTAATGGAGACTGTGATCGGCCGTCTCCGGACGGCAAGCGGTCATCGCCGGGCCACGGAGGCTCCGGACGGCAAGCGGTCACCGCTGGGCTAACCAAGGCCCGATCGACAGACGATCGGGTCCTGAAAGCGGACCGAGCGCGTGGCACATACTGGGTCGCGTTTCAAACGCCTGCACGCTTTAGAGAACTCATGACGGATCCATCGCTCGACGACGTCGAACGGCAACTCGATCGGGCGACCGACTGTGAAACCGAGACAGCAATCGAGATCCTGCAGGCGGCACGTGAGACGATCGAGGAACTCGACGGCGCGCCCGATGTCGACGACGAGCGACGGCGGGCGATCGCGGCCCGGATCGATCAGCGGCTCCGTGAGGTCTCCGCCCGCGACGCCGACAGAAGCGAACTCGGGGCGGCGATGAACCCGGACGACGAGGACGCACCGTGAACGCACCGTCTTTTCGCGATCGGCCACGCGAACGGTGGTCTCATGCCGGCCGAAACGAGGGATTACTCGCGGAACAATAACTCGTTGTTATCATCGTGTCGGGAACTACCGCCGCCAATGAGTGGACCAACGCGACGACGGCTGCTATCTGGCGTGTCGGGCGGAGCCATCCTCTTGTCGAGAACGCCGTGGCAGGATGCGACTGCCGGCCGGCCGGACGACGGCGATGGCGAGACGGGCGACGGCGACGGGGAGACGGGCGACGGCGACGGAGAGACGGATGATGGTACCACCGGGGCGCTCGACGTTGCGATCGTCGAGACGAGCGAGTCGGTGGGCGCGGGCGACTATTTCGAGCTGACAGTCGCCGTCGAGAACGCCGGGACGAGCGACGTTCGGACCGAGGTCGACTTTCTGGTCGGCGAGGACCGAGAACGCGTTGGCCGGGTGACGACGACGATCGAGGCCGGCGAGACGACGACGCTGTCCCAGGGCTTCTATACGTATCCGGCTCTATCGGAGCGCGAGTTCCCGATTCGAGTCGAAACGTCGGGGGCCGTCGCGGAGGGAACCGGTAGCGTGACCGGCGCGGAGCTGGCGTCAGTAACGCGTCCGGACACCGATCTGGCCGTCCAGCCGGGGACCGACGTGCTGTTCGAGGTCGGTGAGAGCGATCCGGACGAGCCACAGACGGTCGTCTGGTGGGTTGACGGCGAACAGGTCGGCGGGCCGGGCGGTGGCCC
>SL_4KL_010_BRINEDRAFT_10000910_pt1 | contig 15912 bp, 12 predicted proteins | sample SodLak_010_BRINE_2_FD_10664 | JGI IMG/M metagenome (IMG submission 10664)
CTTTTGTTAGAGTACAACCGATTCTCACTAACAGCGTTGTTAGTGGGTATCTGTTAGTGAGGTCCCAAAGTGGGGCTAAAACAAGCCAAATTACCTCAGTTATGCAAGTCCATTTGTATTAATGTTAAAGTGTATTTGTATTAACTAGGTTCGTTAGAGTGGAGTTTATTCTCAAAACAACGTAAAACAACGTTTAGTGGTACGGTTGGACGGTAAATCTCACTAACAACGCTGTAAGTGAAACTATCTGACATGTTATGTCTCAGAGTAATAAAAAACATATTATCTCCGTTTAATTTATACTATATTAAATAAATATATAATATATGGAAAAATATGAATCTGAATCTTTATTTGCAAAAAATGAACTAAGTACAAAATCATATAAAGAAAAATTATCTAATTTTGAATCAGAATTACATGATTTATCTGATAAATTAATTGAATGCCAAACGGAATATTTAGAAAATAATGGATATGCTATGATAGTTATAGATGATGTTCGAATATTAGTGGATGAATCTATGTCGTTTCAAGAATTACATAATGAATTACAACAAGTACCTCCTCCAGAAACGCAATCGGATAATGATTATGCATTATATCATTTAGTATCATCAGAAGATATGCAAGAATCAAGAAATTCAAAAAGATATAAAAATGTTGTAGATAAAAGACAAGAATTGATTGATGATATTCAATCTATATATGGGGATTTTTGGGAGAATGAAGTTAAACCTGTTTCTAATTCAAAAGAACAATCTATTGTTTATATTATTGCTGGATTAGGTAAGAGTATAAATTCCGACACATTAAGTGAAATTACAGGTATTAAAGAAAAAGAATGTAGGGGGTATGAAATAGATGAAGATGGTATTGTTATATCAAAATAATTGTGTGTTATGATGTAACAAGACTTATAGTATTAAAGAATATATTAACAATTAATGAGTGTAAATATATCTAAATATACAACAGAATTGACTGATTTTGAATCTATACAGTTAAGAAATCATATAGGTGATAATTACAAACTCGCAGAAGATTTAGAAAATTGCAATCCTGTTGAGAATTTTGATGTTCAACGCAGAAAAATATCCACAGAACCCGGAGTGTATAATGATTGTATTGTTCCTATTATATCAATATCTATTGGTGATAAAGGAAAGAAAGAATCTGTGGAAACATTTGAAGATATGAAATTAAAATCAGAAGAATATGATTTAAATATTTACGACGCATGGTTTGATAATGACACGTTTGAGGATAATAAAGTTATCTTTTTCATGGAACCATATGAATTAAAATAGTAACATTCAAATGTATAGGCTGTATAGTACATAATAAGATAATGTCTTTGGAACCTAGAGAAGAATACTCGGAGTATTATAGTAAATCTCGATTGAAAACATGGGTTACGTGTCCACGCATGTTTCATAAAAAGTATGTAGAAAAACTTGAAACAAAAGAAACAGAGAGTATGATTCGTGGAACGATTATTCATGAGCTTATTGAAGCTTACTATGAAAATGCGGAAGAATATGCACAAGATAATTCTGAACCACCTACGACGTTGTTTAGCTTATTGGATGATACTGTTCATGATGATTGGCGAGATTATTTAGACCCATATATTGCTCATTTTCTTGCATTTGAAAGGCGAAGATGGGAAACAGCTCAAAATATGTCTGATTGGATTCCGCTAGCCGTTGAAGATGAGATGTGGAGAGAAGTATTTGATGATATTCCTGTTTTAATGGGGTATGCTGATGTTATGCTTCCGGCAGCAAGTTTTGTAGATGAAATTGTTCCGCATAATGAGGGTTGTGTTTTGATTGATTTTAAAACTGGAGAACCAAATGAAAATTATATGGGTTATAAAGAAGGTGGTGTTCAGTTAGACTTAGCATATTATGCGTTGATTTTTGAGTTGAAGTATGATATTGTCGCCGTGGGTGCATATTACCCAAAGACAGATTCTCTATATACTTCACCTGTCGAACAAGAAAGAGAAGAATTCGTTGAAAAGATAACAAGAGAGATTACAGAAGCAGATGAGGATAATATTGAAGATTATCCTATCAAAGAACAACCTCTTTGTGCGTGGGGTGAAGGAGAAGATGAGAGATGTGAATTTTATAATGATTGTGAGAGTACATGGGCTGAACCTATTGACAATAAAGAAAAAACTGTAGAATATATCCGTGATGGATTATCAAATGAAGAAATTGCGGATAAATTAAATACATCAATACAGGCTGTAGAATATTGGATTCGTAAAAAAAGATGGCATAGATACCGATAACATAATAGTTACTAAAACACCGTAACTATTTCATATCATAACAGTGTATTTACTGTTAATGGATATTAGAAAAAACACAACAAAAAGAGACGTTGATTTATTCCCAAAACATACAATAGCTATATTAGCTTTACTAACGACATTGACTATTTATATTGGTTACACATATACAATTCAATATGGAATTCTTTCATCCACCTCAATTTTATGTTATATCGGAATTAGAAATATAAATATATGGCATAAAGAACTTAAAAATGATGGATATGCAGCAATATCTCATTTACATACAAGTTATTTATCTGTTCTGTTTTTATTTTTCGGAATGGCACCCATTTTGTATGTCATTATGAGTAGTCTTATTTTATCTTTTGTAGTAAGTTTAGTTATATCTTTATTATATGGTTCACTTATTAGTGCTTTAGCATTTAGAGATATTAGTGAAGATAAACGGAATCAAGTTATCGATACATATACAGGGCCGTCTGTTGTGTATCAAAAAGAAGGTCCATATATAGAACACACTGAAGAAATTGCATTTGAAAATAGAGAATAAAGTGATATTCATTAACATAATAGGGAAAGTTTTTAGTCATATTAAAATAATATATTAATTGAATATAATGACTAATATGTGTGATGTGTGCGGTTTACCTGAAGAATTATGCATTTGTGAAGATGTTTCAAAATCCGAAACAGAAGTCACCGTAACTGTTGAAGACCGGAAATACAATGATGTAACCGTTGCGTCTGGTTTTGATATTGATGATATAGATATTAAAGATTTAGCTTCGGAATTGAAATCTACCTTGGCTTGTGGAGGAACTATAACAAATGATAATATTGAATTACAAGGCAATCATAAACAAGAATTAAAAGATAAACTTCGTGAAAAAGGATATATTGTAAAATAATACATTAATTTGTAAAAGGATTAATAGCCATTTAAATATATACATATATTATGGAAAATATAAGTGTAAATAATGTATCCAAAACATACATTAATAATACGATAGCATTAGATGATGTATCATTATCAATTAATAAAGGTGAATTCTATGGTTTAATAGGTGTAAATGGTGCAGGAAAAACTACACTTATGAATTCATTTACTGGTGAAATTAAACCCGATAGTGGAAAAATATCTGTTTTAGATTTTGATTCACAAAGCGAAGGAGAAAAAATAAGAGCTAATGTTGGTATTTTACCGGAAAAAGAATCTCCATTAAGTTTTATGACTCCTTCCGAATATTTTTCATTTATTGGTGATGTTAGAAATATTGATAATGATGTATTAGATAAACGTGTAAATAAATGGGTGAAAAGACTTAATCTTGAAGATAAATTAAATTCTTTAAATAAAGATTTATCTAGAGGCCAACAACAAAAAGTATTATTTGCTAGTATATTTTTACATGAACCTGAAATAGTTTTTATTGATGAACCTTTAGCTAATCTTGACCCCTTAATTCAAGATAAAATTAAAGAATATCTTAAAGAATATAATGAAGAAGGAAATACGGTCGTATTGTCTACACACTATCTTGAAGTGGCAACAGAGTTATGTGAAACTTTAGGTGTAATGAATAATGGAAAGCTTATCGGTGAATACGATGTAGATGAATTATCTTCTCACGATGATATAAAAGAATTATTAACAAAAAAGGTGGTTTAAAATGAATTCATATATTAATCTATTGAAATGGTTTATTCGAGAAGAATGGCGGTTTTTTACATCATTGTTTGGTGAAAAAAGATTTATTGCTTTTCCATTAATAATATTTTTATTAGCGATTATAATGGGAGCGTCATCCCCAGTTATAAGTACGCAGACAGAATATCTCCCTATAGTATATTTCTCATTAATTATTCTGTTTGGGCTACAAACGGGAGCTGTTGGGTTTGATGCAAAAGATAGTATTAAAAATTTACTGGGTGATACATCTAGAATATTATTCGCAAGTAAAACATTACCTATTAAGAAATATACGTTAGTTTCACTATTTATATTAAAGGATGCTATATTTTATTCAGTTATATTTTTAGCTCCTATTACTTTAGGAATTTATATTGGATTATTCATTTCCCCAATCGAATCAACACAATTTATAACTAATGTATTCTCTATTCCTATACTATATATTTCAACAATAATATCGTTTATATTTGGTGTTTCACTTGGATTTGTATTTACAACTATACGTTTAGAACGAATATCAGGAATTATATTTACGTCTTTATTACTATTGACAGCCTACGTATTTTTCACATCTAATTTATTTAGATTAAATTTGATTTTAGAAATATCATTAGTAAATTGGATGATTGGATTAGCCGTATGTTCTGTATTATTTATCATGATTGGATTAATTCAATTTAGTAAAATTGAAACAATAGATACAAAATACAAATTTAAAAATAGATATAATAATTTAGATACATATTTTACAGATAAAAGTTCATATACGAAAATTATGTTTAAAAGTCTTATAGATATTCAGAGAAGTGCTGGTGGATTTTTAAAAATAATATTTTCTGTCTTAACTATTGTATTAACGTCATTTGTTTTAATTTATTTCATGAATGAATTCTTTGAATTAGCTCCATTACATTCATTTATTTATGCTGGATTATTCTCATTTATTGCTTATCCATTATATACAATTTGTTTCCGATATGATTCAATAGATACATATTCTACACTTCCTATCTCAGATGTAGATGTATATAAATCTAAATTATTATTATTTACTATAATTGGTGTTCCAATAGGAATTATATTCTATACTATATTTGTTGTTTCTTCCGTTTCAATGATAGAATATATTCAAGGTATTGTTTTATTCACTTGTCTATTATATTATCAGTTTGGTTTATTAATGTATTTAGCTAAAGATAGACCAATGCAATTCTTGTTTGATGGATTTTTATTNACAATATACTCTATAAGTACATTATTGTTCATAACNCCAATATTGATAATAGGTATGTATGGTTTATTATTCCCTGACATAATTATTAACTCTCTATTTATTTATGGTNTAATATCTGGATTAGTTGGAAGTTTACTTATATATAGAATATTCACACGAAAATAATTTATTTATTATTATTNTNATNTTTAATATAGTAAATTTACTACTTATACGGCTCATATATAGTAAATTTGGCGAAATCTTTATTAATACCTATCCCCATTAACTAAATGCATATGTCAGACCTAATTGTAAAATCGGCAGTTAAAGACGCAGTAGATGGTAACGTTGCAGCAGACTTCTATGACGCACTCGATGCAGAAGTCGAAGAATTACTCGCAGACGCAGAACGACGTGCAGAAGCAAATGGTCGAAGTACGGTTCAGCCACGCGACTTGTAAAACAGACTATTTAAAATAGTTAATGCGGTTTTATTTATTGAAAATTACTATACAATAGTTAATTCTATTTGTATTATACATTCAAAAAATATTATTATTTTCAAAAAAAGGGTGTACATTTATATATTTATATGTACTTTTTATTTTATAAGTAATGACTATGAGAAATACCGTTGAAAATGTTGTTGATAAAATTCCGACTGTAAGACAACCAAAAAGACACGTATCGTTTAAATCAAAAGCTAAATGGACAATTGCAATTTTAGGTTTATATTTTATAATGACAAATATACCTATTTTAGGAGTTGCTGAAGGGGGTTCTGATGCGTTTGGTAACTTCAGAAGTATATTGGCTGGTGAACAAGGAAGTATTCTTCAGCTAGGTATTATGCCGATTGTGACAGCAAGTATTGTCCTTCAAATATTAACAGGGACAAATGTAATTAAATTAAATATGAATGACCCAAGAGACCAAAACTTCTTCCAAGGTCTTCGACGTGCGTTAATTTATATTATGGTCTTTGTAAATGGATTCCCAATCGTATTCGCAGGGGATTTCTTGACAGCTTCTACTACATTTGCAGATTCATTCGGGATTAGTATAGAAATGGTAAAACTATTTATGTTTGCTCAAATAGCCTTTGGTGGTATATTCATATACTATCTTGATGAAGTTGTAACCAAATGGGGGATAGGAAGTGGTTTGGGACTATTCATTATAGCAGGTGTAAGTCAAAGATTTGTAGGTGGTATATTTAGTGAAGTTCTTCCATCTTGGTGGGGTATTGCTACAGGACAAGAAGTATTATCTTTCTCACAAGATACACTAGGTATGCTTTTAATGGGTAATGGACATATAATAGCTGTATTAACGACTATAATAATCTTCTCTGTTATTGTATATGCTGAATCCACACGCGTAGAAATACCTGTTAGTAATACAAGAGTAGGCGGAAAAGGCAATTATAAAATTAAATTAATATATGCGAGTGTACTTCCAATTATTCTTGTTCGTGCAGTACAAGCTAATTTCCAATTTATGGGGAGAGGTATTGATAATTTCTTAGGAACTAATATGCCTGCTTGGTTAGGACAATATTCCGCAGATGGAGATGTTTTCGGCGGATTATTCTTCTATCTCACACCTATCTTCTCACCAGAAGATTGGATGTGGTGGTTAGGATTCACAACTGCTGACCCATTAGAAATTGCATTACGAATACTTGTAGACTTAACATTTATGGTTGTGGGTGGTGCATTATTCGCCGTATTCTGGGTTAAAACGACAAACAGAGATGCAGAAGCGATTGCACAACAACTTCATGTTTCAGACATGGCAATACCCGGATTTAGACGTAATCCTGATAGAATGGCTAAAGTATTAGATAGATATATTCCATATGTTACAATTGTAGGTGGTGCTTTAATCGGATTCTTAGCAGTAATGGCTAATATGATGGGTACAATTGGTATGGTTGATGGTACTGGTCTATTGCTCGCTGTGAGTATTACCTATAAGATATATGAAGAAATTGCAGATGAATTAGCTTCTTCAACTATGGGTCAAAAATTCGGATTTAACTGAAGTCGTATAGTTTTTATTAAGTAATTTTTTATTTTTTTAATGATTCAAACAAACAATGTATATTTAGGGTTGTAAAATCATATAATATACAATAAATGATAACTAAAAGACATTTGATACAAACTATCACTATATTTATACTATTTATTTGTGCTACTTTTATAATGTCTTCAGGCGTTATGGCACAAGATACCGTAATTGTAGATGATAGGAGTGGTGAAGGACACGTTGATACACTACAAGAAGCAATCGACCTCGTTAATGATAATGGAGAAATTATAATTAGAGAATCCCAAGATGTAACATCTCCTTATGAAGGAGCTAAAATTGGACAAGGAGACGATATTTTAGATGATGGTAAATCAATAACAATAAAAGGAGAAAGTGATGAAATTGTTGTTATTGAATCTCCAGATAATCAAGATGCAGCTATTGAAGTAGAAGATAATGAAGGACGAGATATTAATATAGAAAATATTATGTTCTCTGATAGTTCACATGCTATAGAGGCAAAATCTGGTTCTAGTGTTATTGTAGAAAATATAGCTATTAGTTCAACAATAACAGATACACCTTTTGTATTAAATGATAATATACAAGGCGTTGATGGATTAGATGGAGCTACAATTAAAGATAATGGGGTATATTATCACCCCGAACAAAGTACGTTAACAGAAGACATTGTTGAAGCACAAAATGGAGATTTAATAACGGAAACAATTGGTACAGACCCAACAGGATTAATTTATGAACAATCTGAAGATATATTAAGTTATAATCCTGTAATGACGAATAATTTAGATGGCGTAATTGAGGTTGGTTCTACAGATAACTTAGATTCTTCAGATGATGATGATATAACAACACCATTCTATTCGTTACAAGCTGCCGTAGATTCTGCATCATCAGATTCTGTTATTCATTTATATCCGCGAAATGAACCGTATGAAGAAGTAGAATTTAGAGGTGAAGGAACGACAGGATTAAATGATATAACTATAAGAGGTCAATCAGAACGAAATTCAGCATTGCCTCAAGTAGAAGGATTTGAAGGTAATTATCCGGGTGAATATAACATTAGAGATGTCCAAATAACAAATGAAGTTATTGTTGATGCAGATAATGTTGACTTAGACGTAAGTGAAAATTATTGGCTATCTATTGATGGACCTGACGAATCACAAACAACTGTTACAACAGGCACCGCATCCGATATAATTACAGAACCATATTGTGTAGATGATAGATGTCAAAGTGATTTTAGTTATTCGAATTTGAATAAATGTATTAATATTGAATCTAGAAATAGTAATGGGAATACCATAGACTCATCTTCATACGGTTGTGATGAATTTAATGATGAAGTATCTGTAATAATAGATGAATTTATCAATTTTGAAGAAACTTCAAGAATGGAATTATATAATTTTGATTATACCGACTTTAGAGAATCTGATGTTGAAGTAAGAACGGATACAAATCAAGATGTAGATGTTGATGTAAATATAATATCATCTGATTCTTCTCCAGATTCAGAAATAAATGTTCCTGCTGAAGATAATTTTGCATCTGGTACTATTGAAGCTCAATATTCTACATTATTAGATGAACTTGAAGAAAATGAAATAATAGATGTATCACCAAGAGCATATGTAACTATAAATGATAACCCGCCATTTGTTATTGAGTTAGACCGTCTTCGTTTAGAAGGTATGGGTGACGATGTTGATGTTGTTCGAGAACCAGATAATATTAGACAATCCTCAGGTCAAATACAAAGAAGTGATTTCCAAGGTTTAACTAGAAATGAAACAACTGTTGTATCACGATTTAATGCAAATGAACCTGATGATTTATCGTTTTATGATAACTTGATTCCACCAACAAGAACAACTGATGGTGAAACAAGAGATAATACACGAGGTACAGTTGATTACTTTGACCAACTTCGAACTAATCCTGATAGAGCAGCTATTATAAGACCTGAAAATCCATTACGTGTTGGTATGTCTGTAGACGGAATATCTGAAGCTCAAGCACATACTGTAGAAATAACATATGCTATACAAGGCGAAGATAATCCAAGAAATAATATAGATGTTAATTTTGTAGATGAAAGCAGTTCGGAAATATATTCGGGAAGAACAGATGATGATAAACAGTTAGAAGTTACTTCTACCTCAGATGAACCTTTCTCCGATTCTGGTGATACAGAAGACTTAGAAACAAAAACAAAAGAAATACCACTTCATTCTAGTGAAGTTGATTTTGTAAATGAAAATGGAGAATTATATATTGTATTTGAAAATGATGATATAGATGAAGATACCGTATTATTATTATATAATGTTGAAGTTAATACGACAGATGATGTAAGTGAAATTGATGATGAATCAGAAGGTGAAGGTGGTGAAGAATCCGTATCATCTAATCCAGATGAAAGACCGGGAGGATTCACAGTATCATTCGATGTAGATGGTAACTTAAATAGTGAATATAATACGTATGATGTAGAACCTAATGAAGATTTATCTTCAACAGTTATATTTGAAAATACAGGTGACACAACAATTGACGGTGAATTTGCGGTCGTAGATACTTATGAAACACCAGATAAAAGATTCCCAAATGAAGATGATATTGATATAAATATTGAATCACGAGATGAAGAATTAGAACGATTTAATTTACGCGTTGAAGGTGGTGAGACACAAACATTATCTATATCTAATTCATGGGATGAATCTGAATTTGGAAATCATACGATTAAATTTGTAGAAATAGATGAAGATGGTGAATATAGAAATATAGATGAAGAAGAAGGACAAACGCCACAATTCGATGCGTATGTATTCCAAAAAGCAACTTTTGAAGTTAAAGATATTGATGTTCCTTCAGAACATATGACGCATGATAATTTCAATACGGATGTAACTATTCATAATATCGGTGATTTATCTGGAGAAAGAACAGCAAATGTTCAATTTGGAGAGTGGGAATCTGAAAGGACATTTGAACTTGGGGGTGGTGATGCGAGAGCAAATGAAACATCAGAAGAAACAACACTAAGATTTGCAAGAGATATACATCCTGAATCAGGTGGAGATATGGATTTCACATTCCGAGAATATACAACACCTGAAGATGTTGTAAGTCATATGTATACAGGATATTCTGGACCATTTGAAACTGAGGATGAATCCCCATTATTTTATGATGAAGATACACATGATAATTACAGACCAGATGCTCCATTTGGTTTAGAAGAAGGAGAAGACCAATATGAAGTTACAATAACAAATCAATTTGAAGGAGATATATTCCCTGATATTGAACAATTATTAATATCTGAAAAAGAATCTACAATTGATTTACATAATGTTATTATAAATGATTTAAATGTTGTAACAGAAGCAGGCCAAATAACACAGCGACCTACAGAAGATGATTCAATATATGCAAGTGCATATCCATACGTTCATCCAAGCTATGGAACGCAATCATCCTCTGTACGTGGTGAAACACATGTACAAAGTAATGATGTCCGAGGGGGACTTGGAACAATGTTCAGCTATAATGAGGAAAATAGAGATGTTGAAATGAATCGGGGCGCGACTCCACTTAATTTAATAGGTATTGATTCTGTCACACAACCTGATAATAGATACTTTAGTATATATAATAGTCATCAAAATAGATACTGTAATCCAAACTTACTAGATGATGAATCTGTTCAAGTATCCGAAGATGAAGCAGATGAATCAGACACAGAAGTATTCCTACCATATTCCGCAGATGGCGAATTAGAAGATGAATTATGTGCTGACGAAGATAGATTCGTATCATTACAATTACCAAGATTTGTAGATAGTACAGATGCTAATACAGAAGAAACACAAAATGTACCACACCCAGATGGTGAATTTAATATTCAGGGTGTCAACCAAGATAACTTTGAACAATTAGAAGATGATGAATCAATAATGTATGCCGTAGCTACACTGTCAAACCCAAGCTCAAACCAACCAGCTACAGCCCGATTTGAAATTAAATCAGATAGAGAACTTAATACAAGAGGTTATTCTGTAGGCTTAGGTGAAGCTGGAGACCATCAAATTAATCTTGGGGATGATTCATTTGAAGATAATGTTGTTGGCGTAGGTGCTGTTGAATTAAGTCCTGAAGAAACACAAGAAATAAAAGTACCAATAATAGTTAAAAATGATGAAGGTAACGATGGTGTGCATACATTAAGTATTCATCCAAGAGATGATGATGATTATATACGTCGTACAGAAAATGTAACACCACCAAATAATATGGAAAGGTCTGAATTAACTGGAGATTATCATAGTCAATTTGAAGTTCCAATAAATGTTGAAACATACGGTGACGCAATTATAGAATCATTAGAACCTACAGACAATAATCAGGGTACAGGAGATGACCCTGAAGATGCTCAAAATGCTGACTTAATTGTAAACCAAATATGTACAAGTAATGCAGATGAAGCATTAGATGACAGAGATGCATTATGGCTCACAGGTGAAGGAACCGTATCTCCTGACTTAGTAGAAGGTCTTAATCCATTATCAGGAATACAAGATGAATTAGGTGTTGTCAGAGACGTAGGTACATGCAATACAGATGAACCTACAAGTGAAACTGTAGCTGAATTTGAAACAGAATATACAAATTACGGTGGTGAAACTATCGAAGTACAACCAGAAGCCTTAACTGAATTTGAATCTAGAGAATTTATGACTGAATTGCATAAAACAAATGCACAATTAACAGGTGATAGATTAGTTGCTGGTCAAGAAGATAATCCAGATGTAGGTACAAATGCAGAAATAAATGCGATGTATGATGTAGATGGAGAAGAAATAAACTTTGATGAACATATTGAAATAGAACCGGGAGAAACAAGAACATTTACATTTAGTAGAGTGTTCCAAGAACCCGGACTATACCATGTAAGACATAGCCCATGTAGAGCAATAACAGAAGATGGACCTCAACATTATCAACTTAGTGGATTTACTGGTATCGTTGATTCTGTAGATGCACCAAACGCTGTTGGTGACAGAAATACATGGATTCAAAACCATGATAGAGCTAGTGCTGCCGGTTCATTTAATGCATTAGGTACAAGTGATGTAGAAGACGCAGCATTCCATGGGGCAAAAGGGTGTGATGATGTTGTTTCATCGGTATTCGTATACGATATAACAGAACCTGTAGCTGACTTTAGAATCACCGAATCTGAATCTGCTACAAAGTTAATAGATGATACTACAGTTCAAACAAGATTACAAGACCAAACACCTGATAATTCATTAGATGCAGATGAAGTATATGATGATAAGACTACAGACTTTGAAGTATATGAAGGAGGTATGTTGTTCTTAGATGGTTCTACGCAAGATTGTCCGAATTGTTATGATTCAGATGTATTTACACCGGATAACCAAGCAGATGTGACAGATTGGAATAATCGACAAGAATTATCTGAAAATAATCTTAAAATAAATCGTATGTCACAAACAAATACTATATTAACAGATATGTTATGGCAAATAAATGGTGAAGAACCAAATTATGGTGATGATAACGTATGTACACATGTAAGTCAAAATAGTATTGATGAACATTGTTATATGGAAGTTCTTAATTCTCAAGATGATTACGAAGTTACATCACATAGATTTACAAATCCGGGTGAAGATACTATAAGATTACAAGTATGGGATGATACGCGATTTACAGAAGGTGAACCAAATACAAATGTAACAGAACATACGGTTCGTGTAGAAGAAGATAATGAAGACCCAATCGTTGAAACAGACCATAGCTTACATAATGATTTAGATTATGACCGTCAAACAGATGCTACATCAGATTCGACATTATGGCACAGAGTTGAAAATGTATTTGATGATGTAGATTATAGAAATACACCATCTAACTTTGAACGAGATTATGGTGATACATATGAAGGCACACGTATGTGTATGAGTGTTATCGAATCAGAAGATAACCAAATCGGTATCTCTCAAGATTCATGGTGGCAAGTAAATGGTGGAACGCAAGAATATATGGATAATGGTGTTCTTGTCGTAGATGATGGTACATACAATGAACGGACAGGTGAAACATCAGATGCAAGAATTAATCCATGGCATTTACAAACAGACTTATCTGAAACAAGAGATGGTGACCGAAGATGTTGGATATTTGATGAAGAAGATGACTCTGGTAATAATGAGCGTCAACATACATTTGAATATGAAGCATGGGACTTTGCAGATAATTCAGAGACAGATTCTGAAAGTGTAGAAATAGTCAGAGATGATATTATACCTGCTATTAATGAACATTCTGCATCTTATGATACATCGACAGGAGATTCAACGGGAGGGACAGATAATGGATGGGTATGGGCGCATAATATGAACAGAGATTTCGCAGGAGATGATGTTCAATTTAATGTAGCTGGAATTGATGCAGATATGGGTGTTGGAATTGCTTGCTTAGATGTAAGATTGAATGTTGGTTCTGGCCCAAGTTATGATGGTGAAGATATACATGATAACTGTCAATCTATGGGTGATATGGAAGGTGAAACACCAGAATTCCAAGGAACACATGGAAATGATGCAACAGATGGGGCATCCGCTACTGTAGGAAGTAGTCAAACTCCAGACATATATAGTAGTAATAATTACTTCTCATCTTCAGAACTTGGTGATGATTACGCATTACCCTCTGAGGACCCTAATAGTGATAATACATTTACTGTTGAAGAAGAAGTATATGTTATAGATTGGCATGGGAATGAAATGTCTGATACTATTGAAGTGGATGTTCGCGTAGATGGAACAGACCCAAGATTAAGTGGAAGTTATAGTTGTTCAGGTAGTAGTTGTGGAACAGATACAGTTGATTTCGATTCAAGAGGTCCAGATGGTGGAACATATATCGTTGATGCTGAAGTTGTATCGGTTTCAGGAGGTGAAGATTCATGTACTATTAGTGGTGATGATAGTGGGTCATCTTGTACATATTCTGGAACGAGTGCTGAAGTTGTTGATTTCGATTATCAACAGTTCTCTGGGGAAATAGAAATTGACGTAGATTCAAGTATAGATGCTGATGCATCTGTATCAAGTGCTTCCGCAAGTTGTAGTGGTTGTGGTGATTCAGATAGTGATAGTACAAGTGTAAGCGTTGATGCGGAGGCATCTGGAGAAATGACTGTAGAATTAACCGACGCACATGGAAATACAGACCGTAAAGAATATGATTGGAGTATATCTGATTCAGATAGTGATAGTGATAGTGATAGTTGTAGTAATGACCCTTGTGATGATGATGATGGAGATTAATTAAAAAATTAATTTTTTAGAGATAAATTAATAGTGTTTCAAATACATAATAAATTATATGATTAAACGTAAATATATCATTATATTATGTTTTGGTTTATTTATTTTTATATTTATTAATTCTATAATGATTATTCAACCGTTTTATAATTCACCTGATTTATATGATGATGGAGGAGAATGTTTTATGGAACATGAATCTTTTGTCTATCCTGCAGATATACATACAATTCAACATTGGACATCAGATGATGGTCATACGTTAAAATTAGATATTGATGATTTACCAGAGGATAATAAAATAGAAATAAAAATGAATGGAGAAGTAATTGATACACATGATAGTGTAAAAGAAGATATAGAATATAATGCAGAAAATAATGATAGTTTTGTTATAACGCAATATTCTGCAAATAATGTAAGTAGAGAGCTAACTTCTATTACAATGAATGAAATGTAATATCGCTTAGTTTAATCGTTCTATATGTTGATTTGCATTCTCAAATTCATCTATATTTGAAGGTGATTTAATATATTTGGTTTCATTATTATTACAACCTGTTGAATTAAATTTTATTAAAACTTTATTATATTCTTCAGGTTTTGATATATTATCATATGATTTATATTCTATTATATAAAATAGATTAATTCTTTTTAATTTATAATTTTCATCAGATTTCCAATTATTACAATAATAATTCGTAAGGTGATATTCAATATCTGTTTCTTTAGTATGATTTAATCTATTATTTAAACTATTTATATAAAATCGGTGTCTATATGTATCGTATTGTTTATGTAAATTTCCATCATGTATTCTATCGTAAGATAAATCTTTTTTATTTAATATATCTATTTTTTTATTATCTTCTGTTTCAGCTGCAAATATATAATATTCATCTTGTAATCTTGGACTCGTGAAAAAAGACCAAGATGGTTGATTAATACCTATTATATCTTTTGTATATTCTATTTCAGATTGAAATACAATATTGGATTCATTATCATTCATATTTATATTTTCATTTATTGTTTGAGCATTCCCAATTAACATATATGTTCCAGAAATTAATAATATAATTGTAAACAGAATAATTATAAAATTGTGCGTATATTTTTTATATTTAATTACATTATTTTTATTTTTTATTTGTGCGTATATTTTGGGTTGTAAATAATGTTCTATTTTTAATAAAGAATTATTTATTTTTAATAAAGAATTATTTAACTTATTATCAAGAGATAATTTTAT
>SL_4KL_010_BRINEDRAFT_10000911_pt1 | contig 15895 bp, 8 predicted proteins | sample SodLak_010_BRINE_2_FD_10664 | JGI IMG/M metagenome (IMG submission 10664)
GACGTCGAGTCACACAGACCGGCGCAGAGTTGGAAATCATCTCTCCGACAGGCGACTTCTCACTAGACAAGTACGACGAAGTCGTACACGAGTACCTCCATAGCGTTCTCGCAGATATCCACCCGGAACTCGAACCGTTCTACGCAATCGCGGAGAACAAGCTTTGCTTGGATGGTGTGAAGGAGAGAGACCTCAGCAGGGCTACCGACATGAATGGCCCCTTCACATTCCAAGACCTCCGAGACTTCTCACTCCGGGTGGTAAAAGCGGCCGCCGACGAGCACTCGTACAACGTTCGGAACCGCTACGACTTAGAGCATGACGGGGATTGGACGCGAGACCAGATCGAAACTCGCTGTGAGCGACGTAACGAGTACACGTGGACCTGTCTCCCCGTCTTCTATGAGGAAGACCATCAAGATTGGATCGACCTATACTTCCTCAAGAGGGATACAGGGGAAGTCGAGAAGGAAGGGCCGTTGAAACTTCTGTGAGTGGACCTCAGAAGGGCGTAACGAGCCACCCTCCGTCTTCTTTCCGTTCGATTTGCGGCCCGAACACATCCTGTAACGAGTGGAGCTGGTCATCGTAGCGGAGGTCGTACGTTTTGCCTTGGCGATGGAACGACCCCTCGACGACGAACTGAACCGTCGGATTCTGGTACTCTAAATCGTTCGCTCGTCGATCCATTGCACTCTTGAGCTCAGTACGGAGTTCGTTATCCGAGAGGGCGTCTTCGAGGCCGATTACGGAGACTTCATCCGGGATATCGTCTTTCTGAAGGCGTTCGATGAATTCCTCGATCGGCATTCGGTGATCGAAGGTGTCGTGCGTACCTTCGATGACGAGATTGTAGCGTCCGGGAATCTGTCCGGGTCCTGCCATTAGTTGATTCACAGTTTCACAGGATAAAAAACGGGATGCTGTTGGCCACTTGTCTGAGCTCTTGTGAGCGAAGATAGATTACACAATAATGTAGAGCATGTTTAGCTAAAACAGAATCGTATCTCCAATCTTCGTTAGATGCGCGATTATAGCTCTGATTTCAGCGAGCTACCGTGAAGGAGCGACTAGCATTAGTAGATTCATGTAGCGGGGAAAATTCTTTGTAGCTGGTAGGATAACGTACCGAAGATGAAATTAACTAAAGACAACGCTAAACAGGGAATTTCCTGGGGAGTTGAATTAACGACTTCACAGGATACAGGAGAGATAACAGATCCGGTTAAAGGAGAGTTAGAAGTTCAGATCCTCAATGATGTGGTTTATCCCACCCAAGTAGAAATCGAAGTAACCGAGTGTGACTATATTGAGGTTGATGAAGATATCAAAACGATAGAGTCAGCAGAGAGCCCGGTTGCTACATATCAAATAATTCTCTCGGAAAATACCTCTGAGGAGTGGGGAAGAAACAAAATATCGTATGCTGACTCAGCTGGCAATAGGAGTTCTACATTCTTTCCACTCAAATCAGCAGAGATAGTGAATCTTTGTGCTAAAATTCTCTCACCAGAATCTGATTCTGAAGAAATCATCGGCGAGATAAGTTATTTATACGCAGGTGATAGTTCGCCACTCGCTTATTCAAAGTTCAGAGATCATGCTCGTCACTGTACCAATTTCGACGAATATATGGAAATTCTTGGGTTTCTCTACGCACATAGTGACACCAAACATGATGTGAAAGAGGATCTTATCAATTTCTTCAAAAAACGAGTGGCCTCTGGGGAATATCAGGCCGGTTCTACCCAAGAGCTTGAGGAGAGGATTGAGATTATTGGGAAGATACGTGGACTCACTGATATTTCCCAGGCAGAGGGGATACACGAGGTGTATGCAATTCATCACGAAAAAATGGCAGAAGTAGCTGCTGAATCCAAGAACTTTCAGCAGTCAAATCATCATATAGAGCAGGCAATAGAATACTATGAGAAAGATGAGAAATCAGAAGTCTCGAAGCCCATTATATTAAAACAGCACGCAGTAAATGGAATATTAGCTGAAAGCAATTCTGATTTTGAGACCGCATCAACTCATTATGAAAATGCTGCTAGAGATGCGGATGATCCTCATGATATACGTATCTATGAAGTTTGGCAGCAGCTTACTGAAGCAAAAAATCAACTTAGTAAGGGTAACCTCGATCTTGGACGGGAATTAATCGATGAGATTCCTGAAGGGTTCGAAGAGATCAGTCTTGTTGAGTTAAGAAAATTGTCTATATTAGCGAGTTTAATTGAAGACTATGAGCGGGATTCAGAGTCGCATGCACAGACCGTTTATAATCATGCTAATATTCCCTACATTTCCCAAGAATCCGTTATTCAGTATAATGCTGATTATTCTGCTGCATACTCAATGCTACTTGCGAGACAGCGTCTTAAGAAATTGGATAAGAAATCAGACATTACTGATGAACTACTCATGTCGATCAGAGATGCAATTATTCCCGGGGGCATAGAGGGAAATGAGAATGTCGGTACGGAATCAAATTCCGTATCCAAACCGGCTAATGCTGGTAATAGAGATTCCACAGGGGAATCAGTGACTAAGGTTGAGCATGGTTATATCGAGACACAGCGTGCAAGACGCGATCCTCGCTTTAGTGATGATGTAGTAAGTGAATACGACGGAACATGTGCTATCTGTGGTTCACAACGCCAATCACCCGACGGCAAACCCGAGGTCGAGGCAGCACACATTCGACCCGTAAAAGACGATGGTCCTCATACGGTGAACAACGGAGTTGCTCTTTGTCAACTACACCACTGGGCATTTGATAAGGGATGGATTGCTATTCGGGACGATTACACTATTAAGGTTCGAGATGCACCGGACATAACTGGGTATGAAGACTTTGTTGAGTTAGAGGGCAAGAGCATCCGTCTCCCCGACAATACAAACAGTCACCCCAATCCTGAATTTCTACGACACCATCGGAGTATGTTTGAACTTGACAGCTGACCTTTTGGCTGGGTCGCAGAGCCGACATCTTCGACTCTCAGCCGTTTCAAATTATCTGTAAGCTTGTCATTCGCTCTTCAATAACTCGTAATATCCCTATCACCGAGAACGCGCGTGTAGGTGTCGTCGCCGGTCACGTCGGCGAGCCGTCCGGCGAGCTCGCGCAGGTCATCATCGACGCCCCACTTGTCCACGTAGTTTTGGACGGCCTGTCCTTTCTCGTACCGGTACCGAAGGAAGTGGAGCTTGTCGAGGTTCGAGAGGTGCTCGTCGCCGTTGCCGTTAGTCCGCTCTTGGATGTACGCTTGGCGCTTCTCGTTGTCCCACGTACCGAGTTCGAAGCCGTCGTCGGTGTTGTACAGGCACATCTCCTTGAGCTCCTCAGGGGTGGCGTTGGTGCCACGACATAGTTTGTTGACATCGTCGAAAGACGGGTCGGGACCATCGAGGAGGTCGATAAATACGTCTTCGACGCCGATGTCACTGGCCTCCTGAATAATGCCGTATATCTCTTGGACAACTTCCTTCGCGGACATGATCTCGCCGTCGCGCTGAACCTTCCCGTGGTGTTTGGAGTACTCACGGAAACACGCACCCATCTCCATCACACCGATGTCGCCGCGGGAGAGGTCGCGGTTCTCTTCGAGTTGCTTGCGAGTGCGGCGGGCCGTGCGATAGATCTCTCGGCGGAGAGATTTCCACGAGGTCCTGTCCTGCGATTTTATTGGCCTAGCAACTATTATAATATCGAATGAAACGGCTTCTCCTTCGAAGAATTTGTGAGTGTCTGCTGAAACCGGATAGGTTGCGGTGACTTCGAACCCTACGTCACATAATGCTCCCAGTAGCTCCCCCCAGGACTCAATATCACTGTGATGGTAGGTGAATACTAGTACACCATCCTTCTTGAGAGATTTTGATATTGTGTTGAAAGCTTGTCTTATTTCATCTTCAAACTCTTGTGACCCTTTCTTAACTGCAGGATTAGCGACGATACTCTCGCTACGGGGGGTCTTTTCAGGCATAAACCCGTCATATTTGTCCTTCAACAGGATTCGCTGCCATACATAATAGTAGTCAGATAATTCTGAATATATCACATTATCGTAGTATGGAGGGTCAGTTATAATTGCGTCATATTCTTCCATTCCTTCTAATTCACGCATATCGCCTTGGTACACCTCAGAATTCGATCCGATTGGCTGATCGAAGTGGGGCGATTCTACCGTTTCACCGTCTTGAATATACCTCTCTGTGGGACTATTGGCGTACTTGATTCCATTAACCACCCCTTCAAAGGTTGCCTGATAGGTACCAATTCCGTATTCAGTGCCCCATAGGTTTCCTTCCGATATTTTGTGAGGTGGGTCAAAAGAGTTTGACTTGAAAAGATGATTAGTATGATTCCGCCCTTCCTGATATGGTGTTAACATACAGTTGAAATTCAGGGATTCAGAAAACGCTAGGAGCAGATATTCTTTGATAGATGGATTCTCAACACTATCAATCGCAGATAGCAAGCTAGATAAGCAGAATAATTGTCTTTTATTAAACATGTCGGTCCACTTTGTGAACCCATGACGCAAAATATTGTGTCCGCCCCCAATACTACCTTCAAACAGAGTACTATCTGTCTTTATGCCTTCAGGGATCTCCTCGCTAGGTACAAATTCTCTGAGCTCATCCGAATCTGACCACTCGCTTGCTGCCTCTTCATATATCTCTCGATCAGCTTGTGAAGCGGCCTTGTAGCCCTTCACACTCGATTTCTCTAGACCTGCTTCATCGCATGTCGGACAATAGTACTCTACTGCATAGAGTCGCCGATCATACCCAGACTGTTCTTTTACACCATCAAGAATATTGTACTTTTGTCCACAATCTTTACACACATATCCACTTTCAATGTTTCCTTCAGAGGGAGTAAAAGAATTACCGCACGCATCGCAGGTTGACTCACTTTTCCAATCGGAAACCAAAGTCACCGATTCACAACACGGACATAAGACGTTGTACTTGTCGCTATTTTCATACCGCCCTTTTGCGACCCTGTAATCCTGAAACAGAGAAACTGTTGAGCCACAAGAAGTACAATCCAACTCGTTCACCCAGAAGTTGTACATCACATCGGCGTTGTGGTCACCGTTCGGACAGGGTGTCTTGTAATACTGCGTGATGTCGTCGGCAACGTCTTTCCTCACTTGTTGAAAGGCTTCCTCAATCTCTTCGACATCAGTTTGGCCAGCTTCGAGTTGTTTTTTTGTGACGAACCAGGCAACGGGATTCAAGTCGTTACCGATGACCTCCGCGCCAAAACGTGATGCTTCGACAAGCGATGTGCCGCCGCCCATAAACGGGTCGAGAATCTTTTTGTCTTCTACGCGGACATCCTTCGGGTAGAGTTCCCAGAGGCTCTCCGGGTCTGTCATATCTACGCGTTCGAGCAGTGAGGCGATATCGAGATCAGACTCTCCTTCAGCGTCGTCGCCATAAGCCGCGAGCGTCTCACCTTCGTGGCCCGGCTCATACACCGAGACCTTCTCCGGATCGTCGAGAAGGGTGTAGAGAGAAATAGCACGGAAGACACAGCCCAGACGTCGTGCCCACCACTTGTGCATCGTGTAAATAGGACGATAGTGCATCTTTGCCCGACCCTCCTTCTCGGCAATCTCGTTCACGCGCTCGATCGGGAACCCCCGTTCGATGGGGAGTTCCGTCCGCTCGTGCCGCTCCTGCGAGGACCCAGATTGTTCAGACATGGTTCAGTATGTGAAAGGGATAACGCAGGAGCCTCATAAGTATGCATTCTCGGTCGCCAGATTGCTCGCAGGCAACGCTACCGTGATGTCCATCACCTGAGTGCTTATGTCAGTCGCCCCCCACGATGATATAAGATGCAGATAGCTGAGCAGATTCGCCCGAAGAAGATGGGCGATCTATACGGTCAGAACGAACGACTAAAGATTCCATCCTACCAGAGGCGGTACTCGTGGGAAGAGGAGCAGTTCGGAGATCTCTGGCGTGACCTCAACGAGATTCCTTCCGGTGGGAGTCACTTCTTCGGAACCATCGTCTTCATGTCCGGGACTCACCTCGCCCAGGGAACGAACGAGATCGATATCGTTGACGGACAGCAACGGATCACAACGGTCTCGATACTGCTCTGTGCGATACGGGATCACCTACAAGAGAACTACGACGAGGACGACATCGCGCAACGTGTCGAGAGCATCAATGAGGCTCTATGGATCGTTGACCGTGACGGTGAACGACAGGGAATGCGTCTGAATCTCGGCAACTTGGACCGGGAGAGCTATAAGAGTCTGATCAACGGGCATATCGACGAAATCCAAAACGGGAAAATCGAATCTGCTTATGAGTTTTTCCGCGAAAAGCTCGGCGCGGAGTGCGATGACCTAAATGAGGTAAAAACGCTCCATGACCGGATTCTTGATGATCTGATCTACGTTTCGATCACGGCGAAAGGACACTCCGAAGCCTACCAGCTATTCGAGACCATGAATAACCGTGGTCTCTCTCTTTCACCGATCGATTTGATGAAGAACTACCTCCTGATGAAGGCCTCCGGTAGAGAGGACACGGACGAGGAGCGCGTCGAGGACCTCTGGGGAGACATCATCATGAATATCGACAGCCTGTCCGGCATTAACGACTCCGGAGAGACGTTCTTTCGGCAGTATTTCATGTCCTCACACCTCCTCGGTATCAATCAAAAGATCACGAAGAGCAAATTATACGATCCAACGTTTACCGACACAATCAACGAAACTGACGACATCGAAGAGCTGCTTAAGGACGTTTGTGAGAAGTCGAAGCTCTTCCGGAATCTCATTGAGCAGGACATCAGTCAGTTCAGCGACAGTGAGAATTCTGAGATCAATCGGCTACTTCGGGACGCAGAGATCGTCTCTATCACCCCGTTCACGCTCTTTCTCAGAGCGTTCTCAGTGACAGACGACGTCGATTTATTAAAAGGGATCATCCGCCGCTCGAACGCACTACTCATTCGCCGCCAAATCTGTGACCGAAATACCGGCCCCCACGATACGATATTCAATCATCTAGCACAGAAAGCGTTCGAAGCGGATGACCCACTGCACTACATGGAGGATTACTTGGAGTCAGAGGGGAGGCTCCCAAATGACGACCAGTTCAAGCGGCACTTCGCAGAGGAGGACTTCTCACGGAGTGATCGAACGAAATACATCCTCAGCAAGATCGAAGAGGATCACTACGGTCATGGTGGCAAGGAAGTTGTCGAGAGTCGCTACCAAGTCCATATCGAGCATATTCTACCCGAGCGGCCCGGGAAGAACCTCACTCAACTTTGGTTGGAGCCGTTCGGTATTAGCGAGGATGAACACGACGACTTCAAGAAACGGATCGGGAATCTCACGCTGTTAGAAGAGGATCCCAATATCCGCGCCTCGAACCGGTCACTCGAACGGAAACAAAGTTACTACACGGAGGAAGAAACCGACTTCAAGATGACTCACGAGCTTCAGTACCGAAGCAAGTGGGATATCTCTGAGATCGAGGAACGGAGCGAAAGATTAGCGAATATCGCAGCTGAAGAAGTTTGGACGCTAATCGGTTGATCATACAATCTGCGTGAACACACTAAAATTCGTACGTACCTAACTAATCGCATCTCGCACCCATTAAATTTCATTTGATAATTTAAACAACTGATAGAGAATATATATTAGAGATTGTCGTAGTGCAACTTATATAGATCCTGTTGTTCGAACTAGAACTAGTTATAGTTAAAGAACTAAAATTCACCTAAGCAATAAAGTACTTATTTCAGAAGCCTATTGCCTAATTAAATGTCAATTGATGTTAAAGATCACGAAGCGCTATTTATTGTTGCTCAAATAGCATCAACCTTTGGTGGTGGTATTATTGGAGGTACGATCAGTATAATCCTCATCAATGGAATGAATGAGATTCAATTGGGGACTGTATTAACAGCGCTAGGAATTGGAGTGCTAGTACTTCTAGTAGGAGTTATTTTGACTGTGATGTCAAGAAGAACACGTAATTGAAATCTATTCTAGATGATCTAACGCTGAGCGTCGAAATTGAACTGAAGAGAACTCCTCCTTATTTTTGGAAGCTGATTTCGACCTTCAGACTTGACGCCTCGTCAGGCATTAGCTCGAACAAGTCCTGTACCTTAGTGTAATCCTGCTCGGAGCGGAGCGTCAGACTCACTTGCGAGCGCTCGATGTCGGCAGTTCCCTGAAGCGCACCAGGAACACCCTCTCGATCCGGGAGCATGAACGTGACATCTCCGTACTCGACGGTCCCTGTCTGATGCTCACGTCGCCACTTCTTGCGCATGGCTGCGACGTCGTCGCCATTATACTCGAAGCGCCACGTCTCCGAGCCGACATCGGGGATCCGGAACGGATACCCCGGCACCCAGTCGGATGCTTTCTCGGAGCCCGTCGGGCCGACCACGTACGCCGGATCCTCTTCGCGGCCGAGGTTCTGTAGCAAGAACGTCTGTACCATGTCCTCGGTGACGGTGCTGTCGAAGCGATCAGCGACCTTACTCAAGGTGAACTGGTCGCCAGTATCGAGCTCGTCTAGGTGGTCGATAATCTGGCCCCCAATACGGTCAGAGACCGTCGGGACGATCTTCACCGTCATCGGGTTACGGTCGCCGAGAGAGTCCAAGTACCGCCCGCCAGCTTCGAGTACGTACTCGTCAATGAGGAACTCGTTTACTGCCTCGCGGGCTGCTGTCTCGGTCTCATCCGGTGGGAGGAACACCGATTCGTCCGCACGAATCTCTCCGATGATCGTTTCGAGGTTCGCATATCCCTCGGTCTCGATCGCTTCCTCGATGCGCTCGGCGAGATACGACCCGCCGACGGTCGTCGCGCTCCCGATGTCGCGGAGTGTCGCATCCGACTGCGGCTTGTCGAGAATTTCGTTGCCACGAACAACCACATACTGGTCCTCGCTGTTCAGCCGTCCGATGGCACGCAACACGACGTCGTGGCTGTCGCCGTCGAGCCAGACCTCGCCATCCTCGACCATCTCTAACTCGAAGTCACCGATGTCGAGCGCCGTCGTCCCGCTACCGAATCGCTTGCGGAGTTCCTGTTCGACGTCGTTCACTCCCCACACGTCCACGTCCTCCTTCCGGACTAGGACGGTGTCGAGCGAACTTCCCGAGAGGTCGTCGCGGAACCCATCGGAGTCACGAGCCAGTACCGGTTTCCCATCGAGTGCGTCCACGGTAGCGTTCAACACGTCGTTCGCGCTTCCGGGGATCGGGAGTTCCGGGTCACGGAGGAACTGCTCGTACACGTCCTCAATCGAAATCTCGCCGCGCCGCTCCATCAGGTCGGACACGATGGGCCATACGTCAGACTGCAGGTCGAAGGGGTCAGCCGCTGCGGAGTCCGCGATGTTCGAGGCGTCGAGCTCCGGGCCATCGGATACGTAGACATCGAGGTCCATCGGGGCCACGAGATCAAACTCTTGGAGTAGGTTGTCGCCGTCTAGAACCTCTCCATAGAGCAACTGTAACTCTTCACGGAGTTCGCTTACCTCCTGGTCCTTCATCGACTGAATAGACTCGCGGATCTCGTCGTCGAGAGATTCGTCGGCGAGGACTTGACGAGCACCTTCGATGTACCGTGCCTTGTCGATGTACCGGGTTCCGGATTCGATCGCCTTGTCTCCGGACGGCTGTACGAACACGAGTGTATTCCGCCACTCACGTCCGCGACTGTCGTTCGTGATGACGCGCTCGATCTCCTCTTGTGTCCACTGGTCGTCTTTCACGACGACCTTGATGTCGCGGTCGTCCGGAACGTCACGGATATCGTCAGTTCGGAAACCGATGGGAGACGCGTTTGAACCGAAAATGTCGGTGATGAAGTCCGCGATTTCGGCTTTCGCTGAGCGTTCGGAGACATCGACAGCTGCGTTTCGAATGAGTGCGTTGGGGTTCTGGCGGTCCCGGATAGCGTACTTCCCGTTCAGCTTGTGGAGGTGCCAAGCGACGCCGTGTAGTCGTTCGAGGTTGAGCACGACGTCGGAGACGAGGTCACCCGTCTGGTACGCGCCCATCACGATCTCCGAGACCTCAGCGCCCTCTCCCTCACTCGGCTTTAGTGAGTAGAGGAGGATGGTGTTGAGGATGCGACGACCGTGGGGGACGTCGTCCTCATCTACTCGGTTCTTGATATCGCCAGTCGCGGCGTTCAGTCGTTCGTAATTGATCTTGGCGATTTCGTCTTCGAACTCAATCCCGTCGATGTCCCCGTGCGTTATCAGGTCCGTTTGGTTCTCCATTTCGAGGAGAACCTTCGAGAAGAGGTAGATCATCCCGCGCGTGTTCTGGTTCCCCTCATCGGCGTAGTAGCGTGTCTCAAGTGCGTCGAGGAGAACGGGATGGAAGGGGTAGAGATCGTGCATCTCTGAGAGGAGACCATCCGGGACAGTAACGTGGTCCGACTGGTCATAGGCGTCGAAGTACCCGTTCACGATCTCACGGGCGGCTGATTCGTCGGTGTCCTCAATCAGCCGGTGGTGGAGAACCTCGCGCTTGTCCACCTGGTTGTTCATGTTGACCTCGACCGCCTGTTCCCGGTTCAGAATATCGTGGACCTCGGAGTCCTCACGGAGGACAGAGACGATCGTGTAGAGCTCCAAATCGGACAGTGCTGTCGATTCAAGCAGAGATTGGAGGAAGGCCTTGTTCGCGCTCTTGCGGTCTCCTTGGAGCGTATCGAACCAGTCCTCAAGCTCGTCAACGAAGAACGCGACGGTGTCGTCGCCGACGGCATCCTGAATCGTCTGCATGTCCGGATAGCCTCCGGATTCGTACGTCCCGGGGTCGTAGTCGAGCGCTTCGAAGAATGGCTCCCAGAGGTACTCGTACTGCTCGTTCTGCATGGCGACCGTGATCGGGACTGCAGACTCCGGAAGCGCTGATTCGAACCCCTCGATATCTTCGGCTGCCCACGAGCCTGCGGCAACGGGATCGTCGAAGCAGTGGTACAGTGCCACCATCTGGTGGGATTTCCCACTTCCGTAGGGTCCGTAGAGGATGTGTGTTCCACGAGGATCATCACCCGTCAGCGAATCACGGAGGATCGACAGAGCCTCTCGGAGTCCCTGAGTCATTAACGTGCGATCAAAGAAGAGTTCGGCGTCGGACTCGAACTCGTTCTCGTCATCCACGTTGTAGAGTTTTACCTGTCCGTCGATCTGTCCGTCCTCTCGAAGCTCACGGCTGAGGGTAACCGTGTCTTCGAGAGTCTTGGACAGGGTGTCTACTTCCGACATGTGTTAATAGATATGCAAATTGCTACTACGCAGATAAACACTATGGTGATTGGCCACGCTGTCCGCTAAATGAATACTGTATAGGACTAGGATGCCATCTCCCCGATTTGAACGGGGGACAGCTCTACGCTGTCGGGTGATTTCCCCGTACTGAGCTAGGCAGGCGCTCTCGGTGTCGCTCAAGCGTTTCGGTGGTAAGAAATGACCGCACGCGAGCTAGAACCCATATCACCGGAACGTTCGAAGGAGATGTATCTTGAGGCACGGAAACACGAAGTGTCCGAGAGTACCCTCTCCGGGTATCACTACCGTCTCAAGCACTTCGTTCGGTGGTGTGCTGAAGAAGCGAGCATTGACAATATGAACGACCTCACGGTGCGGAAGCTCCAAGAGTTCAAGACGTGGCGTCGGGATGAGAACGGACTGAAGCCCATCACACTCCGGGGTCAACTAGATGCGCTCCGTATCTTCTTGAGGTGGTGTGAATCCATTGACGCCGTTGAGAAAGGGCTTCACGACAAAATCGTGATGCCGGTGTTGAAGAAGGATGATGAGCAAAGTGAAGAGATTCATCGCTCAGAAGATGCCGAGAAGGTGCTTGCGTATCTCCGGTGTTTTGAGTACACTTCACGGTGGCACGTCATCTTGGAACTCTTGTGGCATACGGGGATTCGCCTCGGAGCGCTCTATTCACTTGATGTGGATGACTACGATAGCGAGAAAGAACGTCTTGAGATACGGGATCGTTCGGATAGAGGAACTCCGTTAAAGAACGGAAATGAAGCCTCGCTTCGTTTGAGTGCCTTACACTCAAAGACGCGCTCGCAATGAGGTAGTCGGCGGGATTTATCACACTCGGACGGATTGGATGGACATATCCACAATGTCTAAGGAAACGGGTCGCTCTGCTGATCGAAGTGAACGGAAGGAACTCCCAATTGAACGAGGATTCCCAATCGAGCAATTGAGTGACATTGCAGAAAAAGAAAGCTACGGGGGAGCACGACAATGGTATCGGCCTGTTTATACGATGCACAAATGGTGGGCTCGGCGGCTCGGGAGCGTTTTTCGAGCGATTAGTCTTTACACGTTAGTCGATGATCCGGACAACGTTGAGATATATGAGCCGGGAGAAAACAGTCAACTCTCAAACTTCAGCTCAGAATCAACTGATATCGCTAATCTGTTGAAAAATATATCTCTTGAAAATTCGGACGCGCTATGGAATATCTATCCGAAAGATGTGCGCGTCAAGGACAAGAAAATTCTTGATCCATTTATGGGTGGTGGGACGAGTATAGTTGAAGCATCTCGGTTCGGTGCAGAATGCCACGGTCGGGACTTGAACCCTGTTGCGTGGTTCGTTACGAAAAAAGAGCTTGAAACAGGTCGAACCGATGCTGATGATTTGAAAGACAGTTTTGAACAGGTCAAAAAAGAAGTAAAAGAGGAAATTCAGAGCTACTACAAAACACCCTGTCCCCACCATCCCGATGAGCACTCCGCGGATGTTATGAACTATTTTTGGGTTAAGCTGCTAGATTGTACTTCTTGTGGCGACGTCGTTTCTCTCTTTGATGATTATCGTGTGGCAAAAGGTCGGTACGATGATGATGACAAGTATCACGTATTCTGTCCCGAATGCGAATCCGTTGTTCTAGTAGAGGGTTGGCAAAGCGAGTGTGTCTGTGACGAGTGTGGTCACGAATACGTTCCAAAAGAAGGGACAGCTAGCAGAGGTAGCTACACCTGTCGTTCTTGTGGGCAAAAGTACAGTATAACAGATGCTGTCCAAGAGCAAAGTGGATACGATCTCAAACTGTATGGCTTGGAATATTATTGTACGATCTGCGACGAACGCAGAGACTACGACCGTAGTGATGTGAAAGGATACCGGCAAGTACGTCAGGAAGATCTCGATCTCGTGGTGAAAGCAAGAAGTGAATGGGCAAATCGCCCTGAGCTTCAGGAATATATTCCTGATGAAAAGATCCCGGAGGGTGCTATTACTGCTGCTTCATCAGTTTCAGGAAACGACGTATTCCAACACAATATACAAGATTGGAGTGATATGTATAATACACGTCAAAAACTGACACATAGCTTACTTCTAAAAGCAATCGATTCAATTGAGGATGAGAATGCGCAGGAATATTTGCTATTGGCATTTTCTGACTGTCTCCGCGGAAATAATATGATGATGGGGTACATTCAAGTCGGTAACCAATCTGACCATATTTTTAGAACTAATTCTTTCAATCCACCACAACGACCTTGTGAGAGTAACCTTTGGGGCCTTGACTATGGTACACGGACATTCAGTTCTGTGTGGGAGAAGGTTCTGAGGGGTGTTGTATGGGGCGGGGCTCCTACTGATAGGTATATTGAATACCCGGATGAAGATGGGTATCCGAAAGTTCCTCGGAATTCTGAATTAGAAAGTCCTGAAACAATCGAAACAGAGCCCTTCGCGCAACCGATTGGTGAAAATGCCACAGTTAAGTTGGGTGATGTTCGTGATATTGATAAAGACGAAAAGTATGATGCTATAATTACTGATCCCCCATATTACGACAACATAATCTATTCGGAAGTGTCCGATTTCTTCTACGTATGGCTAAAGATTATCTTAGAAGATCGATATGACGGGTTCGACCAAGATGCTACGCCACGGAAGGAGAGTATCGTTGCGAACCCCTTCGAAAACAAGGGGGCAAAAGAGTTTGAGTCAGAGCTACGTGACGCATTTGGTACTCTTCAAGACGTCCTAAAAGACGATGGCGTATTGACATTCACATATCATCATAGTGATTCTGAATCTTGGGGCGAACTATTGGAGTCTCTATGTGATTCAGGGTTCGAGGTAACCGCAACATATCCACTAACTGCAGATATTAGTAAATTCATCAGCGGTGAAGCGGTCTCATTTGATATCTTAGTAGTTGCTCGGCCCGCCGGTGACAGACAGCCGATTAGTTGGAACTCTCTCCGGCGTAATATCTATCGAACCGCACAGAAGACTCGCAAGCAAATCGAAGCAAATCGAGACCTCTCAGAAGGCGATATCGGAGTAATCGAAATGGGAGAATGCTTCCACGAATACTCCAAACACCACGGGAAGGTGATGCGAGCAGGCGAAGAGATGACTGCCAAAGAGGTTGTTCAGGAGATCTATGGCGTCATCCAACAAGGAAGCGAGATTGGAGAGATTGATGTGTTCCTTGATCTTCTTGAGACACCCGATCCGACCTACAACGACCTGAACAAACTCACGCGAGGGACAGACGCGAGTCCTGAGCAGATGGAAGATATGCGGCTCTATCGGATAGAAGGTGGTGAGTTCATCCTCGGGACGTGGGATGATGAGAAGCGGATGGCCTACATCCAAGAGCGAGTCAATGGCGACGACGAAGCCCTGAACGCTCTTGATAAGGCCCAATTCCTTCGCTATCGCTACGAACAGGGTAAATCCACACAGAATTATCTCTCAAAGTGGGACGTTGACGACGAACTCCGCGAACTCTGTGAAGGGCTAGCCTACGCGACCGGGGACGATACTTATCAGCGTATCCTTGGGGCAGACACGACACTCGGAGACTACTGACACCACGGCAATTCCCCAGTGGCCCGTCAGTCCCTCTGAAGTGTTCCACAGCTGGCCACACACTACTCTTTGTGGGTGTTCCCCATGTCTCAAAACGCTATCAATAGTCACAGAGATCCACAGAAGTGTGTTTACAGACGTTGCTGAACATCAACAGCGGTTGTGGCGTATCGGCTTCTCCTTGATTCTAAAACCGCGTTTCAATTCCATTGGTTGGCAGTCTGAGTGTTCTGTAGTTGATATTGAAAGCTGTCGAGGACAGAACACGTCGCTGCACAACATATTTGACGGTCAACTGACTCTCCAACTACATGAGCGATTTTGACCTCGTGGATATCGAGGTCACCCATGAGCCAGCGGACGATGTTTTATACTTAGACCCTGGCGAGGCAAGAGAAGGTCACCTTCATACTATTCAGGCAGTCCGTCTACAAGCTGGTCAGCCGGACTCTGAACTTCGTTCACTGAAGCAGCTTGATGAGAATTCAGTCAAAATGCTCGAACATCAGGTCGATGCGGCGTATCGGGCCCTGTTCGAGATGGACGGGAAGGCGTTACTTGCCGACGAAGTCGGCCTCGGGAAAACTATCGAGGTCGGAATGATACTCAAGGAGATGCACTTTCGTGAGACCAACGATTCCGTCCTTATATTGACACCCGCCCAACTAGCGAAACAGTGGCAAGCGGAACTCCAAGAAAAATTTGGCTTGGAGTTCGTCTGCAACTACGACGACGAGTTCAACGGATTCGATAGTCACGACTACATCATCGCCAGTATCGACACAGCTAAAAGCGATAGATACCGACAGGCGGTACTCAGACGCAACTGGGACGTTCTCGTTCTCGATGAAGCCCACTACGTGAAGAACGAGGAGACGGACCGGTACGAGCTGATAGACCAGCTCTCGTACAACTACGCGTTCTTCCTCACGGCGACGCCGATACAGAACGAACTTACCGACCTCTACAACATCGTCTCGCTCCTCCGTCCGG
>SL_4KL_010_BRINEDRAFT_10000912_pt1 | contig 15887 bp, 17 predicted proteins | sample SodLak_010_BRINE_2_FD_10664 | JGI IMG/M metagenome (IMG submission 10664)
GGTGCTCTTGCGAAGCCGGTTCCCAACGGTGCTGGTCGCGCCACAGGAATGACTCGAGTCGTCACCTGTCTAGTCGCGTCGACAACTGGGTCCCGGGGGCCTCGATAGTGGTGAGCGATGAGCACGCGGTGGCGTTTAGACTCTGTTTGCCGGTGGGACGGTCCGTTCGGTGCTGCGTCGGAGACTGCCGCCGGCGAAGAGGACCCGGGCGGCACCACCGAGGCCGACGGCCGCGGCGAGTCCAGTGAGCGGTACGGCCAGGGCCGGTGTCGTTGCGACCAGTGCCGCGACCAGTCCTCCACAGACGATACCCGCCGTGAGCGAGTCGCCACCGAGTCGACTCACGATGCTGGCACCGACGGCTGTGTACCCGATTCCGACACTGACGGGAATAACGACTGCACCGAGGGTGACCAGTGGGATGGCGAAGAAGATTCCGACGTCGGTTCCACCGAGTACCAATCCAGTGTAGAACAGTCCAGCCACGATGAGTAGCCCTGGAAGACCGATACACAGTGAGATAATCGGACTCCGCCGCGCCGTCTGAACGGTATCGGTCGCATACTGCCACAGCAGCCCAACGACGAGCACACCGAGAACGATAACTCCTGCTCCCGAGACGACAGCTTGTTCGATCACCGAGAGCTCACCGATCGCACTCGAGAGGTCGGTCCAAACGGCGATCGATTCGGTCGCCTCGAGGCCCCCACCCACAAAACCCATGTATAAATCTATTGGCCCCATATTCCAACTCTATCCCGTCGAGTTATATATACATATCGGTATTCGTTACACTCTATCCAAGGAAAATAACTGCACAGGAAACATTGTATAAATACTTCTCACCTGCTCAGGTGTTGTAGCGGGGTGACGAGGCCAGTTGCTGACAGGAATCGGGAACAACGAACGAAAACTCGCTTACAGTTCCCATCGGTTCGAAGTTCGACGGGTTTAAGTTCGTCATGACGCTTTCTTCGAGCGAGACAGGCATGGCCTGTTTCACTGACCCGTAGGAGCAACCCTGCGTACTACGGAGGTGAACGATGGCAGATACGGATATCGAAACAGCAGTGACTCGCGCACTCGAGGAGTCCCCGGACCGGAACTTTACCGAGACGGTAGACCTCGCGATCAACTTGCGCGATCTTGATTTGAACGAACCGTCGAATCGTGTCGATGAGTCGGTCGTGCTCCCGTCCGGAACCGGACAGGAGACGCGGATCGTCGTCATCGCAGAAGGAGAAACCGCCGTGCGGGCCGAGGAAGTCGCCGACGAGGTGTTCTCCGGCAGTGACGTCGCCGATCTCGAGGACGACGAGGCCAAAGATCTGGCCGACGCTACCGACTTCTTCATCGCCGAGGAGGCGATGATGCAGGATATTGCCCGGTACCTGGGGACGATCCTGGGTCCACGGGGGAAGATGCCGGATCCGCTCTCGCCCGACGACGACGTCGTCGAGACGGTCAACCGACTGAAAAACACCGTGCAGATCCGCTCTCGCGACCGACGTACGTTCCACACGCGCGTCGGCGCCGAGGACATGACCGCGGACGATATCGCCGACAACATCGACGTGATCCTTCGGCGACTGCACGCCGACCTCGAGAAAGGGCCACAGAACATCGACTCCGTCTACGTGAAGACGACGATGGGCCCATCCGTGGAGGTGGCCTGAAATGAGCGCTGAAAGCGCGGCCGAACGCAAGACAGAGAACCTCCCACAGTGGAAAAAGGAGGAAGTCGACGCGCTCGAGACACTCATCGACGACTACGAGAGTATCGGTGTCATCGGGATCACCGGCATTCCCTCGAAGCAACTCCAGGACATGCGCCGCGGACTGCACGGCACCGCCGTGGTCCGCGTCAGCCGAAATACGCTTCAAACTCGGGCGCTCGAGTCGGCCGGTCTCGACGACCTCGTCGAACACGTCGACGGACAGGTCGGTCTGGTGGCGACGAACGCTAATCCGTTCGCGCTGTACAAGGAACTCGAGGCCTCGAAGACGCCGGCTCCGATCAACGCCGGTGAGATCGCCCCGAACGACATCGTCATCCCGGAAGGTGACACCGGCGTCGATCCCGGACCGTTCGTCGGCGAACTCCAGCAGGTCGGTGCGAACGCCCGGATCGAAGACGGTTCGATCCAGGTGATGGAGGACTCGACGGTCCTCGACGCCGGTGAGGAGGTATCGGCCGACCTCGCGAATGTTCTCAACGAACTCGGCATCGAGCCGAAGGAAGTGGGACTCGATCTGCGCGCCGTCTACTCCGAGGGCGTGTTGTTCGCTCCCGAGGATCTCGACATCGACGTCGAGGCCTACGAGAGCGACGTGCAGACGGCTGTCGCCTTCGCGCGCAACCTCTCGATCAACGCTGGCTACCCGACGGCACAGACGGTGCCCTCGATCATCGCCAAGGCGACGGGCGAAGCCAAGAGCCTGGGCCTGCACGCCGCGATCGAAGACGAGGAACTCATGCCCGATCTGGTCCGCAAGGCCGACGCGCAACTTCGCGCCATTGCCGCCCAGGTCGACGACGAGGAGGCACTCCCCGAGGAACTGCAGGGCGTCGAGGCACCTGCAGCTGAGGCGGCCCCCGAGGCTGCCGACGACGAAGGGGGCGACGAATCGAGCGACGACCAAGCCGACGACGGGTCCGAAGACGACGATGACGATGACGACGAAGACGACGACGGCGCGGAAGGACTCGGCGCAATGTTCGGATAACACACTACGAGGATTACACCAATGGAATACGTTTACGCAGCACTCATCCTGAACGAGACCGACGAAGAGATCAACGAAGACAACCTGACCGGCGTGCTCGAGGCCGCCGGTGTCGAAGTCGAGGAGTCCCGCGTGAAGGCGCTCGTCGCCGCACTCGAGGACGTCGACATCGACGAGGCCGTCTCCGAGGCGGCCGCCGTCCCCGCTGCCGGTGGCGCCGCCGGTGGCGCCGCCGCTGCCGAAGCAGCCGACGACGACGATGACGACGAGGACGTCGAGGAAACCAGCGACGTCCCGGACACGACGGACGACGACGACGAGGACGAGGAGGCCAGCGGCGAGGGTCTCGGCGAACTCTTCGGCTGAGTCGCGGCGCGACGAGTACCGACCTTCACTTTCTTGGGACCAGCGTTCTCAGCGATAGCCATTGCAATCGGCTCAGGCCGACTGACCGCGAGGAGGCGTCCGCAATCGTCGAACCCTGTCGGCTGGCCTCGAGGGCCGTCCGTGCCCATCGAACCCGGTCGACTGATCCCGGGGGGACACCACGCCCCAGTCCGACTCGTAGTTTAAATCCAAACGCGCATCCAAGACGGACGAATGGTCCTCCCGGAACTCGAAGTCGCCGTCGATCCCGTTTTTTCGGGTCAGTTCCTCCTGTGGGTCTGTGCNGGGGCAGTTCTGGGGTCGATCAGCGGGCTCGTGCCGGGGATTCACGCGAACAACTTCGCGTTGCTCCTGGCTGGATTCGCCCCGACTGTTCCGGGCCCGCCGCTGTTCGTCGGTGCGGCGATGCTCGCTGCGGGTGTGGTGCACACGTTCGTCAACGCCGTTCCGGCGATGGCGCTGGGTGTGCCCGACGCCGAAATGGCGGTCACGGCCCTGCCGGGTCATCGAATGGTGCTCGACGGCCGGGGCTTCGAGGCCATCCGATTGTCCGCCCTCGGCAGTCTCCTCGCGGTCCTCGTGGCGATCCCCCTCGCGGTTCCCGTCACGATGGGTGTGACCGCGATCTATCCCACGCTGCGCGATCATCTGTCGGTGCTCCTGCTCGCGATCGCCACCGCCCTGGTTCTCTCGGAGTACACCTGGTTTCGTCGGGGGGCTGGGCTACTCTCGTTCGTTCTCGCGGGGGTCCTGGGATGGGCAACACTGGATCTCACGCCGGCTTCTCCGCTCGAGGCCGGCGGCATGCTCGCGCCGCTCTTTGCAGGCCTGTTCGGTGCCCCGGTGTTGATCGATGCGATTCGAGGTGGTGGGGTTCCTCCGCAGACCAACGATGGGATACGGATGGGCCACCCCCTGCTGGCCTGGACGGCCGTTGCCGGGGCACTTGCGGGTGCGGTCGTCGGCTACCTCCCGGGGATTTCGGCAGCCATCGCCGCCGTGGCGGTCCTCGTATTCCTTCCAAACGGGGTCACCGACCGCGGGTACATCGTGGCGACGAGCGGTGTCGACACGGCAAACACCATTTTCGCCCTGTTCGCGCTCGTCGCCATCGGCCAGCCCCGAACTGGGGTGATGGTCGCCTTCGAGAGTACCGCTGCGCCGCTCGAGACTGCGTTGCCGCTGCTCTTGGGCGGCGTCCTCCTCGCCGGCTGTATCGGCTTCGTGATCGTGCTCGTGGCGGGAGACGTGTATCTCGAGCTCGTGGGGAGTGTGGCGTACTGGAAAATCTCGACCGCTGTCCTGTCCGTGTTGGTGATCCTGTCGTTTCTCTTCACCGGGAAGACGGGGGTGGCCGTGTTCGGGCTCGCAGCTCTGGTAGGGATGGTCCCCGTGCGCCTCCGGGCGCGCAGGGTACATCTCATGGGCGTCCTCATGGTCCCGTTGATTCTGGCTGGGCGCTAGCTAATACCGGTGATACCCTATTGAGCACCTCATTCTCCGGTAATCACGTGATTATCGACACCAAAACCCGTTAGCTGGCGGTAATCAGCAGTTATCGATGCGTCGTCACCACCTGGGCACCGAACGCCGTGGACGGGAGTAACAGTTGAGACGGCCAGCTGCAATGGTCTCCTGGTGATTGGCCGTCTTAGGCCCGGTAATCACCGGGAGATGGTAAACCGTAAGAACCTACATCCATACCCGCACAGCGAGCGGGTCCAGGACCGGTTTCGAATCGTGGTCTCGTGAGACTGTATCCAATACCCTGCAGTAGCCACCATACCGTTTCCGCCCCAGGCGAAAGCTGCCCGCGGACCGCTCTCGATACGGTCGGGTCAACGTAGGCTTTCGAATGTAACCGCCTTTCGTCCTTTTTTTGACCGCTTTCCTCAGGGCGGATGATGAGCTCTCTGGGTCGTTCGGCGACGCCATCGGCACCTTCAGTGGCCAACCGAGTACCACGCCGACACCGGGTTGTCGGATACACGACCGTCGTACTGTTACTCGGGACGATTCTCGTGATCGTGGCCGGACTCGCCTGGGGCAGTGCCGGACCGTCACCCCTGGTTCCCCTTGCCGGGGATGACTCGAATGAACCTGTCGGGAACGAGAGGGTTGGCGATGATCCGACCACACCGCCCTCGATGCTCGATCCTGTTGACTCGGATGGGGCCACAGATGCCCAAGGCAGCGGTGAGTTGGACCTCGAGACGGATATCGAGGCGATGGTCGACGCACTCGAGGCTGACCACGATATCACGGTCTCGGTAACGGTCGAGGGCGAGGACCTCCTCGTCGAACACATCACCGACGCGCGGTCTGTCGGATCCTACGAGGCAGAAGCAGCGCAGATCGGGTTCGCCTATGCGGCATTGCTGGAGGCGGGCCACGATCGCCATCTCGAGCGGATGACGGTAACGGCGACGGCGAGTGCCGACGGTCCAACCTTGGCGACCTGGTACGTGGAGTCTGTCTGGGTCGAGGCGTATCTGGCAACCGATCTGACCGAGGACGAACTCACGGAGAAGATTGAGGGAACGATCGAACGAGGGTCGATCATGCCCACACGGCTGCGGTAACGATTGAAACTGGGAACCCGGTGATCGTCGATCCGACTCGTGACCGAGCATGTCCTGACTATCGGTGGCTGCAGTATTGGCTACTATATCCGGGCGCGACCGCCAATCGCAGGCCGCTGGGAACGGAGCGTTCGAGTGTCGAAAGACAACGGTTAAAAGCGCCGGGACGGAACTACGGGGTATGAGTTCCACGGACCGACGGGAGACTCGATCCTGTGTCTCCTGTGGGATCAACATCGCGGGCACCAACGCTGCTGCGTTCAAGTGTCCAGAGTGTGGCAAACAGATCTACCGCTGTGCCAAGTGTCGCAAACAGAGCAACCTCTATCAGTGCCCTGACTGTGGGTTCACGGGCCCCTGAGCAACCATGGGAAAAGTCGCAGCCAAAATCAAGGTCATGCCGCAGAGTCCAGAAATCGATCTCGACGCGCTCCAGGAGCGCCTCGAGAACGCCCTCACAGAGGGGGCGAAGATCAACGGCGTCGAGCGTGAAGAAGTCGCCTTCGGCCTTGTCGCGCTCTACCCGACCGTGATCGTCCCAGATGGTGCCGGCGGCACCGAGGGCGTCGAAGAGACCTTCAACGAGGTCGAGGGCGTCGAAAGCGTCACCGTCGAGAACGTCGGCCGAATCTAATCGAGCGTTTCGCTGATTCCCGAGAGCTCGGACGGACACCACGCTGATGGGGTGTCCAATTACTCATTTCGCGCAATCGCATAGCAAGGTGTATGTCCCGGCAGGACGGTGCCGACACTGTNGATGAACCCAACTCCTTCGTGCGGCCGGTGGGCTATGTCGATCCCGATCCGGTCACCCGTCGGATCGGGTTCAGGGACTGTTTTTTGGGCAACGTCCACGCGGCCGATCCCGCGCGCTACGACGGTGAACCCGAGGTCGAATTCGAGTTCGTCCTTTCGGCGACCCAGGACCCACAGCCCGCGACGACGCACCATCATCCGCTCGAGGACGGGCCGGGGAACGAGTGGTCACAGTTCGAGGCGGCCGTCGACACCGCACGGGAGCTGTTGGGAAGCGATGGGCCGGCTCTGATTCACTGCAAGGCGGGCATCTCGCGGAGTACGACTTTGCTTGCGACGGCGATTGCAGCCGAGGAGGGTCGCTCGTTTCGGGAGGCGCTCTCGATGGTGCAGGCCGCACGGCCACTGGCCGTTCCCCACCCCGCGTTGCACGAACTGGCGGTGTGCTATCTGGCGGCGCTCGAGTGAGCGATAGGCCGTCCTCGACGCGGTGTTGGTCGTTGGAACCCATTCGTCTGGTTGCTGGTGGTCGTTCGAACGCACTCGAGTGCTGGCTGTTGGGTTGTTCGAACTCACTCAAGCGCCGTCTCGATCGCCTGCTCGAGGTCGGCGAGCTGATCGTCGACGTGTTCGATGCCCACTGAGACGCGAATCAGGCTGTCGGTGAGCCCGGCCTCGAGGCGTTCCTCGCGAGGGATTGCGGCGTGTGTCATCGGGGCTGGCTGTTCGATCAGGCTCTCGACCCCGCCGAGACTCTCGGCGAGGGTGAACACCTCGGTTTCTTCGACGACGGTCGAGGCCTGCTCGAGCGTGCCGTCGAGTTCGAAACTCAGCATCCCGCCGAAGTCGTCCATCTGCCGGGCAGCGATCTCGTGGCCCGGATGGTCCGCGAGACCGGGATAGTAGACGGCGTCGACCGCTGGATGCTCCGCGAGCCAGTCCGCGATGGTACGGGCGTTCTCACAGTGACGATCCATGCGCACGGGGAGGGTCTTGGTCCCGCGCAGAACGAGAAAACAGTCGAACGGGCCTGGGGTCGCACCGACGGCGTTCTGGTAGAAGCCGAAGCGTTCGTCGAGGTCGGGATCGTTCGTCAACAGGGCACCGCCTACGACGTCCGAGTGGCCGCCGAGGTACTTCGTCAGGGAGTGGCTGACGACGTCCGCGCCCAACTCGAGTGGTTGCTGGAGATAGGGCGTGGCGAAGGTGTTGTCGATGACCGAGATTGCGTCGTGAGCGTCGGCGATAGCGGTCGCGGATTCGATGTCGACGATCGACATGAGCGGGTTCGTCGGGGTCTCCAGCCAGAGCAGTTCGGTACTGTCCTGGAAGGCCGCCTCGATAGCCTCGAGGTCGGTCATGTCCACGAACGTGACCTCGATCCCGTACTGGTCGTAGACCTGCGTGAACAGCCGGTGGGTGCCGCCGTAAACATCGTTGCCCGTCACCACGTGGTCACCGGTCTCGAGCAGATTGAGGACCGTGTTGATCGCCCCCATTCCGCTCGAGAAACACCGCCCGTAGTCGGCCATCTCGAGGCTGGCGAGATTCGCCTCGAGGTCCGTCCGCGTGGGATTCCCGGTGCGGGAATACTCGTAGCCGCGGTGATCGCCGGGGCCGTCCTGTTCGTACGTCGAGTTGGCGTGAATGGGGGTCATCAGCGCCCCCGTTTCCTCGTCGGGCTCCTGGCCGGCGTGGATCGATCGCGTTTCGATCCGGAACTGATCGTCCTCCATGCTCCACTCTGGAGCAGCGGGCCGATTATAGCTGCCGACTCGTCGTCGCCAGCGTGCTGGACCGTGGTGGGGCGTCGCTGGTGGGCGATCCCCGTGGATACCGACGGGCAACTGCCAGCATCGGATCCACTCACACAATCACAGAACGTGCGTTTTATAACCGTCACCGGTCAAGGGCGTCGTACGACTATGCCGAACTCGAACGGACCTCGTCAGGGAACCCGGCGAAAACTCGCGAACAAGCCTCGAGAGCGTGGTGGGTCCCCACCACAGCGCGCCATCCAGGAGTACGACAACGGACAGAAAGTCCACCTCAAGATCGACCCAAGCGTTCCGAAGGGGCGATTCCACCCCCGTTTCGACGGGCGGACCGGCGAAGTCGTCGGCAAGCAGGGGAAGGCCTTCAAGGTGGCAATTACCGACGGTGGCAAAGACAAGACGTTGATCGTCACCGCCGCACACCTCCGAGCCCAGGAATGACAATCTTCAAAGAGATCGTCGACGAGGAGTACCTGACGGTCTCGGAGGCGAAGGACCTGCTCGCGGACATCGAGGCCGAACGAGCACTCGACGAGGAGCGAGAGCTTCGGTACGAACTCGCTCGCGCGATCGAACACGTCAATCGCTTCGCCGTCCTCGACACCGAGGACGCCAATGCCCTGGTCGAGGACCTTCAGGAACTCGAGAAAGTCGACGAACCGACGGCCTACAAGATCGCGAACCTCATGCCACGTGACCGCCACGAGTTGCGGACCGTGTTCGCCCAGCAGCGATACTCCGTCTCGGGCGAGGAACTGGACGACATTCTGAACATCGTCGCCCAGTACGCCTGATACGGATTCGTGTCGTCTCTTACCGGTGAATGCCGAACCGGGGCTGGCACTCAACGGGAAATAGTGACACTAAACCGTATGATTGGGTGTTCTTGTCGTCGCTGGACCACAAAAGACGACACCACTCGAGTGGTTCCGAATCACTCGTGCACGTCGTTGGGTCCAGGATCCATCGACGCTGTTCCCGTGGTTCGCGGGTGAATCGCAGGATCGACGGCGGTGAAACAACGACAGCGAGCCGACTCTTTAAGTAGGCGCTGCACGTACAATGTGGCCATGAGCGAAGTCGAGAGCGACGATGACGACGTCCGTCGAGCGGTGGTGTTGGATTATCTCGCCCACGGCCTCTCCCAGGGTCGACGCCGATATCAGGGATCGCCGGCAGGCTACGCGATGACCCTCGACGATTTTACCCTCTACCAGGTTGCCTTCGACGAGGACGCTCGGATCACCATTGGCAAACGCGTTGTCGTCGAACCGCCCTCGGCACGCGACCGCATCGAGGAGTGCCACGAAATCTCCTACGAAGACCTCTCCTCGGGTGCCCAGTCCGAACTGGAGTACGTGGTCCACGACGTGATCGAGGACGAGGAGGAACGATTCGTCGAGTTCTTCAACGAGGCCCAACCGATCTCCTTGCGACTCCACCAACTCAACCTCCTCCCGGGAATCGGGAAGAAGCTCCGAAACAACATCCTCGACGAACGCAAGCGAAAGCCCTTCGAGAGTTTCGAGGATCTCGAGGAACGCGTCTCCGGCTTGCACGACCCAGCCGAGGTGTTGGCGAAGCGAATTCTCGAGGAACTCCGCGACGAGGACCTGAAGTATCGGCGGTTCGTCGGATACGAACCCACCGACCAGTAGGTGTGGGTCCGGTTCCGGTGGGCTGTGCGCACCGGTGAGTGGCGGTGTGGGCTGGCTGACCTGGATCAGTTGCCACGACTGAAGTGGTGGGCCGTCGGTGTGTGTCCGTGAGCGTGATCCAGGAGAGTGTGCGATCCCCTAATGGGGTGCGCATCCTCCGGCCTCGACGGCCCCCAGGAGGTAGACGGGTTCACGTCCGTCGTGTGATACTGGCGGTAACTCGTGGGTACCCCGAATCTGTTCACGGGATTGAGCCACGAACCGTCGGGGACTCGAGACGGTGCGTTTAGGAACCCCTGTCCCGTACGGCCGGGAAATGAGAGATCCTGACGGGTTGATCGCGCGGGCCGGGGTTCGCGGCGACCCGAATCGCGATCAACACTTTCTGATCGACGATCGGGTCCTCGATCGACTCCCGACGCATCTCGAGTTCGACGCCGAGTTGGGGGACGCCGCTGACGCTTCCCCACCGTTTGCCGACCCGTTCGAGCATGTCCTCGAGATCGGTGGCGGCCCGGGTGTCCTCACCGACCGACTGCTCGCGGTCGCCGACTCGGTGACCGTCGTCGAGCGCGATCGACGCCTCGCGAGTTTTCTCGCCGAGGAGTTCGCCGATGCCATCGCCGCCGATCGGCTGACGGTCATCGAGGGTGACGCCCTCGAGGTGGATTTGCCCCCGTTTTCGGCGTCGGTTTCCAATCTCCCTTACGGAGTCTCGAGCGAAATCGCGTTCAGGCTCTTTCCGGCGGGGCGGCCGCTGGTGCTCATGTTTCAGCGGGAGTTCGCCGAGCGGATGGTGGCCGATCCCGGGACGCCGGAATACGGTCGACTGTCGGTCTCGAGCCAGCACTATGCCGCCGTCGAGATCGTCGAGACCGTCCCGAAGGAGGCGTTCTCGCCGCCACCGACGGTCGAAAGTGCGGTCGTCAGGGCGATTCCCCGAGAACCTGCGTACGTCGTTGCTGATGAGGACTTTTTCCTCCGGTTCGTCAAGGCTGTATTCACCCAGCGTCGGAAGACGATGCGCAACGCTATCCGGAACACGGCCCACATTTCGGGGCTCTGCGATCCTGATGCGGTGGTCGACGCTGCGCCCGAATCCCTCATGGGAAAGCGGGCGGGGGCCCTCACGCCGGCCGAGTTCGCCGAACTGGCGACCATCGCTCGAGACGTGGGATCCACGTCGGGTGAACAATCGTGTTGATCGAGTTTCTCACGACCCTCGACTGGCTCGCCGCCGAGTTCGAGACCCAGGGGCAGCGACTGGCAGTCACGGTCGCGGCGATGGGCGCGGTCTTGCTCGTCTTGCTCTCCCATCGGAACCTGCAGGCGTGGTTGACGACACGGACCAAGCCGCTCTATGCGGACATCATCACGACGGTCGTGCTTCTCGGGGTGAGTTTCCTCTCGTTGCTCGTCACGATTGGTGTCTGGGGCGTGCGCGAGGAACTCCAGGACGTCTTCGAGCAGACGGGCCTCGGGGCAGAGGTCGTCGTCCAGATTTCGATCACCTTCGTGGTCTTCGTCATCACGTACATCGTCTGGCGGTTCCTCAAGCGCCTGCTCCACGACATCATCGCGTCCTCGGCGTCGATCACGAGTCACCAGGAGGAGGTGAGCCACCGCGTCATCCAGGTCGTCCTCTGGTCGTTCGCAATCGTCTTCGTTCTCGGTATCTGGGTCGACGACCTGGGTGGGCTCCTGGTCGGGGCCGGCTTCCTCGGAATCGTCGTCGGTATGGCGGCCAGACAGACGCTGGGGACGATTCTCGCGGGTTTCGTCCTGATGTTCTCCCAGTCGTTCGAGGTCGGCCACTGGATCGAAATCGATGGACGAGAGGGGACCGTCACCGAATTCTCGATTTTCAACACGCAGCTGCAGTCGTTCGACGGCGAGTACATCAGCATTCCCAACGACGTCGTGACCTCGAGCATCGTCACGAACCGGTCGCGGAAGGGGCGAATCCGGGTGGAAGTCGACGTCGGCGTCGATTACAGTACCGACGTCGAACAGGCCGCCACACTGGCCCGCGATGCCCTCGAGGGCGTCGAACAGGCGATGGACGTTCCCGAACCGCAGGTGGTCACGAAGCAGTTTGGCGATTCCGCCGTCCTGCTTGGGGTTCGATTCTGGATCGATCGGCCGAGCTCCCGTCGAAAGTGGGCTGCGAAGACGGCCGCGATTCGGGCAATCAAGTCGCAGTTCGAGGCCGCCGACGTCAAGATCCCGTTCCCACAGCGGGAGTTGACCGGTCGGGCGGAGGCTGACGGGTTCCGAATTACTGCCGGCTCCGATGGGGAAACGCCCGAATCCGGCCAGGACGACGATTCGTCGACGTCAGTCGGTGAGCATGATGGTGACGCCCAGGGGATGCCATCCTCGGCAGGCGACGCCACCTCGACAGCGCCGAGCCAGCCGGAGGACGAGTGATGGACCTCGCCGATCGCCGCGGCCTCGAAACCGACGTGTATCAGCCCGCGGAAGACTCACACCTCCTCGCGGATGTTGCCTGTGCCCACATCGCGCCCTCATCGCTCGTGCTCGAGGTGGGGACGGGATCGGGGTACGTGGCCGATCGGCTCGCCCGGGAGGCTGGGGCGCGTGTGGTGGCCGCGGACATCAACCCCAACGCGGTCGAGGCGGCTCGAGCACGCGCCAGGTACGGTCTCGAAGGGGCGGCAGATACCGACGCGAGTGCCGATACCGACGACGGTGAGCATCGCGACGAGCGAGAGGATGGGCAACCGCGAGGGACGCTCTCGAGTCGACGGTCGGGTCCTTACGGGGTCGAACCATCGGCGTTCGAGGTGGTCCGTGCCGATCTCGTGTCACCGTTCGCAACGGATGCCTTCGATGCTGTCGTGTTCAATCCGCCCTACCTCCCCACCGATCCGGATCACGAGTGGGACGATTGGATGGAGCGGGCGCTCTCCGGGGGAGCGGACGGGCGGGCCGTCATCGACCCGTTTCTCGAGGCCGTCCCCCGTGTCCTCGCGGATGACGGTGTGGTCTACCTGCTGGTGAGCAGTTTGACCGGTGTCGATGCGGTGGCCGAGCAGGCTGGGGTCGCCGGATTCAGTGCCGTGGCGCTGGCCGACAAGTCGTTTCCGTACGAGACGTTGACGATCCTGAAGTTGCGACAGTGAGTCACAGTCGAGGGGCTTGTGCTGACACCAGTGAACGGTTGAGAACCCCTGGACTGATTGGCTCGAGCTATAGTAACAAGTGAAACGAGTTCCACACCCTCACAGCGAGCCATGGTATCGTGAGGGTGTGGAATGCTGTTCAGTGGCTACTGCAGTTTCTCTCGAGGGATGACCAGTCGATTCAGGGTGTGGGATCACCGTCCCGGTGCGATTACTGTTGTGCATTAACACGGATGGAAAATATTAAGCTTCGGTATAGCCTAGCGGCTACCAGGTATGACTGAATACGTTTCGACCACGCCGGGCCTGTTTCCGCTCCCGGACTGGGCGAAAGACGATCTCTCGGATTTGAAGGGCCATCAGAAACACGACCTCATCAGCGGCGACGAGGGCGAGGCGATCACCGACGTCTACGCGGAGGCCCGGAGCGACGTGGTCGACGTGCAGGCTGGGGCCGGCATTGATCTCGTTTCGGAGGGGCAGTTGCGGTGGGACGATATGCTCGCTCACCCCCTGACCGTGCACGAGGCCGTCGAGACGGGTGGCATCGTCCGCTACTACGACAACAACAACTTCTATCGCGACCCAGTCGTGACCGACGACCTGACGTTCTCCGGGGACGTCGCGAGCGAACTCGAGGCTACTGGGGCCCTCACCGAGGAGCCACTCCAGGCGGTATTACCCGGCCCGTACTCCCTCGCCGACCTCGCGACAGACGAGCACTACGGTGACGAGTCGACGTTCCTCGAGGCCGTCGCCGACTTTCTGGCCGGCGAAGTCGACGCATTCCCCGCACACGAGACGCTGTTCCTCCTCGAGCCATCGCTCGTCGAGAACCCACCGGGGGACGGCCTGGACGAGCAGGCGAGTGACGCAATCGACACCGTCGCGGCGGCGACAGACGCCGACGTGATCGTTCATCCCTTCTACGGCGCGCTCGAGGAGAAGATGTACGCACACCTGCTGGATGCAGACATCGACGCCGTCGGCTTCGACTTCGTGACCGAACAGGACCAGAGCCTCTACAATCTCCAGGAGTACGGCGCGACCGACGACATCGCCCTTGGGCTCGTGGACGGCCAGAATACGCTGGTGGAAGAACCCGAGGCGGTCCGCGAGCGCGCGGCCTGGGTGTTCGACCGGCTTCCGGTCGCCACGTTCGACACCGCGTACCTGACGACAAACACCGAGACGTTCTATCTGCCGTACGCCAAGTTCGAGGCCAAACTCGAGGCCCTCGTTGAAGCCGCTTCGCTGGCGGAGGTGACCACTGCATGAGCCAGGACCAGAACAAAGATCAGTTTCGACCCGAGGACCACCCGAACGACCACTTCCTGCTGTCGACCGTCGTCGGCAGCTACCCCAAGCCAAAGTGGCTGAACCGTGCGAAAGAGCTCCACCAGGATCCCGAGCACGGCTTCGATGAGGACGACTACCAGGAGGCGCTCGACGACGCCTCCAGACTCATCGCCCACGAGCACGAACGGGCAGGGCTCGACGTCGTCGTCGACGGGGAGATGCGGCGCAACGAGATGGTCGAGTACTTCGCGCATCGCATCGAGGGCTACGAGTTCAACGGCCCGGTCAAGGTTTGGGGTCACAACTACTTCGACAAGCCCTCCGTCGTGAGCGAGGTCGAGTACACCGAGACCTGGCTCGTCGACGAGTACGAGTTCACCGCCGAGGCCACGAACCGCCCGGTGAAAGTTCCGATCACGGGGCCGTACACCCTCGCCAACTGGTCGTTCAACGAGGCCTACGAGGACGAGGAGGCCCTCGCGTACGACCTGGCGGACCTGGTGAACGAGGAAATCGAGAAACTCGTCGAGGCCGGCGCACGTTACATCCAGATCGACGAGCCCGCGCTGGCGACGACCCCGGACGACCACGCCATCGTCGGCGAGTGTCTCGAGCGGATCGTTGCGGACATCCCCGAAGCGGTCCGAATCGGACTGCACGTCTGCTACGGTGACTACTCCCGGATCTACCCGGAGATCCTCGAGTTCCCCGTCGACGAGTTCGACCTCGAACTCGCCAACGGCGACTACGACCAGCTCGAGGTGTTCACCGACCCCGACTTTACGAAAGACCTGGCCCTCGGGGTCACCGACGTTCACGTCGCCGAGGTCGAATCCGTCGAGCAGATCGAGCGCAACATCGAGAAAGGGCTCGAGATCGTGCCACCGGAACAGCTCGTCGTCTCCCCCGACTGTGGTGTCAAGTTGTTGCCCCGGGAGGTCGCTTACGGCAAGATGGCGAACATGGTAGAGGCTGCACGAAACGTCGAGGCGCGCCTGGACGCGGGCGAACTCGATGTCCGAAGTGCACCGACGCCGGCTGACGATTGAGCCGGTCCCCTGGCTCCGTTGAAATCCTCGTTGGTTGGGGGTTCTCCCCCTCTCGATGAACGCAGTAATTGGGACCAGCCCGTAACCGACCGGCCCTTGATTTTACTATCGATACGTCAGTTAGTACATCGAGAGGAATCACCGACCCTGCAGAGCCGTGTCGGTGGTAGCTTTGTCAAAGAACCTTATTCCACGTGTGCCCACACTCATTCCATTCGAAGATCCGTTCAATTTCAGGGCCGAGGAGTTTCTCGACGACCTCTCGTCCAGCACCCTTCTTGCAACTCGGACACTTCAGATTATTCACCATATGTCGATCACGACACCCTCTTTGAGCGGGGATAGGTACGTCATTGATGTGAGAATAGTACATTTTCATGGCCTTGTTGAAATCCTCAACCGGTGATAGGATCCAGCATGCGTGCTGAATACAGGGCGCGACCTTTTTCCGCCTCGGGTTCGCCTCCGGCGAACCGCTCGGCGCAAAAACGTCGATGAAAAAGGCCGA
>SL_4KL_010_BRINEDRAFT_10000916_pt1 | contig 15871 bp, 12 predicted proteins | sample SodLak_010_BRINE_2_FD_10664 | JGI IMG/M metagenome (IMG submission 10664)
CCACTGTTCGGCCTCGTCGGCTGTCCCCTCGATCATCGCGGCGGGTTCGGGGCCATCGTCGACGAGGTCGACCGAGCCAGCGTCGTGGTCGGTTGCCCCGGTCGATCGGCGCGAACCACCCGAATCGTCGTCACGAACGAGATCAGCGGTCGACTCCCGGAGCTCTTCGCACCGCGATTGGACACTACTATCGTCGGGAAAACAGCCCTCACGGCCGTAGGGACAGAGGTCAGCTTTGCCGACTAATCCGACCCCCGAAAGCGGTTCGTCGAGCCCGCGGTTGATCGTTCGGAGATCCTCGATAAACTGCTGTCGCTGCTGTTTGACCGGGGTGGCGACAAACACGTTCTCGAACTCGTTGGTCTCGCGCACCAACACCGCTGCAGCGGTCAGTGCGGCCATCGTTTTGCCCGTCCCACAGGGACCCTCCATGGCGAGATAGCCCCCCGTGCGGGCGGTCTCGATGGCCGTCTCGATTGCGTCGACCTGGTTGTCGTACGGCGAATCGAACCCGAAATACTCGGTCCACGCCGGGGTCTGGTCGGTCGACACGATATAGTCGAGTTCGGCTGTGATCACTTTTATATCCTCGGTGTCGGTCGGAGCTGTTGGCACCGGAACCAGTAGACCAAAAATAATTTATGATGTGATGACACAATACCATTTACCGACGTCCCTCCACGGTTAATTTAGCGAACAATAGACAGATATGCTTGTATCGACCCGTCAATATTAAATAGTAGTTTCTACCTAATACTATATCGTAAATGGTCTCAAATTTACTCAAAAAGGATATTACCGATATCCTACAGTCAGCCCTCTCAGAAGCACACGACGACCTGTTGGTGATCGATCCGACCGAGGCGACGATCCAGTCGTTAGTCGAGGTGGCAACCGATTTCGACGGGGAGTTGCCGGCCGTACGGATGCTTGCCGACGAGCGGGTGATCAAAGCAACGATGGAGGACTTCCTGGTCGCCAGCAAGGCGGCCGATCTGATCGACAGCGAGCTGTTGTCGCTGCGCACACTCGAGGAGACGGCGGCCAACTCGCTTCTGGTATCGAGCGAGTCGGTGTTGGCACTCGTCGAAGCCGGCGACCGGGTCGCCGCGCTAACGACCGAAAACGGCGAGTTCGTCGGGCAAGCCCGCACAACGTACGACGACCAGTGGGAGGCCGCCGAGGCGTTCCACCTTCGAACCCCACCGATCAGCCGGGTTCGAGAGACGCTGGCAGCCGATATCAGCGAGCAGGCCCGCGAGGATTTCGATGCGGTGCTCGGTGGCCTGGAGACGGCCCGTGGCAACGGCGACGGACTCGACGAAGTGACGGTGTCGCTGCTCGTCGCCGCCAAAAACGAGGTGCTGCTGTACGACATTTCGAAGTGGGGCGAAGACGTCGGCATCGCAAGCAAAGCCACCTTTTCGCGGACCAAAACCAAGCTCGAAGACAACGGCCTGATCGCCACCGAAAAGGTCCCCATCGATGTGGGCCGTCCCCGACTCCGACTCCAACTCGGTGACGACCGCCTTCGAGAGGCCGCAGCCGACGAGTTGGCCGACGTTAGTCAGGACCTCCTCGGCTGATCGGCTGCTCGGTCCCCGTCGACCATCGCCGTGTTATTGTATGCACCGCTCGCACAGTGAGCCATGGAACTCGGTCTCGTTGGCAGCGGCCCCGCTGCCGAAGCTTTGCGCGCCGCCTGTGGTGATGTTGAACTCTCGGTCCAGGAGTACGACCCCACGGAATTGAGCGACGGCAGTGAACTCCCACCGATTGGTGCGGTCGTCGCGCCGGCCGGCGCAGGGGTGTTCGAGGCAGCCACCACCGCCTTCGAGCGATGGGTGGCGGTCGAAATCGGTGGCATCGGCGGCCGACCACTCACGGAGATCGATGCAACCGTCTCGCTGTACGCGCCGGGGTCAGCCTGTTATCGGTGTCTCCGTCAGCGCGTGGCGGCCAACGCCGACGGCGAGCCAGCCAGCGAAGCCCGCGGCTCGCGCAACGAGGTACGGTTGGCCGGTGCGGTCGCCGGCCGCGAGCTGATTGGCCTGCTGTCCGGCGACCGGTCGGGCGGCCGTACTGTCGAGATTCCGTGGCAGACGCGCCAACTGCTCGCGGTGCCAAGCTGTGACTGTGAGCGGTCAAGCCCGGATCACCAGCTCTCGCTGTCGCATCGCTCTGTCGACGTAGACGAGGCGCTCGCCCGCGGCGAAGGGGCGGTCGACGACAGAGTCGGCCTGCTGAGCCAGGTCGGCGAACGCGAGTCGTTCCCGGTCCCGTACTACATCGCCCAAACTGCTGATACAAGCGGGTTTAGCGACGCTCAAGCCGCTCAGTTCGCCGCCGGCGTCGACAGCGACTGGAACCGGGCGTATATGAAAGCCATCGGCGAGGGACTTGAACGCTACAGCGCGGGCGTCTACCGGCGCGGCGACCTGCGGGGCGGCTCCGAACAGACGCTGTCGAACCCGGTCTCGCCGCGGCGGTTCGTCCGTCCCGACAGCAAGGAAGAGCCGGAGCTCCAGGACCGCATCAAGTGGATCGACGGCGTAGATCTCCAGACGGACCAGAACGTAAAACTGCCCGCCGAATTCGTCTGCTTCCCACCGCCAACCCGGCGGTACCGCCCGGCAATCACGACCGGTCTCGGTCTTGGTAACTCGACGGTCGAGGCGGTGCTTTCAGGGATCTACGAGGTGATCGAGCGCGATGCGACGATGCTCTCCTGGTACTCGACGTTCGAGCCGCTGGGGCTGGCCGTCGAGGATTCGGTGTTTGCGGAACTAGAAAAGCGGGCCAGCGCGGAGTCGCTGACCATCACGCCGCTGTTGGTGACCCAGGACATCGACGTCCCAGTGGTTGCGGTGGCAGTCCATCGCGAGGGAGAGTGGCCCAACTTCGCTGTGGGGTCGGGTGGGAACCTCGATCCAACCGCCGCGGCCCGCTCGGCACTCGCCGAGGCTCTCCAAAACTGGATGGAACTCCGGGCGATGGGCCGCGAGCAGGCCGCCGCCGAAAAGGCCGCCATCGGCGAGTACGCCGATTTCCCCGAGCCTGCCCAGCAGTTTGTCGACTGCGAGAGTACGATCCCGGTCGGCTCGCTGGGCGAACCTGACCTCGAAGGCAGCGAGGAACTCGATACCGTCTGTGAGCGGATGGCCGACGTAGGATTAGACAGCTACGCGGCCCGGCTGACGACCCGTGATGTCGCGGCGTTGGGCTTCGAGGCCGTCCGGATCGTCGTACCGGCGGCCCAGCCACTGTTTACCGGCGAGCCGTACTTTGGCGAGCGCGCCAACTCAGTGCCCCAGTCGCTCGGCTTCGAGCCGACACTGGACGGGCCGTATCATCCGTACCCCTAAGATCCGTCGTCGGCAGCGGCGTCCGTTTCTGCCTCCACAGGCTGTGTATGGTTTTTGGACTGAGCTGGCGAGACCATCTCGGGAGTCTGCTCGCGCATCGCGAGCTGCGCCTCGCCGCTGGTCTCGTCGAAGACGAGATGCTGGTGTGGGTAGGCCATTTCGGTGGTGGCCTCCGAGGCGGCAAACGCCTCGCGGATCTTCGTTCGGACCGCCGACTCGACGGCCGTTATTTTGTACGGCTTTTTGATCCAGTATCGTAGCCGAAGGAGAATTCCGTTGTCGCCGTAGTCAGCGATGAGCGTGCCGGGGTTCGCCGGGTAGCGCGCGCTACCGACTCGGATGTCGGGACCACCCTCGATCACGTCATCGGTGTCTCTGGCAGCCCGTTCCATCAGCCGGCGTGCCTCGGGAATATCCGACTCGTAGGTCACGAGCACGTCCAGCGACCGCCGGGTGCGTTCGTCTTCGGCCGAGAAGTTCGTCACATCTCGGTCGCGGATGTTACCGTTCGGGATCACCAGAAACGTGTTATCGAGCGTGAAAATCTTAGTGTACCGGATCGTGATATCGTCGACGAATCCCTGTGTTCCGTCATCGAGTTGGATCATATCACCGATCTCGAACGGCTGGTCAGCCAGCACGAACACCCCGTTGATGATGTTACCGACGATGGGTGCGAGAATGATACCCACCACGGCCGAAAAGACGGCCGCCGAGATGACGAACTCCCCGACACCGAGGCCAACAAGCGAGGCAGCCACCACCACCGCTCCCCCAATAGTAACTCCGCGAACCCCGCCAAGGACGGTCTGGGCGACGCTCTGACGGGCGAACCGCCGAGCGATAGGCCGACCCAGCAGTCGAACCAACAGTTTCGAGAGCCAGACCCCACCGACAACGACGAGGATGGCCGCCAGCAGCCGATGGCCCGGAAACTGCAGCCAACTCGGGAGATGCTGGGCGAGAAAGTCCGCCGCACTATCGCCGTCGACTGCCTGCAGCGGGTGACCCGAACGATGCATACTGGCCGCAGACAGTCCGTGCGAAAAAGCGTTTCTTCCCGTGACCGTCATCGACATCGGTAGATACTGTGTTTCAGAATCACGTGCAACTCGAATAATAGTAAATTTGATATCCGTCTCGCTCCTTTCTCTCTGTATGCCTGATGATCTCCGGCAGTTGATCGACGTCGTTGGCGAGCGGTTCAATCTCGGCGAGTACGAGATCGATGCCTATCTCGCGGTGCTCGAATCCGGCCAGCTCACCGCCAGCGAGATCGCCGACCGCACTGATATCCCCCAACCGCGGGTGTACGATACAGTTCGAAGCCTCGCCGACCGCGGACTCGTCGAGCTTCGGGAGTCCCGGCCGATGCAGATCGTCGCTATCGATCCCGAAGACGCCTTCGGCGAGGTCCAGGCCTCCTTTACCGAGATGGTCGACGAACTCGCTGCCCGGTATACCGCCCCAGCCCGCGAAACTGAGGCCGTCTCGCTGGTCAAATCACGATCGACGATTATCCGGCACCTCCAGGAGTGTATCGAGGCCGCGGAGTACGAACTCGCCCTCTCGCTGACACCGGATCTGCTCGGCGAGTTCGCCGACACGCTCGAAGCCCAGGTCGCAGCCGGCGTCAGCATTGATCTGCTCGTTACGCCGGCGAGTGCGGCTCCAGACCCCGACACGTTCGACTATCTCTCGGTGGCGACAACCGTCCGGGCCAGGCGAGGGATCACGACGCCAGTGTTGGCCGTCGCCGACGGCGAACACTCGGTGTATGCGACCCAGGACGCCCTCCGGGACGACCAGGACCGCTACGGCGTGATCTTCAACCGCTCTGCGCTCGGCTTTCTGATCTCGGGGTTTTTCGGAACCGTGCTCTGGACGACAGCCGAGACGCTGGCGGTCAACACCGACGAACGGCCGTTCCCGCGGCGATATGCCTCGATTCGCCGGGCAGTCAAAGATATTCGCGGCCTCGGTGGGGAGTTTTATGCGACTGTCGAGGGCCGAGATATCGAAACGGGCGACACACGCGTGGTGTCCGGAAAAGTGGTCGATGTCGACTTCCAGGACTCCGAGGAGGTCGCCGCCATCAGTGTCGAAACCCACGATGGCGTCGTCGAGGTCGGCGGGCTCGTCGCCGCACTCGAAGCGATCGAGGGCCAGGCGATCCATCTCGGCCGAGAACAGCCGCCAACACTCGACGACTAAGAGGCCGAGAGCACAGACAGATGTAAAATACGGATCAAACGTGGCGTAAATGTGTAGCTAAATTGAATGAATAACCAGAACAATTACTTACTCGCTGTCCAGATACTGCGGGTATGGCGGAGTCGATTCGCATCCTCCACGTCGACGACGAGTCCTCGTTCTTGGAACTCACCGCCGAGTTCCTTGCCCAAGAGGACAACCGTTTCGAGATTATAACCGAAACGGGCCCCGAAGACGGACTAGCGACACTCGAGCAAAAGCCAGTCGACTGTGTCGTCAGTGACTACCAGATGCCCGAGACGAACGGTATCGAGTTTCTCGAAGCCGTCCGCGAATGCAACTCAGAGCTCCCGTTTATTCTGTTCACCGGCGAAGGCTCCGAGACAGTCGCCAGCGACGCAATTTCGGCGGGTGCGACCGACTACCTACAGAAACAGACAGGAACCAACCAGTACCAACTGCTCGCAAACCGGGTTCTCAACGCCGTCGAGAGCTATCAGACCCAGCGCGAACTCAGACAGTACCAGCGACTCGTCGAGACAGTCGGCGACCCGATGTACATACTCGATATCGATGGCGAGATAACGTTGGCAAACAGGGCACTTGCCGATATGCTCGGCTGTGACCGTTCGGCGGTCCTCGGGATGAACGCCCGAGCGTTTATCGACGCGGACAGTTACGAGAGGGGCGCGGATCTGCTGGCCGAAATTCACGCAGACGCCGAGACCGACTGGTCGACCTACGAGGTGACCGTCGAGACGGTCGACGACCGCGAGGTTCCCGTGGAAATCAACATCGCACCAGTGACGACTGCGGCCGGTGAACTCGACGGCAGCGTGGGTGTCGTCCGGGATATTTCGGACCGCCGACAGCGCGAACAGCGACTCCAGGCACTCCAGGCAACAACCAGGGAGTTGATCGACACCGAACAGTTCGATGAGGCCGTCGAGATCGCCATCCGGGCCGCCGAAGAGATACTCTCGATGGAGTTGGCGGCCTTCTTTGTTCCCGACACCGACGCCGCAGATCGCCTCATTCCCGCCTACACTACTGAGAAGGTCTCGGATGTGTTGGGGAAATCGCCAGCAATCGAGCGGGGCCAAGGGCTCGTCTGGGAGGTCTACGACGCCGAGGAGCCGATTTTTGCAGACGACATCCGCGAGCGTGAGGGTGTGTACAACGACGAGACGCCGATCCGAAGCGAGCTGCTGATTCCGGCGGGCGACCACGGCGTCTTCATCGCGGCCGCGACCACTGTCAATGGATTCGATACGACTGATAAGAAGCTGGCGCAGGTGCTGGTGACGACACTCACTCGCGCGCTGGACAACAGTCGCCGCCAACTGGACGACGCCGACGGACGGGCTGCCGACGACTAACCCAAACACGAACTTCTTTCAGCCACAGCAGCCAACGCTCAGCCAATGCGGACGAGTTTCAACATCCCCGATGAGTTGCTTTCGGAGTTCGACGACACCTGGCAGACAGAGGGGTTCGACTCGCGGTCGCGAGCCGTCCGCGAGGCGATGCAAGAGTATATCGAAGCCCACGCCGACCTCGAAACCGTCGACGGCGAGGTTGCAGCCGTCTTAGCGTTCGACTACGAGCACGAACCGGTGATCGAACAGCTCCATACGATCCAACACGAGTTCCAGGACGTCATCACGACCACAAGCCACACCCACGAGGGCGAGTGGTGTCTGGAGACGATTTTCTGTCGGGGGCCTGCCGAGCGCGTCCGAACCCTCTTGTATCGACTCCGGGATTTCGATGCGGTCGGCCGCGTCAAAATGATGTTGTTGCGAACGTAGGTAGCGACTACTGATGTTATACGCCGACTACTAGTCGATACCCCCTTGCTACTGGTCGCTGGGGGCCAACTGGTTGTCTCGCAGTGTCGCAACCGACTGGTCGACACGGTTGACGCCGGAGATCGCTCGCAGTGAGGCGGTTAGTCGCTGTCGCTGGCTGTGTGTGCCGTAGACAACGATGATTTCGAGACAGCAGCCGTCGGCATGGCCATGCGCGTGGGCGACGACACAGTCAGCCTCGCGCCGGCGAGCAGTTACCTGCTGTTCAACGCTGGTATCACCGTACTCGAAACAGGCGACAAGCGTGGCGAGCCGTGGGGTCGCGGCGTCGGTCGACTCGGAGTCGCTGTCAGCACAGAACTCTCGAAGGGCCTCTCTAACGACCTCGCTGCGACCGCCGTAGCCGTGGGTGTCGGCGTACTGGTCGACCGTGGCTCGCAGTGTCTCGGGCATCGAAATACTGACGACGGTCATGGCTGTGAGGGCGGGGCGGCGACCATTAGCTGTTGTTATTTCGAGACAGCGAGTAACGTAATAACTAATATTTTAGCTGCTTGAGTTCATAACTTGAGTATGGCAACACAGACACCGATTCCAGTGACGATTCTCTCGGGGAGTCTCGGGGCAGGCAAAACAACGCTGTTGAATCACGTACTCCGCACTGAGGGCGAGTTGAACGCGGCGGTCGTCGTCAACGATATGGGAGAAATCAACATCGACGCCGAACTCGTCGAACAGGAGTCCGAACTCACCCAGGCCGACGAGGAAGTAATCGAACTCTCGAACGGCTGTATCTGCTGTCGGCTCCGTGGCGATATGCTTGAGGAGGTTGGACGGCTGGCCGAGGTCCGTGAGTTCGACTATCTGCTCGTCGAGTCCTCGGGCATCTCTGAACCGATTCCGGTCGCCCAGACCTTTGCGCGCGGCTTCGAGGACGCCGAGTTCGATCCCACCGGCGTCTACGAGTTGGATACGATGGTGAGTGTCATTGATGCCTACTCGATCTTCGAGAGCTTCGAGTCGGGCCAGGCGTTGGTCGACGAGGAGGTCGTCGCCGACGATGACGACCGCGTGCCAGAGGCGGTACTGATGGACCAGATCGAGTTCTGTGACGTGCTCGTGTTGAACAAATGCGACCTGGTTCCCGACGACGCGCTTGCGGAGATCGAGGCCGTCCTCAAAACCCTCCAGCCGCGCGCCGAGATCATCCGGACTGAACACGGGGCGGTCGAGCCGAATGACATTCTCAACACCGGTCGCTTTGATTTCCAGGAGGCGAGTAACTCGGCGGGCTGGAAACACGAACTCCAACACGGCCACCATCACCACGACGCGATGGACGAACACGGCGTCAGTTCGTTTAGCTACGAGCGCGACCGCCCGTTCCACCCTGAGCGAATCGAGGGCGTCCTGGAATCCCTCCCAGACGAGATCATCCGCGCGAAAGGCTTCTTTTGGTCGGCCGGCCGCGAGGACGTTGCAATGGGGGTTGATAAGGCCGGTAAATCCGTCCGGGCGGGCCCAACGGGCGAGTGGATCGCCAACCTCCCGAAAGAGGCCCAAGAGCAGTATTTCGCCGCCCGACCGGGAATCAGAGACGACTGGGACGAGACGTGGGGCGACCGCGGCATCCAACTCGTCTTTATTGGCCGCCAGATCGACGAGGAGAGCATTATCAGTCGGCTTGACGACGCGCTGGTGACCGACGCGGAGTTCGACCCAGAGCTCTGGGAGTCGTATCCCGACCCGTTCGCGCCGGTCGACCAACGAGAACTTGCCCTCTCGGAGCAGTAATCCGTGCGTGAGACTGCTGTGACCGGAGCAGACGACGCCACAACCGACGACAGCGACGGCACCCCCACCGCCCGACCGGTGACGATCCTCACCGGCAGCCTCGGGGCGGGCAAGACGACAACGCTCAACCATCTGTTGGCGAACAGCGACCAGGATATCGCCGTGTTGGTCAACGATATGGGCTCACTCAACGTCGACGCCGAGCTGGTCGATGTCGAGACCACCCTGGAGGGCGGCGAGAGCCGCATGGCCGAACTCTCGAACGGCTGTATCTGCTGTGGGCTGCAGGGTGAACTCCGCAACGAGCTGTTCCAGTTGGCCGAAAGCTACGAGTTCGATCATCTGGTCATCGAGGCCTCGGGAATTTCGGAGCCCAAACCGATTGCGGGCCAACTCGTTGGCGGCGGCGCGGTCGGCGACCGCTACGATCTGGGCTCGATTGTGAGTGTAGTTGATACGCCACGGTTCGCCGCCACCTTCGGCGACGCTGTGCCCGAACGCGCTGGCACAGATGGTGAGGGACGCAAACCCCTTTCTGACCTGGCAATCGAGCAGGTCGAGTTCTGTACGACGATTATCGCCAACAAGCAGGACCTGGTCGACAACGAAACCGCCGACCGCGCCGAGCGGTTGCTCAAAAGCCTCCAGCCCGAAGCGACGATTCACCGGGCGACCGCCGGCCAGGTCGATCCGGCAGTGGTGCTTGCCGAGACGTTCGATCCCGAAACCGTCAATAAGAGTGCGTCCTGGAAGCAGGCACTGGAAGCCGCCGAAGATGACGACCACGAACACGCCGACAGCGGTGACGACCACGGAGACGGCGAGCACGATCACGGCCACGACCACGATCACGAAGAGCACAATCACGAGGACCACGGACATGATCGTCACGACCACGAGGACCACGGACATGATCGTCACGACCACGACGACCACGGATATGATCATCACGACCACGACGACCACGATCACGTCCATCCACCCGAGTTGTACGGCGTCGACTCGGTGACCTACCGGCGTCGGCGACCGTTCCATCCCAAGCGGTTCGACGCATGGCTCGAATCGGTTCCGGAGGGCGTCGTCCGGGCAAAAGGTATCGTCTGGATCGCCGGCCGCGAAAGCCAAGCACTGACGGTGAGCATCGTCGGCCGGCGGTCGACCGTTGAAGTCACCGGCCAGTGGATCGCTAGCCTGCCGGAGGGACTCCGCGAAAAGTACCGTCGAGCCCAACCCGAGATGGCGTGGGACGACAAACATGGCGACCGCGAGATCCGGCTCGCGCTGCTCGGAAGTGACCTCGACGACTCAGTTATAAGCGGTCTCGACGACGCCCTTGTGACCGACGAGGAGTGGGCCGAGGGCGTCGGCTCCGTCAAGAATCCGTTCCCACAGATCGAGAGCGAACAGTACCAACAGGGCCCCGAGGCACCGGAACCCTACCGGTGAGTAGCGACGGTAGCCATCCCGCCGATTTAAACAGTTCGTCGACCACCCATCTACAATGACAGACAACTCCCCCACCGAGCCGACGCCGACAACCTATCCTGACCGCCGAACGCTTGACGAACACGACCACGATATCGTCTCGCCGCTGCAGGCCGCGATTCTGACGGTCTCGACCTCACGGGCGAACGCCGACGACCCCGAGGACCCTGGTGGCGACAGAATCGAATCCTTGCTGACTGCGGCCGACCACCGCGTCGTTGCGCGTCGGCTTGTGCCGGATGGCGTCGGCCCGATCCAGCGCGCGCTCGACGAGCTCCTGGACGACCCAACCGTGGATTTCGTCATCGCCACGGGCGGAACGGGGCCGACCGTCGACGACGTGACGCCGGATGCCGTCGCCGAGCGGTTCGACCGCGAGCTGCCCGGCTTCGGCGAGCTGTTCCGCCAGCTCTCGTATGAGGAGATCGGTCCCCGAACGATTGCCTCACGAGCCACCGCCGGCATCGCGCGTGATACGCCGGTGTTCGTACTGCCAGGCAGTCGGAACGCCGTTACGTTGGCGACTGAGGCAATTATTTTGGAGGAGGCTCCACATCTGGTCGGGTTGGCGACTCGGCATCTAGTCAAGGAGTGAGTCGCTGACTGTTCAGCGCGGCTGACAGCCTTCGGATCTGATTCGTCACAGGCTTTATTGACGCCGGTAGCCGACCGTCCGTACGGACTGCGCGTGGCTCGTTGCTCGGGATAGCCGACCGACGGTGGTGCCGTTTCGTGTCNGCTACAAAGTAACTGAAACGCGGTCGCTACAATCAAGAGTGGTAGACATACATCAATGCAGTCAGACTCACAGCCCCAGATCGGAATCGTCGGCCTTGGCGGTATCGGACACTATCACGCAGAAATGCTGGCCGAACAGCCTGCAGAGCTTGTCGGCGGAGTGGATATCTCTGGTGACGCCAGGCGGGCGTTCAGCGAGCAGTTCAACGTCTCGACGTATGAGCAGGTCGACGATCTGTTAGCTGTTGCCGACGCGCTGTTTGTCACCACGCCCAACCGGTTTCACGAGGAGTATACCGTCACTGCCCTGGAGGCAGGCCTGGATGTCCTGTTAGAAAAACCGCTGGCTCACACTTTGGAGAGTGCCGAACGAATCGTTACGGCTGCTCACGCCGCCGAGGGGTTCTGTATGGTTGGGTTCAACAATCGGTTTGCCGCGCCCGTCGAAGTAATCAAACAGTACCAGGCCGAGGGGCGGTTCGGCGAGCTTTCACACATCGAGGCTAACTACGTCCGCCGACGGGGGATTCCAGGACGCGGCTCGTGGTTCACCTCCAAGGAGGTCGCCGGCGGTGGCGCGCTGATCGATATCGGCGTGCATGCGATCGATCTCGCGTTGCACTTTTTGGACTTTCCGCCAATCGCCGAGGTTTCGGGCACCGCCCGCTCGCAGTTCGGTACGCGCGAGGATTACGCCTTCGTCGAGATGTGGGGCGACGATATCGGCCCCCAGGGGTTCGATGTCGACGATTCGGCAACAGCGTTTATTCGGACAGCCGGCGGCCAGACGATCTCGTTGGACGTTGCGTGGGCGACCAACCGACCGACCAACGACGAGTTCGTCCTCCGTGGAACTGCGGGCGGCGCGCGCTTCGAGCGAGCAACCCACGAACTAACACTGTACGAAGACAGCAAAGCCGGCCAAGATCACCTCACTGACGCCGAAATCACGACACAGGCCTGCGACACCCACAAGGCAGAACAGCGGTACTTTATCGACCACGTTAACGCGAAGACAACACCCGACCGGAACACGGTCAGCGAAGGGCTGGCTGTGCAGAAAGTTATCGATGCAATCTATCGCTCATCCGAAGAGGGCCGGGCGATCTCGGTGGACTAAATTTCTTGATCGGCGAGTTCCTGCTCGGCGATGATTTCGTACGGTGTGAGTCCCTGCCGAATGCCATCCAGCAGCCGGAAGGCGTCATCGGGCGAGAGGAAATGCCTCGTGACGACTCGGCCCAGGGGCGTGGGTTCGAGCCCGTCGATAAACTCCCATTCGAGCAGTTTGCCGATCGACCGTGTCGTATCGATTTCGCCCAACATCCGGTCGTTGAGCCGCTTTGCACTTTTGCCGCCGACAGTGACGTTCGCCAGCGTCTCCTCGACGGCCGCAGCCTCGTCGTAGACGTTGCGCACGTCCTCCATCTCCCCTTTTAAAAGTTTAAAAGCGACCTCGTCTTCGGTCATCTCCATCGAGTTGTGGTAGGTGCAGTCTGGCTCAATGAGCATGTAGACGGTCCCGCGGTCGTGGTAGTCGGGGCGGCCCGCCCGGCCGAGCATCTGGCTGAACTCCTGGACCGAGAGCCACTCGATGCCCATCGCAAGCGTGTCGAAGATGACCTGCGAGGCCGGAAAGTCGACCCCGGCAGCGAGTGCGGCGGTGGTGACGACCGCCGACAGTTCTTGGTCCAGGAACTTGGATTCGACCTGTTTGCGCTTCGTATAGTCGAGTCCAGCGTGATACGGCGCGGAGTCGTACTGGAGCTTCCGGCTAATGGTGTGACAGCGCCGACGGGAGTTGGTGAAGATTATCGTCTGGCCGCGATACCCTTTCGAGGATTTCTGGTCGAAGGCGCGTTTGACCAGCCTGTTTTCGAGTCTGAGCTTTTCTTGGCCGTCCGCAAACGTGACGTGGCGTTCGATAGGGATCGGTCGCTCTTCGAACTCGATAAGCCGGGCCTCAAGTCGGCCGGCAAGCCACTCAGGGTTGCCGACGGTGGCCGAGAGATAGATCCACTGGGCCCCGTCGTAACTAGCGTGGCCCTCGCCACTTGCGCGCTCTTCGCAGTAGTATTTGAGCCGAGAGATGAGCCCGTCGAGGCGGTGGCCGCGTTCTTCCTCTTTGAGCGTGTGGACCTCGTCGATGACGACCGTTCCCACATCGCCGAGGTTTTTGCCCGTCCGCAGGGCGTGGTCGATTCCCTCGTAGGTGCCGACGATCACATCCGCTGAAGGATCGAACTGGCTGCCCGAATCAGCGATGCGGCTCGCACCAACCCGGATCGTCACGTCCAGGCCGAGTTCGGCGTACTGCTGTTTGAAATCCTCGTGTTTCTGGTTGGCGAGTGCGACCAGTGGTACCAAAAACAGCAGTTTCCCTTTGCCGTTCAGCGCGCGGTCGATTCCTGCGAGTTCGCCGACCAGGGTTTTACCGGTCGCCGTGGCACTGACGACGAGTTGGTCCTCGCCGTCCAGGAGGCCATTGCGGACCGAGAGGCTCTGGACCGGCAGCAGGGAGTCAAAGCGTGATTCAGTCATCGCTTTGAGCTTGGGGTGGAGGTCCAGATCGGCGGTTTTGACCGGATCAACGTCGTCGACGGTCGCGCTGATTACGTCGAACTTAGTGAGATCGGGGTCGAGTTGGCCCGAAAGCAGGTCGACGATGCGGTCGAGATCCTGGACCTCAAGCAGCAGGTCCTCAAGTCGGTCCTGGGCGGAGCCGGTGAACTGGCCCTTATACGACAGCTCGCGTTCGAGCTCCTCGACGGCGCAATCGGGACAGATGTGTTCGCGGTCGGTTTTGATCGCCGTCTCGTCGGTGATGGGTGAGTACCGACCGTCGTTTGCGCAGTACCGACAGGTCCGAACGACAGCCGCCTCCAGTTGGTAGCCATCGAGCATCTCCTGGAGCTCTCGACGACCCCGTTTGGAGGTCTGCTGGGAGATCCGAATGCGACCCGCGTTGCGTGCGAGATCGACGAACTCGGTTGGGTCACGTGGCTCCTCGCTGGTACCCTGCTTGCGTCGAAACCGACCAGGACGCGGGCCAGCACTCGTCTCCTTGAGGTCGAGTTGGCCGTGGAAGACGCGGCCTCCGTTTTTCCGGGCAGCAACCCGGTAGCTACCGCCGGCTTCGTGGAGAAACAGGATGTCGACCGCTGGGACCTGCTGTGACACGGCCGGAGGTAGGCAATCGGGGTATATCAGCGGTTCGGCTCGAACTGCTCGGCGCAGTGTCGGCGACTCGACGACCAGTTTAATACCGTCTCGCCGACTACCTCAGAGTATGCGTGGCATTCGTCTCGGGAGCGTCTTCGGTATCCCGGTCCAACTCAACTGGACCTTTCTTCTGATCTTGCCGATCTTCGCCTGGATCATTAGCTCGGATATCGTCCTGCTCACAGAGGTCGTCAACGATGTGTTGGGCAGTTCGATTGCGACCGACCCCCTGACGGAGGGGTCGATGCCGTGGATTCTCGGCTTTGCAGCCGCCGGCGGGCTGTTTTTCGGCGTGCTGCTCCACGAGTTCGGCCACTCACTTGTCGCCATGCGGTATGGCCTCGAAATCGAATCGATTACGCTGTGGCTGCTTGGCGGCGTGGCGAGTTTTAAGGAGATGCCCGAGGAGTGGCTCAAAGAGTTCAACATCGCTATCGCTGGCCCGATCGTCAGCGTCCTGGTTGGTGTCGTCTCGTACATCGGCTTCGTACTGACGCCAGCCAGCCTGGGCTCTGTGCAGTTCGTCCTGGGCTATCTCGCACTCATGAACATCGCACTGGCCGCTTTCAACATGCTACCCGGATTCCCAATGGACGGCGGGCGGGTGCTGCGAGCTCTACTGGCTCGAAAACGCCCCCATGCCCAGGCGACGCAGATGGCCGCCGAGGTCGGCAAGATATTCGCCTTCATGCTCGGGATCGTCGGGCTGTTTGCGTTCAGTCCGCTGTTCATCCTGCTTGCCTTCTTTATTTATATTGCAGCCTCCGGCGAGGCCCAGCAGTCGACGGTCAAAGCTGCCTTCCAGGGCGTCACCGTCCGGGATATTATGACCCCTGACGAGGAGCTACACGTCACCGAACCCGAGGCGACGATTGCGGAGCTCCTGGGGCGGATGTTCACCGAACGCCACACTGGGTATCCGGTTGTCGACCGTCGAGGCGACCTAGTTGGGATGGTCACCCTGGACGACGCCCGAACGATCAAAGAGATCGAACGCGACGCCTACCGAATCGAGGACGTAATGGAACGCGACATCCGGACCATCGGGCCCTCGGCGGACGCGATCACCGCGCTGCGGACGATGCAGGAACACGGCGTCGGCCGCCTGCCGGTAGTCGACGAGCGCGGCGAGCTAACCGGCATTATTTCGCGGACGGATCTGATGACTGCGTTCAACGTGATCCAGAGCCGTGGCGACAACAGCTCGATTATTCGCTCCGACTCATCGGGTTCGAGCCTGCC
>SL_4KL_010_BRINEDRAFT_10000917_pt1 | contig 15866 bp, 18 predicted proteins | sample SodLak_010_BRINE_2_FD_10664 | JGI IMG/M metagenome (IMG submission 10664)
CGAGTCACTCGAGGTGGCCGACAAATCGGCGGTCATGGCCGCCGTCGAGGATGTAGCACGCGAGCGATACGACGAATCCGATGTCGATACGCTCGACGGGATCCGCGTCGACCGGGACGCGGGGTGGTTCCTGATCCGAGCCAGTGGGACCCAACCGCTTATTCGAGTCACGGCGGAGGCACGAACGGCGTCGGGACTCGAGGACGTTCACGAGGAAGCGATGGGACTGCTCGAGGACTGTCTGTAGTGTCCGGATGTCGTGGTTTCAGATCAACGCCGAAATCGCCACGTAAGCGAGGCCCGCGACCGCGGCGATNACGAGGAGGGTCACGAACAGGCTGATGACCGTCCCGATGATGCCGACGACGAGTTGAAACAGGATCCAGGCGGCGATCAGTCCGATAACACCGACGCCGATGAGTTGCAGGGTGGAGCTCATACCACACCCTACTGTGTCAGGTGGCTTGACTATTGTGCCGGTTTCGTGACCCGTCACCGTATAAAACACTCATATAGCCAGCCAGGAACCTACGTACCCATCTCGTGTTCATCGCCCTATGGACCCCGCTGATGACGCTCCAGCCGACACGATTGACCCAAACCAACGCACCCTCAGCAAACCGTTCGACCCCGTTTCTGGCCCGATCGAGGCCATCGTCGACCTCGTCGCCGCCCTCGAGGGCTGCTCGGTCGTCGACCTCCCGCCGTTCTATCACGTCGCTGATCCGGATTCACTGACCAGACTGTTCCAGCCCCGGAGTGGCCGCGACGTTACCGACCATCACTTCGAGTGCACCTACGAGGGCTACCGTGTCGAAATCCACGGCGAAGGCTACGTCAAGGTTTCCCGCCCTACCCATCCCGCGAAGGTAACGGAGACGCTCGAGTAGGTGGCTCTCCTTCGAAACAGTCCGGCTGAAACCGGCACCACCGTCCGGTGAACGTGTGGAATCATGTACTAACACGCGGGATTTATCAGGACGGAAAGCCCATTTCTGGGTGCTATGGGACAGACGCTTACCGAAAAGGTTCTCGAGGACCACCTCGTCGAAGGGACCCTCGAGACGGGCGAAGAGATCGGTATCGAGATTGATCAGGTACTCACACAGGACACCACNGGNACGATGGTCTGGCTNCAGTTCGAGGCGATGGGACTCGACGAGGTCCAGACCGAGATTGCTGCCCAGTACTGTGANCACCAGACCTACCAATTTGACTTCAAGAACACCGACGACCATCGTTTCTTGCGTTCTGCTGCCGGCACATTCGGTGCCCACTTCTCTCGTCCCGGTAACGGCATCTGTCACAACGTCCACCGCGAGAACTTCGCCGCCCCCGGGAAGACGCTACTTGGCTCGGACAGTCACACCCCCACGCCGGGTGGCCTCGGCCAGCTCGCCATCGGTGCGGGTGGCATCGACGTCACCGTCGCCATGGGTGGTGCCCCGTACTACATCGAGATGCCCGAAATCGTCGAGGTCCGACTCGAGGGCGAACTCCCCGCGTGGGCCACCGCGAAAGATATCATCCTCGAGATGCTCCGTCGCCTCAGCGTGAAAGGTGGCGTGGGTAAAATCCTCGAGTACACTGGCCCCGGTGCGGCCTCGCTTACGGCCCCCGAGCGGATGACCATCACCAACATGGGGACCGAACTGGGCGCAACGTCCTCGATCTTTGGCACCGACGACCAGACGAAAGACTACCTCGAACGCGTCGGCCGTGGCGACGAATACGTCGAACTCCAGCCCGACGACGACGCCGACTACGATGACCAGATCGTCGTCGACCTCTCGGATCTCGAGCCGCTGATCGCCGAGCCGTCGATGCCCGACAACGTCGTGCCCGTCCGCGAAGTGGCCGGCACCGACGTCGAACAGGTCATCATCGGCTCCTGTACCAACGGCGCGTACGAGGACATTCTCCCCGCCGCGAAGATGCTCGAGGGACGCGAAGTCGATATGCAGACCGAGATGATCGTCGCCCCCGGCTCCAAACAGGCTTCAGAGATCCTCGCCCGCGAGGGCTGGGTCGCCGAGATGATGGCCGCAGGCGTCAACTTCTCCGAGGCGACCTGTGGGGCCTGTATCGGGATCGGCCACGTTCCCGCCTCCGATTCGGTGAGTCTGCGGACGTTCAACCGCAACTTCGAGGGCCGCTCGGGTATCGAGGACGACAACGTCTACCTCTGCTCGCCCGAGGTCGCCGCCGCCGCCGCGATTGCCGGCGAGATCATCGACCCACGGGACCTCGCCGACGAACTCGGCGATCTCGAGGACCCTGGCTTCGAACTCCCCGAGGAGTACGACGGGTCGAAAACCGACCTCATCGCTCCAGACGAGGCCGTCGACGACGGGCTCGTCAAAGGCCCCAACATCGGTGACGTCCCGCTCAAGGACCCGCTCAACGCGGAGCTTTCGGGCTCGGCACTGTTGAAGATGGACGACAACATTACGACCGACCACATCATCCCCGCAACCCAGGACATCCTGATGTACCGGTCGAACGTCCCCAAACTTTCGGAGTTCACGCTCTCACGGGTCGACGACACCTTCGCTCAGCGCGCGCTCGAGGCCGATGGCGGCTTCCTCGTTGCCGGTGAGAACTACGGGCAGGGATCCTCGCGTGAGCACGCGGCGCTCTGTCCGATGTACCTCGGCATCGAGGGCGTCCTGGCCCAGAGCTTCGCCCGTATCCACCGTGCGAACCTCTTCAACTTCGGGTTGCTGCCGCTGACGATCGACGAGGAGACGTACGCGGCGATCGATCAGGGCGACGAGATCGAAATCGTCGAGGACGTCGCACAGGCCGTCGCAGACGGCACCGAGGAGTTCACCGTCCGTGTCAATGGCGACGAGGAGTTCACGGCGACCCTCTATGCCTCCGAGCGCGAACGCGACATCCTCGCAGCGGGTGGCAAACTCTCCTGGACGAAAGCACAGGCCGAAGACTCCGGTGCAGCGCCGGCTGACGACTGACCACGAAGAACGCACTTTTTTCGAAACGAGGCGACACCAATCAGTGCGACGACTCCCCCCAGGGGCCGCCGCACTCGAGTCGTCGGTGCGCCAGGACAGCCGGTATCAACTGTCTACCACCCGGTCCCCCAACCGGAGGCGTCGACATCGTCGGCACCCGGACCATGTGGGTTCGGGTTGGGGTGACGACGCCGTGCGATACCGTATCCCAAGTGGAAAATGCGAATAATCCAATATAATACTTTTGAGTATTCGATTACTCAAAACCCTTTGACATTATTCGACCGGGGCAAATCGAAGCCGTTCGCTCTCTCGGTCAGACGGATTTCACACGCGTCCTCCTCGTGGGTAAACCGATAGCGGACGGTAACCGGATCGGTCTCCTCGACGTGTGTCGAAAGTGACCGAAGGACGGCCAGTCGGTACGCCCAGAGGCCGTCGGCCGGCCCCAGGCCCTGATCCCTGAAAAACGTCTGGACGGTCGGGTCAGCCAAGGCTTGTTCGTGTGCCGGGCCGAACCCACCACTTCCACAGGCCTCACAGCGAACGCGGCAGTTGACGTCCTGGTGACTGTCTCCGGTCCCCGCATCGTCACTCAGTAACGAGACCTCGGCAGGATGGTTGCAAGACGGACATCGCCCATAGGTGATCGCCGCGAACGAACTCACCAGTTCGAGGACGCTCAACTCGAGCACCTCCTCGAGGTCGGCTGGTTCGCCATCGCTCACCGGGACACGAACCCGATTGAGGCTGCCGCCGCCGTGGGCCGCACAGTCCCGACAGGCGACGCTGACGATTTCGCGCTCGTAGCTCCCCTCGAGGACGCCATCACAGAACGGGCAGGGATCGGGCAACGTCGTCGGCTCGATCGTCCAGTACTGAAACGAGGTGTGGCCTTCCAGTGCGTGGAGGACGGTGTAGCCGTACGGCGAGAGGACGTATCCTTCGTCGCGTGCTTCGATCAGTGACCCCTCGAGTTGCCCGAGATGGTAGTTGAAGTTCCCCACATCGTCGACGTCGGCTCCTGCTCGCAGGTCGGAGAACGGAACCGGGTCCTGGTCGGCGAGCATGTATGCCTCGATGTCGAAGCGGTCCCAGAGTGCCTCGAGGATGGCGACTCTGGTCTCGTTCCCTAAGAGTGCAAAAAGATCATCGGGGGCTGTGGGGGAACCGGCGTGCATCGGCGGGCATCGGTGCCAGGGATATATAAATTCCCTCGTCAGTACGGTATTTCAGCAGGTCTACAGGCCATTGACCGAGAGGCTATTGTTGGAATGCTCGGTAAACGGGTGTAATACTACACCAGGGGCGTGACGTACCGGCTATCAGTTACTCGGTACTGTCCTCGGGGGACCCTGTGGGCCATCCGTCTGCCCGTTCTCGCCAGCGCCGTTGTTGCTCTCGCTCCGTAACGTGAGGAACGCCTGCAGCGAGGTCGTCACGAACCGCTTGCTCGAAGTCGGTGATCGCGGGAAGAAAGCCAGCGGCGAACGCATCGACGAGCTCGTAGGTCCATCGATCGTCGATCGCGCCGGAGGGAAGGTGTTCATCGCGAAGCGCGTTCGCCCACTCTTCGTGGCCAGCATCTCTGAGTGCCGTTTCGGCGTCGGCCACCCGATCCATCGCTCCGCCGAGTTCGTGGTGGTACTCGAGGAGGGCGCCGTAGGCGCGATAGACGTGTTCGATGCCGAGTTGGAGGTCGTGGAGCGCGGCCTGTTCGGATTCGGTGAGGTCGAGATCTGGAACCGCATCGGGACTGGACGAACGATCCATACCGATGGTACGTCGACCAGCGGCAAAATACCAGGTCACGGTGTCATCCACTCGAGGGTGACGTCGGTTCCTGTTCGATGAACCCGGCAAACTCCCGGGTAAAGGCCTCGAGGGCGGTCCAGTCGGTGTACTCGTGGTCCCGGGAGGTGTCCGTCGAGAGTCCAACGGATGAGGCGAGGCGGCGCATAATGAACCCGAGGAGGCGCCCGTACTGACGATATTTCAGTGCACCCCCGACGATGTGGGTCCGCGTGGGCTCCCAGCCGGTTTCGGCCAGAAACGTCTGGACGTACTCATCGGCCGTGTGCTGGGAATCGTGGCGGTCAACGGCCGCAGTGAGGCTGACTGAGACGAAGGCTGATGGAATCGCGTTGAACCGATCGACGTGTCGACGGACGAAAGAGACGGTGTGTTGCTGATGGCGGCCACGGTGGACGGATGCAGCAACGATAACTCCATCGTACCGTCGCAGGTCGATATCCGGTGGTGGATGTTTCGTACTGATCACGAGCGGATCGTGGCCGATGCCGGCCAGTATGTCACCGATCCGCCCGGCGATCATCGCTGTGTGCCCTTCGCTCGAGCCATAGCAGACGAGGACGCGGCTCATCGCTCGGCACTCGGTGATCGTCGTCGGCGTGTGTCGAGTGGAACCATACGATGAACGTACGCACTCGAGCGGCATCAAACAGGGGCCCAAAGTCGTTACTGTTGTGGCCAGTACGTGGGGTGAGAAGACGACATTCAACCCGGTATGTGCTTCGTGGGCGGTGGAACGTACTGTCCTCGAGAACGCCCTTTGGCTCACCGACGGTCCGTTCCGAACGGGGAGTGATTGACACGCGAGTCTCGATGGCCCTCACGTATCGAGGCGGTGCGTCTCAGTCTCCCGAAACAGTGAGTCGGTCCCCGAGCGCCGGCGCACTCGCATCGTACCCATCGTCCTCGAGCGAGGCTGCAAACCGTTCGCAGTCGTCACCATGGTTTACCAGTACCTGGCTCGCTTCGCGGTAGGGCTCGAGAAACGAGTACAAGCCATTGCGGTCGGCGTGTGCGGAGAAATCATAGCGTTCGACCTGGGCGCTCACCGGCATGACCCGCCCGTCGATTTCGGCACTCCCGGTGTCGATGAGGTCCCGGCCAGGGGTGCCCTCGACCTGATAACCAGTGAAGGCGATCTTGTTCACCGGGTGCGTCCGAATTTCGGGGACGTACGTCATCGCCGGGCCGCCGTGGAGCATCCCACTCGTGGTGATGATGACCGTGTTCTGGGCGGCGATCCGTTTGCGCTGGCCGTCCCGGCCGTCGACGAAGCGGGCGTTTCCTTTAGCCCGTCGGAGTACATCGGGGTCGCGGAGAAACCCTCGATTTCGTGGACGCAAAAACAGCTCCGTGACCCGTTTTCCCATCCCATCGACGTAACACTCGAGGTCGTGTTCGGCACAGAGGCACATGGCCTCCTGGGTGCGGCCGATCGCGAACGCGGGGACGACGACCGTTCCGCCCTCCCAGATCGTCGCTTTCAGGCTGTCGGCGAAGTCCTGTGCGATGTCGTTTCGTGGTCGACGTGTGGTTTCGGCGTACGTACTCTCACAGATGACGACGTCTGCCGCCGGGCGGGCGGTCGTCCCCGCTGTCAGTTGCTGGTCTTCCGTGTGAAAGTCGCCCGTGTACAACAGTCGCGTGTCGCCGTCGTCGACGAGGACGTGGGCACTCCCAGGAACGTGGCCCGCGTCGAAAAACGTGATCTCGTAGCCAGCGACCTCGAACGGACGGCCGTATTCGTGTGTCTCTGACACCTGCGTCAACCGGGCGAGTTCGGCTTCGGTGAACGGGCAGTCATACGTCCCGCCATGCAGGTTCAGCGTGTCTCGAGCCAGTAACATCGTGAGGTCGTACGTCGGTTGTGTCCAGTGAATGGGTGGACGAGCGTCACCCGAGAGGAGTGCAGGGATCGAGCCGACGTGATCGAGGTGGCCGTGGGAGACCACCACGGCCTCAGGAGTTGGCTGACGGAGTGGAAACGATGGCGGGTTCCCCGAGTCCATCCCGAAATCGAGGAGGAGGCGGTCGTCGATCAACACCGCACTCCGTCCGATTTCGCGGGCGCCACCGAGGAACTCGAGGTCCATATCTCCTGGTAGGGGTCGAGGGATTTGGCTCCGGCGGTCTGTCTCGGGTGACTGTACTGGCGTCACAGCATGGACTGCCTGCTAGGGGCCGAAGGCACGTCCGTATTCGGGACATGTGTGACTGAGCGGTAACTACAGCAAGCTGTCAAAGAGAACTCGAGTGCGGACGTCTGTAGGCACGGCATCCGCCGACACACGCAATTCAATCACTCACTGACGCGGCGGCGGGCTCTTCGATCACGTTCTCCGTCCAGGTTCCGCGCATGAACCAGGCAACGGTCACGATCGAGGAAAGCACGTACGAGGTCGCAATCGCATACCAGACGCCGTAAATCCCCATCCCGAACCAGAGAATGGCGACGGCCGAAATCGGAATCCGATACAACCAGAGTTCCTGGATCGAGAGGGCCATCGCTGCCCGCGTGCTGCCGCTGCCACGGAGGGCACCGAGCAGCACCTGGAAGAGTCCCATGAGAACGTAGGATGGGCCGGCGATGTAGATGTAGGCCGCACCGTACTCGACGACCTGCTCACTCCCTTCACCCTCGATGAAAATCGCCGTGATCGGTTCGGCGAACTGGTAGGCGACGCCGATGACGACGACGAAGATTCCCATCACCACGGCCGAACTCAACTTCGCGGCCTGCCAGGCGCGACCCACTTGGTCGGCACCGAGGTTCTGGCCGACCACGGCCTCAGTCCCTCGAGCGAGGCCAAGCGCCGGCAGGAACAACAGTGAGGAAAGGCGGGTCGCGATCCCGTAGGCCGCCACTGCCTCGGTGCCCGCCAGTGCGACGAGCGCCGTCAAGAGGGCGATACCGAGCGAGCGAAAGCCCTGTTCGGTCGCGATGGGAGCACCGATCTCGAGGATCTTCTTGACCGTCTCGAGATCGAGCCAGAGATCACCGAGCGTCGGCTCGAGGCCGACACGGCCACTGAAGAGCAGGTATAAGCCGGTCATAGCCGCGACACCACGGGCGATAACCGTCGCCACGGCGGCCCCTTCGACGCCCCAGCCGTCGAAGCCAGTCGACGCGTACAGCGTGGCCTCGAGGCTGGTCGCTCCTATCCACGCGAATATCGGGTTTTCCTGAAAACCCAAGATCAAGAATGGGTCGAGGACGACGTTGATCGTCACGCTGACGATCATCAGATACAGCGGGGTTCGGGTATCACCCCAGCCTCGAGAGAGCGCGTCGAAGATGAAAAACCAGAACATGAAGCCGACGCTGGCGAAGATGATCCGGGTGTAGTTGACGGCGTAGGTGTAGGATGGCGTCCCGGGTTCGGCACCCACCAATCGGATGAGTATGGGTGAGAGCGCAAACCCGAGGATGCCGAAGACGATCGCCACGACGGTGACGAACGAGAGCGTCTGTCCGGCAACGTGGTGGGACTTCGTGAAGTTATCTGCCCCTTTGTACTGAGAGACGAGCACCGTTCCGGCGACCGTGAGGCCACCGCCGACGCTCACCATCAAGAAGACGATGGCCCACGAGTAGGTGAGGGCGGCAATGGCGTCCTCACCCAGGCGGCCAACCCAGTAGGTGTCGGCCAAGTTGTAGCCGACCTGTAGCATCTGTGAGAGAACGATCGGGGCCGACAGCACGAGGAGGGGCTTGAACAACGCCCCGTCAGTGACGTTGACCGAACGGTCCTGTTTCTTACTCATCGACCTGCTCGGCCCGCCACCATTTCCGCACTATTCCACTGCGTGCCACGGTGTTAGTCCCCCGAACCGCCGGCACCGTCTGCGCCGCTTCCCTCCCGAGCGAGGGCCGCATCGTCCGTCTCGTCACCCTCGACACTATCGTCGCGCGCGGGAAAATCGACCTCTTCGGTGAGTAACTCGTCAAAGATCTCGGCCGCGATTCCCGACCGGACCTCCTCGAGGTAGACGTCACGCCCGATCGTTAACTGCCGAATCCGGGCCCCGTCGAGGGCCGCAATCAGCAACGCCGCGGTCTCTTCGGGGTCGTGTTCGTGGAACGAGCCTGCCTCGAGGCCTTCGCTGAGGATTTCCTCGAGAATCGCCCGGAGTGCGTCGTCACTCCGGCGGAGTTGCTCCTGGAACCGCTCGTTGTGGGGGGCCTGCGCCCGGAGCTCCAACATCGCCGTGTGAAAGGAGGTACGTTCGGCATCTTCCGGGTCGTACAGGAACCAGTCGACGAACGATGCCAGCCGTTCGACTGGTGGCAGGTCACGGTTCTCTTCGACGCGCTCGTCGAACTGTTCGAGTAAAAAGTCGAAAAACGAAGCGACGAGGTCCTCTTTCGAGTCGTAATGATAGAAGAGCAATGATTTGCTCTTATCGGTCCGGTCGGCGATCGCCTGGGCCGTGAGCTCCGTATAGCCGTGCTCACAGAGGGCTTCGTACGTCGCCGTCATGATCTCGTTACGTGCGCTCTCGTCGGTCACTAACTAACCAGTTAGTCAGCCCGGTAAAAGGCACTTACGATCTGACACGCGGTTGCCGGTATGTTTGATCGTCCCACGCCAGCTCTCGAGACCCTCAGCTCTCCTCGAGGCTCGAGGCGATGTCCTGCAGGCTCGAAGACGGCGGTTCACGGGCGTCGTAGACGGCCGTCTCACCGGGGGCGCGAAATCCGTACAAAAACCCGGGTTCGATCACGTCGATCAGGAGTGAGCCACCGATACGCACACCGTGGGTATCGACCCAGCCTGGCAAGTGGTCAGTTCCGGTGCGTGGATCTCTGGCCCCGTCCGGGCGCTCGTAGACGCCCGAGATGATCGTCTCACCGCGGACGTCCTGATCGACGCGAGCGAAGCGTTCGTCCTCGTCTAAGACGATACGGACAACCTCGCCGCTCTCGACTGGAAACGCAGCAGCTTCGTCGGACGGGACGTCGACACGGATGCCGACGGCCGTCTCGGCAAGCGTCGCTCGGACCGTCGACACTGACTCACTCGAAATACGATCAGCCATAAAACGCGTCTATTCGTCGTCGCCGTCGTCGAGACCGAGGAGGCTTTCGACGCTCTCGTCGCCGCGTTCGGCGATGGTGACGTTGATCTGTGCCGTCTCGTCGGAGAGTTCACGGCCACGGGCCGTGATCCGGCGGCGCTCCCCACTGCGGGATGGTTTGTACCCCGTCTGTCGCTCGTCCATGAGCACTTCCTGCAGTCGGCTGCCCGCGACGGTCTCGTTGTGTGGTCGGCCTGCATTGTCCGAGCCACCCGTGATCGTCAGCGTGTAGCCGTCGAGGCCAACAGCCGAGCCGTCGACATCCTCGCCGATCTCGCGGCCGATGAATCGGTTTGCGTCCTGTCCCTCCGCCTCGAGCTGGTGGGCGAGACCCGTTTCTGGGTCGCCAACAACGACGGTGAAAGTTGCCATAACCGGTCGAAAACGGCCTGTAGTGAAAAATACGTCGATCGACGCTTTTTCACGGGTCGAGCCGCCAGGCGATTCGACGGGCATCGACGGGACCCAGCAGCAAAACCACCCGCGGTTAGCCGAAAAGCCAGTGACAGCCTCCGCACACCCCACAAATAGTGCCCGCAGACGCGAACACTCAACTGCACGTCTGCCCTACACTCGAGCGTGACGATCGATCCTGACCCACTCGAGGTTCGCCTTCGTCGAGAGTTCGGCGGGGCCATGGGCGAATCCCGCGTCGTCGTCCGCCAGGCCGTCGACCTCGCCGACGCCGGGCAGTACGAATCCGATATCGGAGCCGAATTGACGAACGACGTCGTGATCGAGGAACTCGCCGATGCTCCCCACGGCACTCCCGCCGAGCGCTGGAACTGGTGGATCGGGTCGCTCGAGGTGGCATACGGGGGCTACGGCCGGTTTGGGATCAGACAGTACCGGTCGCGGTAGCCGGGGTTGTCCGCTCGTGGTCGCCAGCGTGGCCTCCGTGTCTCCGCACGTTCCCGGTTCATGGGTCGCCGTAGCGCTCCCGATGGTCGTCCCTGGCACGGCTGTATGCCGGGTCCTCACGAACACGGTCGAGGGCTGTCTTGTACTGTCTGGCGATTTCCCGTTTCTCCTCGTCGTACCACTGCTGTGGCTCCCGTTCCCGCCGAGTTCCGTCATCGTCTCGCTCGTACTTCTTTCCCCCCGGATACTTCGCGTAGCGCATCGCCCGTGTCCATCCCATCTGCAGGTATTTGCGGGCCATATCCATCCCCACGAAATCTCCTGTCGAGCGGTAGCGACGGTATCGCTCCTCGATCGCCTCGATTCCCGCACGGGCTTCCTCGAGCGTGGCGATGCCCCAGACGGGCAAGAGTTCGCTTTTATAGGGCTCGATTTTGAAGACGCCACGCTCGTCACTGGTGGAGCGATATCGTGCCGGAGTGGCGCGAAAATCGAGGTCGTACTCCGGTCCGTCAGCCACCTCGGATACGTCGCCACGAACAGGATCTGCCATCGATACACGGGTACGGATTGTGGCAGTATGGGGGTTTCGGCGGTGGCTCGCCGCGCACGCTGAATCGAAGCCCCGACACAACCGATGACCGCGAGCTAGGCCCGACGNGGACCGCCCGCACTCTGGACCCGCCAACTNCCCTCGAGCCCACAGGCCTCCCTGACGGTATACTCGATGTCGGTNTCNGGGCCGATCCGGGACCCACCGACGGTTGCTTCGACGCGAAGCGGGACGTCGAGCGTATTCCCACAACAGCCGACGCCGACGAACTCCTCCCACGTCTCGCCCGGTTCGGCAACGTCACGTGTCTTGCGCAAAAAGGCCCGGAACGACGGCTTTTCGACCTGAAATCGGCCCCAGTCGGAGAGATCCGCCGGGTAGGAGATGGTCACCCGGTCGGCGATTCGGTCATACTCGAGCGAACGGTCTGAACCCATACTGAACGCACGTCCTCGAGGGCAATCACTCTCTCGGTGGTTGGAGTAGTTCCGTTTATTGGGATAACTATCAGCTCGAAATATGGTGCAGAAATTAAGAAGGCTTACTTGTACCGGATGCCACAACCGGGGTATATGGGGAAATTCGAGGTGCCGGAGATCGATTACACCCGGTACACAAACCGCCAATTGGCGGCGGTTCCGCTTGCAGTCCTCGCCTTTGCGCTCTGTATCCTGGCCGGCGGCTACGTCGTCTACGGGACGCCTGTCGCGTTAGGGATGGACTTCGCTGGCGGCACCGAATTACAGATCGAAACGACCGACTCGGAAGCGGACATCGAGGCAGCGTTCAGCGAAGAGCCCGAGTCGGTCCAGGCTGTCCAGGCTGCAGATAATCAGTATCTGGTCCAGTTCCCACCGACCGAGGATGATATGGCCGAACAGGCGGAGTCGAATCTCGCACCGGTCGATGAGGACGAAGGTGTCGTTCTTCAGTCGGCCGAGACGTCCGCGAGTTTCGGTGAAGGGGCCCAACAGACGGCGTTGCTCGGGCTGGGGGCAGCGTTCGCCGGCATGAGTATCCTCGCCTTCGTCCTCTTCCGGTCGTTCATCCCGTCGATCGCCATCGTCGCCTCGGCGTTTTCCGATCTCGTGATTCCGCTCGCGTTCATGAACATCGCGAACATCCCACTCTCGCTCGGGACCGTCGCGGGACTGTTGTTGATCATCGGGTATTCGGTGGACTCAGACATTCTGCTCAACAATCACATTCTCAGACGCGGTGGTGACTTCTATGAGAGTACACATCGAGCGATGCAAACCGGGGTGACGATGACGGTGACCTCGATGGCCGCCATGCTCGTCATGGCGATTTCGGCGTGGATCTTCGGCGTCGAGTTGCTGATGTCCATCGGCCTCATCCTCTTCGTTGGGCTGGCCGCCGACCTGATGAACACCTACATGCTGAACCTCAGTCTGCTTCGTGGTACAAATTCGAGGGGATCGCCCGATGAGTCCCGTCGACTTCATCAAGGCGAACTGGCGCGTGCTGCTGTTAGCCGTGTTCATCTCTTTCTCGCTGTTTTTCATGTTCTACCCCGGACAGGTCATCGGCGGAGACGATGAAGCCGGGTTTTCGGAAAACCAGACCGAGGATGACACGTTCCACAACATCCAGTTCGGTCTCGGACTCGACGGCGGGACCCAGATCAGCGCCCCGGTCATCGGGATGACCGTCGAGAACATCGAACTCGATCTCGATGATCCCGAAGACCTCGAGGAAGAAGCCCAGTCGATACAGGATACGATCGGTGACGAACTCGGCACCGAGACCGGGGACCTCCTCGTTCGAACCGACGCCGAACACCAGGAGATCAGCGTCGAAGTCTTCACCGACGACTATACCGCAGCGGAGTTCGCCGAAGCCATCCAGGCAGCAGGCCTCGAGGTGAGCGAAGACGACGTTCGTGATGGCGTCACCGCTGAAACGCGAGACGACATGGAAACCACCATCGAATCGCGGATCAATGAAGCCGGGCTCTCGGGAACGTCAGTCTCACAGGCGGAGATGGACGGCACGTTCTACATCGTGACGGAGGCCCCGGACATGACCGACGACGAACTGCGCGATTTGCTCGAGGATCGTGGTGTCGTCGAAATCGTGCTTCACTACCCAGACGGTGAGGGCGGGCAGCTGAACGAGACGGGACTCGAGCAACCGGATATGGGTGATATCGGTTCGCCCTCGATCGACTCTGAGACCGGCCAGCATTACGTGCCGGTGAGCGTCAACCCCGGCGCGGCAGAGGACTACGAGGCGTTAATGCAGGAGACTGGATTCACGCAGAACCCGGGTTCCTGTAACTACGACGCATCCGATGCTGAGGGGTCGAACTACTGTCTGCTCACCATGGTCGACGGTGAGGTAATCGACGCCCACGGTATCAATCCGGATCTCGCCCAGAGCATGGATACCGGTGACTGGTCCAGTAGCGGTAACTTCCGGATGATGACGCCAAGCCAGGAGGAAGCCCAGACGCTGGCGATCAACCTCCAGGCGGGTGAACTCCGTGCCCCGCTCAACTTCGATGAGGCACAAAGCTACACCATCAGCCCCGCGCTGGCCGACCAGTTCAAAAACTACTCGCTGATCATCGGTGCCCTGGCGATCTTGACCGTCAGCGGCATGGTCTACCTGCGCTACGGTGACCGTCGCGTCGCCTTACCGCTGATCCTGACCGCCCTGTCGGAAGTTCTCATCCTCCTGGGAATTGCCGCCTTGCTTCGGATGCCTCTCGACCTCTCACACGTGGCTGGATTCATCGCCGTCGTCGGTACCGGGGTCGACGACCTCATCATCATCGCCGACGAGGTGCTCGATGACGGCGAAGTCAACTCGAGGCGGGTCTTCGAATCCCGGTTCCGGAAGGCGTTCTGGATCATCGGTGCGGCCGCAGCGACGACGATCATCGCGATGTCGCCACTGGCCGTTCTCTCACTCGGGGACCTCCGTGGGTTCGCCATCATCACCATCCTCGGCGTCCTGATCGGTGTGCTCATCACGCGACCGGCCTACGGGGACATCCTGCGCCGCCTGATGACGGATAAATAGACTCACTCGAGCGTTCGAACCATCACGACCGCGTCCTCACCATCCTCGTAGTACCGTGGCACACGCCGCAACGGATCGAATCCAAAGCGCCGATAGAGCCGTTTCGCGCCGTCGTTCGACGCCCGGACCTCGAGTTTGACCGAGTGGGCCCCGTTGGATCGCAAGACGGCGAGTGCTCGCCCGAGCAACGCCGATCCAACGCCATCCCCACGCCGTTCCGGATGAACGGCGACGTCTTTGATGTGGCCGATGTCACGGCCGTAGTTGGGGGTCACGTCGGAGACGACGTACCCTGCCACGTTCGAATCGGGGGTCTCAGCGACCAGAAAGCCAGGCTCGCCGAGAAAGGTCTCGAAGGCGTCGTACGGCCAGGGCTGTGGAAACGAGTCGTTTTCGATCCGAACGATCGCCAGCAAGTCCGCACGCTCGGCTCGACGGATCTTCGTCCCGTCTCGGGTCGTGTACACCGACCGTGGGGTTGTCACAGCTCTTCTTACGCGCTGGAGAATAAAAGCCTCCCCGACCGTTCATCGGATGATTACTGTTCGCTCTCGGTAGCCTTCTCGACGCGTTCAGCGTGCTTCTCGAGGTCGGTAGCGACGGTACGGGCCTGTTCGGGAGTCAGTGTAACCTCCTCCATATGGGCCGGCAGCTCGGTTTCGGTCATGTTGTCCAGTTCGAGTTTGAGTCTGACGCAGTCAGGACGGGTTCGATCACTCGTGACGTCGAGGACGCCAGCAGCCGAACGTTCGAAATCGTGCCCACGAGCGACGGCGTCGACGAGGTCGAGGGTGGTGTAGGCGGTAACGCGCATCAGTCGGTCGACCATTGTCGTCGGTCGAACCCGTGGGCACTTGAGAGGACCGACACTGACAAATCCAGCCTCGAGCAGGGGCTCCGAACGATCGTACCTGGGCGAGAAAAACACGGCTCGAGCGTGAGGGATCGCGTAACCGATTGTTACCGGCGTGTGTTCCACGCTCGAGTGTCAGTGACCTCGGGGAGACAGGTGAGCGTCAGTCCTGGCCCGTGTAAAGACGGGTTTCGTTTGTCACAAAGAACCTATACTCCCGGACCCCGGCAGGGGTCGCTCCGGTCACTGTATACCGACGTTCACGATCTCTGATGAAAACAGGCAACAGAAGGGCTATAACGGTAGTCTCGTATTACCGCATGATGACCGATCAGCCGCCGTTCGTCGACCGCTTCGACGACCCGCGGATTACCCCACAGTTCTGTCGCTCCCTCCCGTCACGAAATCTCGTCCTCCTCGGCGTCGTCCACGACCACCCCGCGAGCATCGGCCGTGTCGAACGCGTCCTCGAGGCCGTCGAACCGAACACCCTGGCACTCGAACTCCCGCCTGCCGCGATCAGCCTGTACCAGCGAGCCGGTGGGGTGGATGGTGGCGAGATGACTGCCGCACTCGAGGCCGCGCCGACGGCGACCGCGGTTGGAATCGACGGACCGGACTGGTCGTTTCTCCGCCGTGTCCTCACGACACTGCTCGCCGACAGGGTCTCGCTGTCGACGGCGAG
>SL_4KL_010_BRINEDRAFT_10000918_pt1 | contig 15853 bp, 15 predicted proteins | sample SodLak_010_BRINE_2_FD_10664 | JGI IMG/M metagenome (IMG submission 10664)
ATCGCGAGGCTGGCGACCGCGCCGCGGATGGCGTTCGGGTGGATGTTTCGCGCGCCGTAGAGGTCGTCGCCCTCGATAATGACGATCGGGCGGCTGTAGTTACCGACCAGCTCACCGACCTGCTCGAACATCGATCGATCGCCGCCAGTCAGTGTGTCGAGAAAGTCCTCGATTGATTTTCGCTCCACGGCGACCCGATCCGACAGCACATAGTCGCCGACAGCGAGCGTTTCGAGTCGGGTGGTGATCCCTTCGCGCGTCGAGAGATCGCGCGCGATCGTTGAATCGAGTTCGCGCTGATCGGCGACGATTTCGACACCGTCGGCGTCGGTGCCGGCGCTGGCGACGACCGCGACGCCGTCTTTGTTTGCGTCGCTGTCGTCGCTGTCGTCATCGATTCCGGGATCGTCGTCGACCTCGCTATCCACGTTTGCGTTCTCATCGAGACGGCCAAAGTCCGTCAGTCCGGGCTGGCCGTCGGTGGCTGTGGTGGGTTTCTCAGCCTGTTTTCGTTCCGCCGACGCTGTCGACGCGTCTGCACTCTCCTCACCCGTCTCTTCGAACTGATTGAGCGCCGACTGCGAGCCGTCCAACTCGGCTTCGACCTCCTCGGCAACACCCTTCAGCTTCCGGAGTTCGGATTTCATCTGTTTTTCTTTCCGCCGCGAAATCCAGAAGTACGCCTCGTCGCGGGTGTCGTTTGCCATCAGGACGACGACGCGACCGGCGGCCTGCCGACCCGTCCGCCCTTTTCGCTGGATCGACCGGATCGCCGTCGGCACCGGCTCGTAAAAGAGAACGAGGTCGACCTCCGGCACGTCGAGTCCCTCCTCGGCAACCGAGGTCGACACCAACACCTCGAACTCGCCGTTACGAAACCGATCGAGCGTCTCCTGTTGTTCTTTCTGGGTCATCCCGTCGGAGCCCTCCTTGTCGCCCTGGCCGACAAACCGCTGGGCGCGGAAGTTCTGACTCAGAAACTCGGTGAGCGCCTCGGCGGTGTCGCGCGACTCGGTAAACACGATCACGCGCTCGCCGTTGTTGATGCCGAGCGTTTCGGCCAACAGAATCCGCGTCTGCGAAAACTTCGGATGGAGTTGGTCGTACTGCTGGGCCGCCCGCATCGCCTTTCGAACTTTTGGCTCGGCGACAAGCCGCTGGCTGGCCTTCGAGGCCCCCGAACTTCGCGCGGCGTTCTTTTGGCGCTCGAAGTACCGCCGTAGTGACTCGACCGACTGGGTTTCGACGAGCGTGACCGCCCGGCGCAACTTCATGATCTCGGCGTGAATCGACATCCCCTGATAGCCCTCGGACTGGTCGTTGTCCATCAGTTTCCGCAGTTGTGCGCCGATTTTGTTGAGCTGGGTTTGCGAAATGTCGGGACTCGACACGTTGGTGACTCCCAACTCGCGGAGCTTCGACAGTCGGTCGGCAATGACCTCGTTGATGCCGTCGCGAATGTCGAGCAGTTCCTGCGGGAGATCGATTCGTTTCCACTCGACCTGGGTGTCGTGGGTAAACTCGTCGACGTCGGCGTCGTCCTCGGTCATCACTTCGACCGCGTCGAGCCCGAGGTTCTCACAGATCGTCTGAATGTCTTCTTTCGTGCCGCCCGGTGAGGCGCTCATTGCGGTCACCAGCGGCTGGTCGGCATCGGCGTGGTAGCGCTCGGCGATGTAGACGTAGGCGTACTCGCCGGTTCCGCGGTGACATTCGTCNAAGGTGAGATGGGTCACGTCGGCCAGCGAAATCCGGTTGCCGACGAGATCGTTTTCGACGACCTGCGGGGTCGCAATAACGATTCGCGCGTCGGCCCAGAGCGCGGCGCGGTCGTCGGGCCGAACGTCTCCGGTAAACACGACGATTTGGTCGTCGGGAACCGTTAGCGCCTCGCGGTAGAACTCGGCGTGCTGCTGGACGAGCGGCTTGGTTGGTGCGAGCAGCAGGGCTTTGCCGCCAACGGAATCGAGCCGATCGGCCGTCACCAGCAGGCTGACGCTCGTTTTGCCGAGGCCGGTCGGCAAACAGACGAGCGTGTGCGCGCGGCGGGCGGTGCCCGCCAGTTGAAGCTGGTAGAGCCGCCGCTCGATGAAATCCTCGGCGAGCAGCGGGTGGTCGACGTAGCCAACGTCCTCAGTTGCCGCCATTACTCGCGGTAGAACGTCCGCTCGGTTAACGCTTTGCGGAGTGCGGTGAAAGTGAAGCCGGTGCAGCGATCGAGCGGCAACCGGGTCGCCGTCGCCCGCGCTCCCGCGGGCTACCCGTACTGCCTGCGATCCATCCACGTCACGACGGCGACGTGCGGCAGCGTCAACACCGCGATGCCGACGAGATAGACGGCCAACAGCGTCTCCAGTGAGCCATCGGTCGGCACGGCGACGTAGAGTCCGACGAACAACAGCAGCGAGACGGCAGTCAGTGGGGCGGCATCCCGGTAGAACCGTCCGAGTGCCGTCGGCCACACTCCCCGATCGAGCGCCGACCGCGCCGCGTCGTCGACGATTGCGAGCCGACCGATGTGGCGAACCGCGTGCCAGACGGCGAAGTAGAGCCCGACGGCAAACACCGGCGGAACGAGCCAGAAGAAAGCCCACAAAAGCGCTATTTCCACTGCATCCCACCCCAACCCTGTCCAGCTTGCCCGCCCGGCACGAACGTGGCGAGCGGTCCACAACAGCCCGAAAACGCAGGTTCCCGCAAACACGACACCGAGCGCGAGCCGAACGTCCACGCGAAATAGGGGGGTAAGCGAGTCGGTCGCGGCGGGATTGAACAACCCGACGATTCCGTCGACGACAACGCGGTAGGCGTCGGGTTGGGCGAGCAACGGCACCAACATCGGGAGACCACCGCGCGTCAGTAGTGAGAGCCACCGATCACTCGCCGTTCGGATGTGGTCGCCATCGCCGAACGCGCGGAGCGCAAACACGTCGCCTTGGCCCCAGTGAAACCACGTCATCGCGAGAAACGCAAGCAGCGCGAGTGCGGGCGAAACGAGCCAGACGACCAGATACGCCCCGCCCAGCACCGCGTAGACGACGCTGATGAGAGCGAGCGACCGCCCCAGCGGCTGGTCGGCCAGCCGGACCGGCATGAGGTGGTCGACCGCGCCGTGAGGCAAGCCGAACAGGAGGACGCTGAGGACGAACGGCGCGAACTCGACGGCCGGTGGGAGGCGGTCGACGACGCCGCCGAACGGAATCGCCAGCGCAATCACGACCAGCGGCAGCGTCATCGTGAGTCGGCCGACCGTCGAATCCCGGGGCCACGTCGTATCCAGTGATTCCAGTGCCGTCTCGTCCGTAGCCGTCGCATCCGATCCAGCCGATCCGTCCCGTTTCGCGCCCATGTCGGCTCAGCTGTCGGCGACCGCCGCAAACACGCCGCGTTCGTCGAGCAGTGCGTCGAGTTCCGCCATCGTCGAAACGACCGCGTCGCAGGCGGGTTCGACCGCCGGCTTCGGCTCGAAGCCGACCGCAAAGCCGGCGACTTCCAGCATTGGAAGGTCGTTTGCGCCGTCGCCAACCGCGATGGTGTCGGCCAGTTCGACGTCGAGGTCGCCGGCGAGCGATTCGAGCTGTTCGTCTTTCATCCCCTCGATGAGTGGGCCCGTCACCTCGCCGGTGAGTTCGCCGTCTTCGATCGGCAGATGGTTCGAGACGATGCGGTCGACTTCGGTGCCCGCACTGTCGAGCGCCCGCCGAACGCCCCGCTCGAAGCCGCCGGTGAAGATGGCGACGGTGTGGCCAGCCTCGCGGAGTCGGTCGATGAGCGCCGCTGCGTCGGGCCGCAGTTCGACCTGCCCGTAGGCCGCGTCGGCGTCGGCTTCCGAGAGGCCCGTGAGGAGTTCGGCGCGGCTGCGCAGGCTCTCGGCGTAGCTGATCTCGTTGTTCATCGCCCGTTCGGTGATGTCGGCCATCTCGTCGGCGACGCCGACCCGTTCGCCCAGCAGAACGGTCATCTCCGAATCCGACAGCGTGCCGTCGAAATCGAACGCAATGAGGCTCATTGTTCGACTGTTTTCGGCGCGCCGTGAAAAACATCCGTTTTGCGTTGTGTGTTCTGCGTTCAGTTGTTCTGTCACCAGGCGCATCACGCGCTCGCCGCGACCGCCAGTCTATTTGTACGGCCCCACCGAAACCGAGTTGTGATCGCTTCGGGACCCGATCTGTTGCGGCTCGTTATCCTCCCGGTGTTCGCGTGGGCCGCCTGGCGCGACATTCGGACCCGGCGACTGCCCAACCGGCTGTGGCCGCCGCTGATTGCACTCGGGATCGTCCTGCTCGGCTGGGAAGTGTTCCTCTTTTGGCCGTTCGAGACGCTCGTCGCACGCCTGTTTTTGCTGCAGGTCGCCATCAGCCTCCTGTTCGTCGCGCCGCTTGGCTACGCCTTCTGGTGGCTCGGCGCGTTCGGCGGCGCGGACGCCAAGGCGATGATCACGATCGCTGTCCTGCTACCGACGTTTCCGACCTACATCGTTGGCGACACGGCGTTCCCGGTTGCGGCAACCCAAAGCGGGGTGTTTTCGTTGACGGTGCTGACGAACACGGCGCTGTTGGCGATGGCGGTGCCACCCGCGTTGGCACTCAGCAACGCCGCTCGCGGGGCGTTTTCGCCGATTACGATGTTTCTCGCCCGCCCCGTTGCAGTCGACGTGCTTTCCGAGTACCACGGCCGGCTGTTCGAAACGCCCGACGGCATCGGTCGCGGGCTCGATCTCGACGCCCTGCGGATGTATCTCCGGTGGCGACAAACAACGCTTGCGGCCCTGCGCGATTCCCCTGCGGCCCACCGCGATCCAACGAGCATCGCCACCACCGCCGACCCAACCGACGGCGCGGCCCATCTCGCAACTACGTCTCCACCCGTCTCAGTCGACGGTGATGACGATTCCGTCGCGGTCGACGGTGNCGCGGTCGACGGTGATGACGATTCCGTCGCGGTCGACCTGCTCGAAACGCGGTCCGAACACGGCGATGTCGACACCGAACAGATGGCGGACTCGTCCGACGACGATGCCGACCCAACCGAGATCGACCCGTGGGGAGCCGACCGGTTTTTCGACGAAATCGAGGGAACGGCCTACGGATCGACGCCTAAATCGCTTCGTGACGCGCTCGAACTGCTCAGTGACTCCGACCGCGAGATGGTCTGGGTCTCGCCGGGACTGCCGTTCATCGTCCCGATGTTTTTTGGCCTCCTCATCGCGTTTGTCTACGGCGACCTGTTGTTCGGACTCCTCGCCCGACTCGGCTTCGTCTAACGGTAGGCCCGGACGATATCGAGTGCTGTCGAACCGACCAACCCCACGTAGATCACCGCCAGCACCGCACTCACGGCGAGAAACACGTGAAACTCGGCCTGGGCGGCTCCGAGCAGGATGAACAGCGGAAGCAGACTGCCAATCACGAACAGCACGCTCCAGACGGCCCGCACCAACAGCGCGTACTCGCCGCCCCACAGCGTGTAGATTCCCGAGGCGGCCATGACCACACCGACGCCAACTCCCTGGGCGAGCCCGCCAACCTGCCGCCCCTCGACCAGGGCCGAATGCAGCAGTATCGCGATCATCGAGAGGCCGACACCGAGCAGGATCACGCCGCTGAGTTTGTCGGTCGAACGCGCCATACGCGGTTTCGCTCGGTGTCCTGCAAGTGTTTTGTGCCGCAGCCGGCCGTTCCGGTCGTGGCTGGCAAACGCGAAACCCTATTTGACCGGCGGTCTTCTGTCGACACAATGACCGACCACGTTGACGTTGATTTCGGCGACGACGGCCTCGTCCCCGCGGTCGCCCAAGATGTCGACTCCAAAGACGTGCTCATGCTCGCGTACGTGACCGAGGAGGCGCTCGAAGCGACGCTCGATACTGGGATTGCACACTACTACTCGCGCTCGCGCGACGAGCTCTGGAAAAAAGGCGCAACCAGCGGCCACACCCAAGCGGTCAGCGAGGTTCGTGTCGACTGCGACGCCGACACGCTGTTGTACCTTGTCGATCAGACCGGCGGGGCCTGTCACACCGGCCGCGAAAGCTGCTTTTACCGCCGCATCGATGGTGAAGCGGTCGCCGACCGTGTGTTCGATCCAGACGACGTCTACGAATAAGATGACCGACAGCCCGCCCCCCACGTCGACGCCCGCAGCCGAGACGATAACGGAACTCGAAGCCGCCGCCGACCGCGTTGGCGACGCTGAAGCCGCGATTGCCGACCACGGCGAGTCGGCCGTCGAAACCGCAGCGGACGCCTACCGCAACGCGATTCGACTGCTGGAGTCGTACGCCGACAGCGCCACCGGAACCGGCGACTTCGGCGCGTATCTCCGGTTTCAGAGCCAGTTCCTCTCGCTGGCCGACTCGGTTCCCGACGACACCCCCGGCTACGACGGATTCCAGCGCGCCAGCGACCGGATGGACAAACGCCGGCTGAGCGACGACGACTTCGCGTTTGCGCGCGACGCGCTCGAACCCGCCGGCGAGGCCGTCGCGATGCTCGAAGAACGCGAGAACGCGCGCGAAGCTTACCGAACCGCCCGCCATGCGGCAAAAACCCGACTTGACGAGCTTCGCGCGGAGGCCGACCGTCTCCAGTCGCTCCAGCAACTCGGGTCGGTCGACCTCACGACCCCGCTTGATCCGCTTCGCGAGCCAATCGAGGCCTACAACGACGCGGTTCGAACCGCGTTCGACCTGTTTCGCAAACAGCGCAGTGCCCGCGACCTGTTCGCGTTGATTGCGGCGGCCGCCGACCGACCGCTCGTAGACGTCGACCGCCCGCCGCGCGATCTCGCCGAGTACATCGAGAGCGCGCCGGCCGGCACCGAACCGCTGGCGACGCTGCGGGAGTACGCCGACTACTCACCGTCGAAACTCGACCACTACGTCGACGACCCCGGCGCGCTGCGAACGCACGTTGCGGTGCATCAAACCTACCTCAACCGCCTCGGCCCCGAGCCGTTTTGCATCGAGTGGCCGCCGGCCGACGCGGCGACGCTTCGGGCGCGACTCGGCGAACTCGCCCCGATCGTTCGCCGCCTCGACTCGGTGTTTGCCGACGTCGACAGCGCCGCAAGCGATGTCGACGCCGACGTGGACACGGATCGGCTTGCCGTTGCCACCGATGTGGCGGCCGACCGTCCCGATGGGAGCGACACCGAACGCGACGACACCGCTGCCGACGCCGACGCTGTTTCGCTCGAAACCAACCGTATCGAGATCGCCCGGCGAACGGTCTCGCGGCTGACGCGAACTGACGACTACGAGCGCCTTCGGCGGGTCGCCGTCGCTCGTGCGGAGCTTTCGGCCGACGATCTCGATCGACTCACGTCTGGGGCGGTGGCTGACGACCTCGCGGCCGTTCAGGCCGACATCGAGTCGCTAGAGACGGTGCTTGCAGAAACCGCACTCGATGACTGAGCACGTCAACACCGGCCGACTGCGTTGCGTGATCTGTCACTGGTCGAACTGGTAGGGCCGGCCGCGCTCGACATAGTCTCCGCGTAACAATATGTTCGGGAGCTATACTGTTTGTATGAGCACCGCCAACCTGATCCAGTCAATCGTGTCGAACCCGCTGTCCATCACCGACGTATTGGTTCCACTACAGTTCTCTGGTGGATTCCTGCAGTGGGCGATTGTGTTTATCATTCTAGCCATTGTTGCGACAGTGGTGGGTGCCAGTGGTGTCGCCGGCATCAGCATGACCGTGGCCAAATGGTTCATTATCCTGTTCGTCGTGCTCGCGGTCATCTCGCTGGTCCTGTAGCCGTTCGGGCTCCCGACTGGCGCACCCTGTTCGTTTGACTTGTTATTTCGCTCGTCGCCACCGACCGTTCTCGCTGAAACGAAGGTTTATTTGATCGGACGCTAAGGGACGGTAGTTCTTTCCTACCCATGGCGTCTCCAGCACGCGTCGACGACGATCCAGATCCACGGATTACTGAGGAGTATATTCGACACGTTGCTGGGGGCCCAGGCACACTCACACTCATTGGCGTCGTCCACGACCATCCCGCCAGTATCTATCGCACACAACAGCTCATCACGGCGTGTAAGCCGACGGTGCTCGCGTTGGAACTGCCGCCGATTTCGATTCCGTTGTTCGAAGCGTACGCGGCCACCGAGCGAACTCCCCCAGTGTTCGGTGGCGAAATGAGCGCGGCAATTCAGGCCGCGTCATCCGCCGCAGTCGTCGGCATCGACCGACCGACTGGCGGCTTTTTTACCCGACTGGCCAAAGAACTGTTCCAGGAGCGACCCACAGCGAAGACGGTTCGAAACGTGCTCTCGAACACGCTTGCGACGACGAAACACGCAGTTCGCTGTCGGGCGGCCGCCAGTCTCGCCACCCGAACCGCGGTTCGACTGGAAGTCGACTCGCCGGTTGTGTACGATATTGACTGGACGGATCCACCGGCGGCACAGGCGGCTGATGAGCGGAACCAGGTTCGCCGCTCGCGGTCATTTATGCACGCGTTTCGCACGAGCAACCGCTCTCGGGCCACCCAGCTTGAAGACGCCGCCCGGGAGGCCGCGATGGCAACCCGGCTCGTGAGCCTGCGCGAACAGGGAGATGTTGTCGCCGTCGTCGGCATCGACCACCTCGACGCGTTGACCGAACGACTGGACGCCGAAACCCAGACGCCCTGAAATAGACGAAGTCGATCGATACGGCCACCGATACTGCCGGTAAGGAGACCGATACGGATGGCCTACCGCTGAAGCCCACCGATTCCGCCGGTTTCGGGCGACAAAACCGTGTAAGACGGGCTTACCTGCGGCCCGCTTGGATACGCTGTTTATTACTAATCTATCCGGGAGCCACCGAGTAACTGCAATGTCACGAAGACATATCATGGACGAGGATGAGGGGAAACGAGTGGTCGACCCCAGCGGTCACGAAATTGGGATGATCACCGAAGTGAGATCCGGAACCGCGTACGTGGACGCCGATCCGGGGCTGGCGGACACGATCCGCTCGAAACTCGGCTGGAGCGAGGCAGACGAAGACGATTATCCGCTCGACGAAAGCAGCATCGGGTCGGTAACCGATGACGAAGTTCGGCTGCAGGACGCCTTCTAACCCGCATCCGAACCAGCTTTTTTTATTTCACCCGACGCCGGTTCGGCGTGGATCGGTAGCAATCAACGCGTCCCACGTGAGCCAGTCTTGACTCTCGATCGTCAAACCGCCGGCACAACGTTCAACACCGCTGACGACATACGACGTGTGAACGCCTCCCATGCTGAAGCACCCCGCTCAATTTCCCCGGCGACCCGTCCGCGCTGTCCGCACGACCACGGTGGCACTGCTCACCTGCCTGCTCGCTGTGGGGCTGTTTGCGACCGCGGCGGCCGCTCAAACGCCGACGTACGACCCCGACAATCCGTTTCGCGGCATGACGCTCACCGTTTCGGGCCCGATTGAGGCCGGCGAAACGTATCAATTCCGCGTTGTCGACGATTTCTCGGGCGGAACGGTGCATTCGAGCACGTTCGTCTCCGAACTCGTCGCTGATGACGACGGCCAAATCGACATCGACACCACCGATCTTGATGCCGGCGAGAACTACTTCATCACCGGACCGAACCTCGCTGGCGGGAGCGAGCTCAGCGAGCGCGACACGTTCGAAGTTCGCGAGCAGACGTTGTCAGCGAGCTTTGGCGACGACGAAGACACTGACACAGCGGACGACGTTGCCGACGAACATACGACCGACCCGTCGCTCGAAACCGACCGCGCGGTGGCAACCTACGCCGGCACGCTGACAGTTAACGATGAACCCGCACCCGCCGGCACGACGATCGAAGCCACGATTTCTGGACAGTCTCGCGGCGCGGTGACGATCGACACCGCTGGCAGTTACGGTGCTGTCGACGACCAGGGGCTCTCGGTGGTCGGCACGCTCGCCGAGTCGGGCGACACGGTTCGGTTCACCATTATTTTCCCCGATACTGCGGGCGCGGCTGCCGGCACGGCCGTTTCGGCCCACCAGACGGTCGCGTGGGAACCCAACGCCAGTGAACACCTCGATCTGTCGGCAAGCACTGACGACCTTCGCCCTGCCGATGCGGCTGACGCGAGCGAGACGGACGAGTCGGGAGAACCGGGTGGGGGCGACACTGACAACGCGGATCCTGACGATGTCGACACCGAAACCGACGGTGTTGCGGTTCAAGCGCCGGGGTTCGGGGTTGTTACCGCGTTGCTAGGGCTGCTCGCTGCGACGCTCATACTGCGTCGCAAATAGGCGTCGGTATGTTAGCAACCGTCGTTTGGTGCGTTCTCGTAACGCGAACGTACTTCCACGTGATTTCTCGAAAATTAGCGATCGCTGGCGTCACGACCGTCGTCGAGTCGTTGCTTCATCTCGCCGGCCAGTTGCAGCGCGCGTGACGGCTCGGCTGCCTCCGCCGAAATCCGCACCTTCGGTTCGGTGCCGCTGGGTCGAACGAGCACCCATGCGTCGCCGAAATCAAGTCGGTAGCCGTCAAGCGTCGACACCGTGGCATCGACGCGGTCGGCGTAGTCGGCGGCTGCGGCGAGCATCGCCTCGCGTTCGGCCTCACGTTCGTAGGTGAGGTTGATTCGCTCGTTGTGGTAGGCCTGATACGGCTCGACGACCTCGCTGGCGGGCGTGTCGACGATGAGTTCGAGAAACTGCGCACCGATGTAGGGCCCATCACGGACGAGCCGGTAGTTGGGAAAAAAGACGCCGCCGTTGCCCTCGCCGGCGATCGGAATGTTCCGCTCCTCGTTCCAGAGCCGTTTGATCGTGGTGATGATGTGGGTTGCGCCAATGGGCGTGAGTTCGAGCGACGCGCCGACGCGCTCGCAGACATCGACGAGTCGCTGGGAGACGTTGACGGCGGCGACCGCCGTATCGCCCGCCGAGAGCTCCTGTTCGGCCAGCGCGGCCAGCGAGGCCTCGCCATCGATAAAGCGGCCGTTCTCGTCGAAAAACACCGACCGGTCGGCGTCGCCGTCGTGGGCAATGCCGAGATCCGCGTTGCTGGCGACGACGAGGCGAGCAAGATCCTCGAGGTGTTCGGGCACTGGTTCGGGGAGCCGTCCCGGAAAATGGCCGTCGGGCTGGGCGTTGACGGTGACGATTTCACAGCCGAGCGCCCGGAAGAACTCGGGACTGACGAACGTGCCCGCGCCGTGGCCCGGATCGAGTGCGACCGTCAGCTCGGCGGCCGCAATCTCCTCGCGGTCGACCGCCTCGACGGCCGCGTTGATGTACTCACTGTTGGCGGTTTCGACCTGTCGGCTCGAGCCGACGTGCTCCCAGCCGACGGTGTCGAACCGTTTGTCGAGCGTGTGGTTCTCGATTCGTTCGAGCGTGTCGACCGAGAGCTCGATGCCGTCGCTGCCGAGCAGTTTGACGCCGTTGTACTCGGGTGGGTTGTGCGAGGCGGTGAGCAACACGGCGGGCACTTCGTTGGCCTCGCAGTACTGGCTGACCGCCGGGGTGGGAACGACGCCGATTCGGTCGACGTCGACGCCGACGCTCGCCAGTCCCGCGGCCGCGGCGTCCGCGAACATTCCGCTTGTTTGACGGGTGTCGGTGGCGACAGCGGCGCGGTCGGCCCCCCAGACGGTGCCCGCCGCCTGGGCGATCTGGAGGACGAACTCGACGGAGAGTTCGCTGCCGGCGACCCCCCGTGCGCCACTGGAGCCGAATACCTTCATACCGATGAGTCAGGCGGGGGCCTCAAATCGGTTGCGAAGCGAACTGTCGGAACAGAAGGATTAGGGAATCCCGACTGCCTGATTTCGGCGGTAGAGATAGTAGATCGCGACCACGAGGCTGATCGTCAGCGCGCTGAACAGTGCGGTTGCCGCCGCCATCAGGCCGTAGAAGACGGGATCGGGCTCCCAGTCGACGGGCGCGGCGGCGACGGCTTTGGCGTCCAGATAGATGCCGACCGGGAACAACACGAGCAAGAGGGTGCCGACGCCCGCAAACAGGATCCCCGCGAGTACGGCAATCAGAAAGAACAGGCCGCTGGCGACGCCCATCCCACCGCCGATGTCGACGGCGACAGCGCCAAAAAAGAGCACGACTGCCGCGGTTCCGCCGACAATCGCCAGCACGAAGTAGAGCGGCACGGCGGCCACAGCGTACCACCAGTTCGAGTCGACAAGCGGGGCCGATTCGGTAGTCGGTTCGGCGGTGGCAGTCGGTATCGATTCCGCGGGCTGGGGTGTCGTCGACTCCGCTGTCCGGGTTGCCGCAGTCGACTCCGCTGTCCGGGTTTCCCTCGACGCAGCGGCTTCGTCGTTGACACCGTTTGAGCCTCTCTCGTCGCGGTTCGGAGGATCGATTTCGTCGCGTTCGACGCCCGTTCGTCGCGCGTCGTCCGGGCTGTTCGAATCGTCGTCGGAGGGCGGGCTCATACTGGCGACAACAGGGCCAACCCTGTTAAATCCGTCCGGTTATCGCTCGTAGAGCGGTTCTCGACTCGTCGCGGAGTCCTCCTTGACGAACGCCGTGTACGCCCAGTAGACGCCGTACAGCAACAGCCCGAGCACGAGGAGCGTAATCGCCATCTGAATCGCCCAGAACACGGCGCTGACGACGACACCGAGCAGCCAGAGCGCCAGTCGAACAAGGACGAGCACGAGGATCAGCACGCCAGCGCCCTTGAGCAGTGTTTTTGCGGAAACCATACCTGAACATTGGTCTCTCGAATCAAAGACGTTGTGAAACCGACCGCGCCGTACGCCGTGTTTCGCACGGTTTCGTTTGCCGCCGCTGACTGCCGTTCGTTTGCCGCCGCTGACGGTCGCCGATTCCGGAAGGAAACGCCTTTGCTCGCGCAGCCCCCGACACCATGCAATGAGGCTCCGCTTCGGTGAGATTGTGTGAAGGTGGCCGACGCTGTCCCCGACTTCGCCGCCGCCTTCGGCTTTTCGGAGTTCAACCGGATGCAACGCGAGGCGTTGCCCGCGATTCTCGACGGTGCCGACAACGTCGTCGCCAGCGCGCCGACCGCCAGCGGCAAAACCGCGCTTGCGGAGCTCGCCATCTGCCGGTGTCTGCGTGACAACGGGACGGCGCTGTTCATCGCGCCGATGCGCGCGCTCACGAACGAAAAGGAGGCCGAGTGGGATCGGTTCGAGGAACTGGGCTACTCCGTCTACGTCGTCACCGGCGAGCGCGATCTCAACCCGCGGCGCGCCGAGCGTGCCGACATTCTGGTGATGACGCCCGAAAAAACCGATTCGGCGACCCGCAAACACGACTCGCCGCGCTACTCGTTCATCACGAACGTCGACTGCGTCATCATCGACGAAGTTCACCTGCTCGATGCCGACGGCCGTGGTGGCGTGCTTGAGGCAACTGTCTCACGGCTTCGGCGACTTTGCGATCCCCGAATCGTCGCGCTGTCGGCAACAATGCCGAACATCGAGGACGTCGCCGGCTGGCTCGACGCGCCGCCCGAATCGACGTTCGCCTTTGGCGACGACTACCGCCCGGTCGACCTGCACGCCGACGTAAAAACCTACAGCCACGGCGACAACGCGTTTGCCGACAAGTACCGGCGGCTGTACCGCACGCTCGACCTCGCCGAGCCCCACATTCGCGAGGACGGCCAGGCGCTCGTCTTCGTCTCCTCGCGGCAGGATGCGGTGATGGCCGCCGCGAAAGCCCGCGACGAAATCGCCGAACGTGACATCCCGATGGGCGCGCGCGGCGACTACGACTTTCACAACGAGGCGAAAGAGCTGAGCAACGACAGCCTCCGAAAGGGCGTTCCCGATGGGGTTGGCTTTCACCACGCTGGCCTCGCGAAAAACGACCGCAACCGGGTCGAACAGTGGTTCAAAGACGGCAAAATCCAACTGCTGTTTTCGACGTCGACGCTCGCGTGGGGCGTCAACCTCCCCGCGCGCTGTGTCGTCATCCGTGACACCAAATATCACGATCCGCTCGAAGGCGAGGTCGACATCAGCCCGCTCGACATCCTCCAGATGCTTGGCCGCGCGGGCCGACCGGGCTACGACGACGTCGGCTACGGCTGGGTCGTCTGCGACCACGCTGACGCCGACAAGTACCGCAGGCTGCTCAAAGAAGGCAAAGAGATCGAATCGCGATTGGCCGAGGACATCGACTCGCATCTCAACGCCGAAATCGCGATGGGGACGATTCAGGATCTCGACGACGTGATGGGCTGGCTCGAAACGACGTTCTACTACCAGCGCGCACACTCCGAACCCGAGGCGTACGACCTCAATGGGCTTCAGAAACGGATCCAGTCGACGCTGGAGACGCTTGTCGACCGCGGCTTCGTCGAAACCGACGACGACCTCGGCGTGTCGGCCACGCCGCTCGGCTCGCTGGCCTCAAAATACTACCTTCGCCTGCCGACGGCCGCCCGGTTTGGCCGGCTCGCCGAGCGCGACCACCTCAGCGGTGACGACGTGCTCGACGCCGTCGCCAGCGCCGAGGAGTTCGATAGCGTCTCGGCGCGACAAGCTGAAACCGACGCAATTGACGAGGTGCTTCGCGGGGTCGACACACAGCTCGAAAACGGCCACCGAAAAGTGCTCGCCATCCTGCATGCGAGCATGGACGACCGGATTCCATCGGCGCTCCGCAGCGACGCCTGGGTGATCAAACAGAACGCCCTCCGCCTGCTTGCGGCGCTCCACGAGTTTGCCGACCGGTTTGCCGGGCCGCGTGCGGCCAACCTCGTCGCCCGCATCGAGGCCCGCGTCGAACACGGCGTTTCTCGCGAGGCAGTTGCGCTCACCGCCATCGACGGGGTTGGCTCGGGGCGCGCCGAAACGCTTGCGGCCGGCGGGCTGACGACGCCTGCTGCCGTTGTCGACGCCGGCGTGAGCGAACTCACCCGTGCGGGCATGACCGCCGGTGTCGCCGACCGTGTTGTCGCCGCCGCCGGCGACCTGCCACGGATCTCCATCGACTGGGGGGCGTTCCCCGAGACGATCGCTCGTGGCGAAAACGAGCTGTGTGAAATCACGGTTTCGACAACCGCGGGAAACGCGACCATCGGCATCCGAGTGACGGTCAACAGCGTCGAAATGAACGAAAACCGCTGCTTTCTGTCGGGGTCGACGACGGTTCCAGTTGGCGTGTTCGGGGCGAGCGAAGATCTCGAATACACGGTCGAGATCACGTTTCCCGACCTACCGCTGTCGCCCGTTCGGGCGAGTCGGTCGGTGACGGTCAACTAACAACTCAGTCGGTGACAGTCAACTAATGAGTTGGTCGACGCCGCGTCGACCACGTTCGCGTTTATCGCTCGGAGACGGGCGTCCGGCCGGCAATATCCGAGGTTTTCTTGAATGCGATTGCGACAGCAATCGTAAAGACGGCCGTCGCGAGGGCGATTGGACTCGCCGCGCCGGCAAGCGCCGGCCCGACCGTAAACCAGATGACGGCCGCGCCGAGCACTGCCGAGAGGCCGACGAGGCCGACGCCGAGTAGCTTGAAGACAGTCTCGAACTGGTTCGGTTCTGCCGTTGACGAACGTGCGTTGGTCATACATAACCGTTGATCGGCCGAGGTAATAAACGCGGATGGGGGTTCTCACTGCGTGAAAACGCCCTACAGCGGCTGGTAAAAGGGGATCGGCGGGTGGGGCAGATGAATCCCCATCAACATCAGCGCGTGCTGTAAGGGGATGTACCCGAGGAGAATGAACGCCACGCCGAGCACCCGGTGAAGTTTGATCCGCATTCCCGTCGACAGCGACTGAAACAGCGTTCCGTAGATGAACAGCGACGGGATCGTTCCGAGCCCCAGCACGGCCAGCGCGGCGGCCCCGCCCGCGGGGGAGGCCTGCACGAACGCGTATAAAAAGGCGGGGTACAGCAGCGGA
>SL_4KL_010_BRINEDRAFT_10000920_pt1 | contig 15847 bp, 11 predicted proteins | sample SodLak_010_BRINE_2_FD_10664 | JGI IMG/M metagenome (IMG submission 10664)
CACTCTGTCCATCCGAAAATGAAACAGCGGATTCTCTATGGCAACATCGAAGTGCCTTGGCGTTCACTAGCCTTCGGGATTGTTTTTTTGGCGAACAAAAAAATCGTGCGTTGTCTTCAAACCGTGTTATGGTGGTCCACATGAGGTGTTTCAAAATTAATTGGCAGGACTGTATCATTTTGCCAGACATGCAAGACGCTGTACTGCGTACCTTTTTTCACATTTCGCGGTCATCAGCATGCACACGGAGGAAAGGAATCGACTTCATTCGTATAAAAAACCGAAACTCATGTGCGCAGGATCCAGTTTTTTATCTGACATCGACAACTTATTCTCCCTTCCCTGCTGATTACTGGGTCTGCTGTGCTGTGCTGAGCTGAGCTGTCGTAACTGCTGCTGTGCTGTGCGCCCGACGCACTCCCCCACCCCTAACCCCCGCCATCATGAGCATCAGGGGAGTGTCGCGCTCCATGGCCGACTTCCTGGCGAGGAGGGACGCGACAGGGAAGCCCTTTCAATGCGACGAGAACAGCGTGCTCCTGTTCATCGACCTGTCCGGCTCGACGAGGTACTCCGAATCGCGTGGCCAGTACGACCGCGTCGTGTTTGACGTGATCGACAAAGAAACCCGTAGACCGGGCGTGTCGTCCGTGCTTTATGCGTTTTGGGGCTCCGAGCTTCTTATCGCCGACGACGAACGCGCGGCTATGGAGATCTGTCACTCAGAGTGCACGAATGGGACTTCCGCCGAGCTTTTGGTCACGACCGCGAAGTCCGTACCAGGCGTCGAGAGCGCGCGCATCGTGGTCGTCACCGACGGCGAAGTTCCGACGTACGACATCCGGAGGTGCGCGCACCACAGGTTCCGTGAAGTGTACTTTTTGTGCGTCGAGCTGTATTCCGGCAGCACCGACCGCAGCTTGCCCATGCTGTTCGACAATAGCGCGTCTCTGAGCATCGAGTACGTGAACGCCATGAACGACACGCGGGACATCGTGCTCCTGAACTACGACGGCGGAAAGGCCGACGAGACCGTCGAAAGCTTTGGCGAAATGGTGGACGCCGCCAAAAACTATGCCGAATCGACAGGCGAGCCCCCTGTGTTCGAGCACCACCTCGCGCCCCTCAAAAACGCTTGCGGCGCCCTGTACATGGCGCTGTTTGACAGGCCCGACAGGTTTCACGCCGTGCGCGAGAGGGTCAGCGCCGCGATGCAGCGCATGAAGGCGTTCAGGGACGCGCGCCAAGACGCGCGCGTGGTGGAACGGCTCGCCGATCTGCGAGGAGCGTCCGCGAACGAAGCGTTCGACGATGCCGTAAAGTTCCTGCGGGACCTGCTCTCGAAACTGGGCAGCAGCGTGACGTCGACGTGCTTTGTGCACGATCGCGCGGCCTTCAAGGCGCCGGGCCTGCTGGAGCGCAGCGGCGTCAAGACGCAGGACACGAGCGACAAGGCCGCGTCGTCGTACGCCAGCGCCTACCTGAAGCCATGCGCCATCATCGGCGACGACGAAGCCGTGGAGCACGTGCTCCCGTTGGCCTCCCTTCCCGAAGATTTGGTCGAGAACGAAAACTTCATCCGGGAGCCGCTCGCCTTCGTCAAGACGCTGGCGCAGATCGGCGTCGTCATGCCTCCGATGTCGGTCAAAGCCTTCCGCGAGTGGGTGGTTGTTCGCGGAAACTACACGCACCCTGTTACGCGCGGTAAAATAGGCGGCGCTCTGCCGCTTTACGCCGATCTCGGCCCCGAGGAGGTCCGAGTGCTCCGCTCGCAAATCGCGCACGCGTTCTTTGGCGGGAAGATGGTCGGGCCGTGGTCTAGGTTCCTTGCCGCCATATACTTGACGTCCAAAGGGTGCGCTTTCGTCCCGTCCGGCGTCGTCGACGCGCTCCTCGACATGACGTGTCGCGCTCTGATCAAGGACACCGGTCCAGTGACGGGTAGTCCGCTGATTTCGTTTCCCTCGGGCCGATCCAGCGTCCTGCTGTCGTTTCAGTTCAAGCTCCTGTCCCGGCGACTGGGATTCCGGGGGGAGAGCGACGTGTTCCGCTCGGTGCTCATGTTTCCCGGGCTGGCGCGCAATGTGCTCGAGCTGCTCAGGGACGTGCGTGGGGCCAGGGGCGCGGACGCGTGGGACCCCGAGATGGCGGCGGTGGACGAGGAGGAGCTGGAGCGCACCATCGACGCGTACGAGAGCTACGCCACCATGTACAGGGTGTATGGTAAGCACGGCGAGAAGGGGGTGTCCAGGCTGATGCGCACGCTGTGGCAGGCGTACGAGATTGTGGACGAGACGATCGTGTTTTTTTCGGGCCCGGGCGACGACCGGCTGGTGCGTGAGAAAGGCATCCGTTGTCCCCCCGGCCTGGCATACGCGCTCTATGTGTTTTTGATGCACGGCATGAACAGGAAGAAGAAGCGCGGCGTCGGCTCCGCTCCAGTGCATTCCAACAACAACAGTGGTGACGACGCCGACGCCGACGAAGACCTGAAGCGCGCTTACTTGGATGGAGTTCGAGAGATGCCGCTTCCTCTTCCCGTCGTGCTAGAGGCGGACGAGGACAAGGAGGTGGCTTACGCCAAGGAGTCGTCGGTGCTGTGCCCCGAAACGTGTCGCCCGCGCGTGCCATCGACCGGTAAGCCTTTCTCGCGCGCGGATGCCCAAGAAAGATACGGCCGTCATTTCCTATCCGCCCACAACTGGTACGGCTTACTCGTCTGTCGTATGGGCCGGTTTCCTACGGAGGATGAGATGCTGGCGTACGCCGCCAAAAGAACGCGCACGCAATCGGGCGACGATTCGGCAGTGTTGCCCGCGCGCGCGAGGGACGTGTTGCGCGTGGCCATGCGCGAGTTTGCGGAGCTTCGCAAACGATGTCCCGCGCTCGAGAACGTCACGGAGTTTGCTCGACGTTTCCGTGAATCAACGGATCCAGAGAAGAGGTTCGCCATGCAGGAACAGCAGCAGGAGTAGAGAGAACGCTCGAAAAAATTGATTGACGAGTCGTCTTTTCACCTGGCGGCCGTCTCTCCTCACTCTTTTCTTGCATTTTGCGCACTGAGACAGGTCGTAATCATGAAAATCGACCGCAAAATCGTGGATAAGACTGCCGTGCGACGCGTTCACAAAAAGGAGGTGTAGTGTACAAACAATAAGGCGTTCGTGTACGACGTGTACTACGATTATGCGGTCGATGCATTCTCGAATTTCCATGTGGGGCGCGAGAGCGCGTGCACGCTTATCCGCGAACTGAACAATACGGCCAACCCTCGCCGTAAAGAAAGCATGCCATCATTCAGTACTTCGTAGACACGCAGGAGGGACTTACCGATGGTCATCCATTACATGAACCACTGATAAGCCTTTAAACCGTCGACTGAGAAAAAATAGGGAATATGGCCGTGAATAAATACTTACGTGATCATCCTTTTCTTTCCTTGCTCGCGACTTTGACAAGCTCGTTGCGCTCGCGAAGGGCGGCGTAATCGTAAAGCTGTCGTCTCTCGCGATCCATGTAATACATGCGCCCGTCAGCCTTTTTAACGGCTACAAGCTTGACGTCTTTACCGCGATCGCCGAGCAGCTCGTCGTGATCTCCCGCCTTGGACCCCCCCTTGTCGTCCCCGGGTAGAGAGTAAGAGAAGGCGCGCGCCGGCACGTTCACGGGGACCGGCACGCACGAGTGCCCGGGGTCCAGGCGCGCGTGCGTCGGCAGGTGCAGCCGGCAGTCGACCGCGCCACGCTTCATGACGCTCAGCATCTGGTTGACCAGCGCCTTCTTCTGGTGCATCAGCGCGTACATGTTCTGGTCGGTCGTCATCTTGGCGTCCAGGTTCTTGATGGTCTCCTCCTCCGCCTGGTTCGGCGTGAAGCTGGCGAGGTAGAGCGACACGCCCACCTGGCGCTCTTCGGGCGGGAGCCGGGTGTGCGAGTAGGCGCGGACCGCCCTGCCGATAACCTGGTCGATGCGATTAGCGTGCCAGAACGGCTCCATCAGGTGGACGTGGCGCACGTGCTTGAGCGTGATGCCCTCCGCGCCCGATTTGGTGACCAGCAGCACGCGCACGAGCTCTCCATACAAGTTCTCGCGCTCCGTTACATGAGATGCATTCGATGCATTCGATGCATTCGCTGATTTTTTCCTGCTGTTTTTTGTTCGTGTGGCACCATCGAGCGGCGTAGCGCCTATGATGAGGCGCACGTCGCGCAGCACCGACTCGGGGAGGCGGTCAAAGTCGGAGTTGAAGGCATTGAGCATGATGCGCGCCGCCTCCGGGTCCGAGTTGTCGTACGCCATGTACCTCGGTCGACGAAATATCTCATCGTACGTCGCGGCATTTCCTAACGGCTTTTGAACGTCGACGAAAGGACCGTCGTCGATCTGGAGGTACGCTCGATATTGTGAAGTCCCCGATCTCGCCAATCTCGCCGGTTCGTTGTTGCCGCCGCTACTCACTATGGGAGCTCCCTTCTCTCCCTGCGTCTCTTGCGCCTTACTGCGGATGCTCGTGTCGTTGCTCTTGAATGACGCAGAAGCGGTCGGAGAAGGAGACGGGCTCTGATCCACGTCCTTTCGCACGACGACGCGCACGAATCCATTGACGTCCATCGCCGCCATCAAGAGGTTCAGGCCTTCGACGCTTCGGAACGACGAATACACCAGAGCGGGCACCGCGTTCGGTGCGTTCGGTGCGTTCGGTGCGTTCGGTGCGTTCGGTGCGTTCGGTAGAGTCCTGGGTATCCCGGATACGATGGATGAGTTACCGCCCATCGTCCTCTTTTTTCCGATAGAGGGAGGAAGGAGGCGCCGTATAATGACGTCGAATTTGGGGCTCTGTTTGGCGATGCCCGAGTACTCCTGCTGGTGCTGCCGCTCCTGCAATTTTTGCGGGCGTTCATGCCAGGGATGATTATCCGCGGGTATTAGGCGCAATGTGTCGCGGTGGTCGGTGCGCAACGAGCGCACGGCGCTTTCGAGCGCGTGCTCGTACGCCTTGGGGAGCGCGCCCTCGGATGACACGTCCTTGCGGTAAGGCCTGGGCACGTCGTCCGGGAACACGAAGTTGCAGGCCTGTCGGCTGAAGGCGCGATAGACGTTTCCCCCGGAGTCGTCGTGCAGCGCAAAAGCCGAGGAAGAACCGGAGGAGCCCCTCCTCATCTGCGCGAACTGGCGCGCTTTCCTCTCGCGCTCCCGTTCGTCGTCGCGGAGTTCCTTGTACGCGTCGAACTGTTGCTTGCTCATCGGACACTCGACCAACTCGATGGGCGCGATCAGACGCGGATACAACGCGGGGTCTCGCGCTTCGAAGTGAGACACCGTGCCTACTACGCGGCGCGTGAGATCGTCCACGTTGGTCAGATGAAACCCGTCCTTGGAGGCGTATCGTTCCGCGAATGCTTCTCCCATCGGCAGCAGTGTCTCGTTGCGAAAAACGATCTTTTCGACCCTGGACACAGGATGACCGTCATCTTCCGATCCACCAGATGTAAGAGAAGCGCGGATGCTATCCTGTACCCGCCTCATCCACCCCTTCCCCCAGTCGTAACCGCCTCCTTTCGAGGAGCGACGTCCTCCGCGAGCAGTTCCGAAGGGTGATGACGCACGAAAGGGCGAGGCGCCAAAGGGAGACGCGCCAAAGGGCGAAGTTGATGGACCGGAATCCGGGCCGCCGTGCCACCTCTGTTTCTCATCTTCCTCTTCGTCCTCGGTTCTTCGCACGAAGACGCTCGGCAGACCAGAGGGAGATGGACGGTTGGCATTCGCGGATAATTCGGACGATGTCACGCGAGAGAAACCGAATGGCGTCGTGTTGATCGTGACCACAAGGCCTCCCAGCTTCCTGCCGTACTGGACGAAGTAGCGGTTAACGAAGGGGTTCTGGTCCAGCGCGCGTTCGACGGCCTTGTCCGAACGCACGTCGCTGAGGTGCACGTCCATGAGCCGGATGAATCCGTGGGCCAAGTTGATCATATACGGCATCTCCATGACGACGTTGACGAACGGTGTTCCCGTAAGAAGAATGACTTTTTTGGGTTCCGCGTGCATGATACGCTCGTAGACGCGAGACGCCAATCTGCCATTGATAACCGACGACATGAAGTTGTGGGCTTCGTCGATGACGACGGTGGAGTAGTCGAACATGTTATGCGGCGATTCGCAGATCTCGGCGACATTTTGCGCCGTGAATCCGTCCGAATGCAAGAACGTTATGCTCTCTCGGATGTCTCGGTTCAGCTGCGCGCGCACGCTCTCCTTCTCCTGCGCCGACAGCTCGTCAAAGGCGCGCCAAACCAGCGTTCCCGACGCGGCGTTTTTATTGGACGGTGATCCTGTCCTTTCGTTCTTTGGTTGTCCGTGCGTGACCCATCGTCTGGAAATCGGGTCGAACGCCCAGTGCCTGCGTTCTGAAAAAGCGGGATTACCGCATCTGCGGGTTTCGTCGATAAAGTTGTTCTCGAGCGAAGCCGGCAATATAACGACGGTTCTGTAACGATCGTCTAGGGCGTGCAGACCTGCTATGGCGGCGCAAGACTTTCCGGCTCCTACCGCGTGATATAGCACCAGCCCCTGATAAGGCGAGTCCGATTGCAGGTAGTCGCGCACGAACTTCTGCTGCGGGAACAAGCGCATCGCTTCGTTTTCGGAAACTTTCGCGATTTTGCCAGAGCCGTGCACGTCCTTGTCTGGAGGCATATGCGGCGTATCCGAGTACACAAAGGTCTTTTCGATCCATTCCGCGAATCCCATGCGGTCGGGCAACATCCACGCATCGGGTCGGATTTCGACGCGGCTATCTATTCTGCTCTCGGAGTACTCGCCGCCTTTTGCCACGAGAGTTCGCATTAAAGAAGAAGATGAGCGGATCGCGTTCTTCTTCGCCGGCATCGACGACCCTGTTCTCCTGCGGCGGTTTCTCCCCTTCCTGCTTTCTCGTTCTCGTTCTCGTTCTCGTTCTTCGCGCGAAGACGGCGGCATGATTCAGCGTCCCGCGTTTACTTTTCGCTTCGATTTTTGTTGTTGAAATAAAGGCAGTTGCGGGACGGTGTCCTTTCGAGCCGAAGAAAAGAATAGAATGACGGATATGCAGCGGTGTAACATCAGCAAGTTCGATGGCCGCGAGGATGGCGTGGGCCACCAACAACAACAGGAAACGACCCCTTTCAACCCGCGCAACGTGCTCCTGACGCACGAACAGCTCTCCGTTATTTTACGAAATTACGGCCATAATTTTCCGGTGCGCGATGTCAGCCTCTTTCGCAAGGCGCTGACCCACCGTTCGTACTGCACGCGCAAGAACGAAAACTTCGTGGAGGGAAACGCTTCGTGCCCCGCCGAGGGCTGCCTGCCCCTCCAGGAGGAATCGAACGAAAGGCTGGAGTTCCTGGGCGACGCGGTCCTGAACCTGGTGGTGGCGTCCTACCTCTTCCAGAGGTACCCCGACGAGAACGAGGGCTTTCTGACGCGCATGCGCACCAAGCTCGTGAATGGGAATATCTTGGCGGAACTCTTTCGTAAGACGGGTCTTGAAAATTTCACGATCATCTCGAAACAGATCGAGGACAACAACGGCCGATTTAATAAGAACGTTATGGAGGACTGCTTCGAAGCGTTTTTGGGCGCGGTGTTTGTAGACGGCGGAGATCAAGGTTTTATAGCGGCGGAGACATGGCTTATCAACTTCCTCGAGAGCAATGTCGACTTCCCGGGGCTGATCGCCAAGCAGAACAACTACAAGGACATGTTGGCCAAATACTTTCAGCACGCGTTCAACTGCATGCCGCGCTTCATCGAGGTAGACCCTCCGATAACTACGATCGCCGCTACAGCTTCTACGGCGTCTTTTTTACCCGCAGGCGCGAACAGCGGCGAAGAGGACAGAGAAGACAGCGACGACGTTCCGGCCACGAATACACCGTCGGCGTCGGGACGCCATAGCTCCAAACGCACCACGGGAGTCGGCGGTCCAAGCAAACATCATGGCAGTCATGGGAGCCACGCCGGCAGCAGGGTGTGCGTCCGGAACAGCGAGGGCATGATCGTGGGTACTGGGAGCGGTCCGACAAAGAAAGCGGCCGAGAACGAAGCGGCTTACAAAACGTTGTTGTATTACGGTCAGATCACGCCCTGATCATTTCGTTGCAAAAGTGTCCGAATACAAGCGCCTTTTGCAGAGCAATGACGAGCTGAAGACGCGCTTTCTAAATGGAGCGGGCAAAGAGCGGTTGATCTCGCATTTCTGCGCTCAACGAGACGAGCGGTTGGAAGAATACGATCTCTACGGAGATTTCTTAAACGGACCTCCCGTCTATTACATCGTACATCCCAACGCAATTTGTTCTCGCAACGTGGATAGTAAGCACCCGCGAAACGGGTTGTGCCTCATCGTCGGGATGATGTTGCGGGAGATCCAGGAGCTCTGGATGTTCCGGATGTTCCGGCAGCGCCGGTCTTACTTCCGCTTTTGCCGCTGCGTTTAGGATTGCCGCATCTTTCGAGGTACCTACGTGTACCGTCGATCTTACAGTACACGCCACCGCGACTGCCGACATATATCTTTCTCTCGTGGCAGGGATTGTTGCGGGGACTGTTACGCGGTCTGTTTGTGCTGGTGCTTCTGCTACTTCTTCCCGACCGCGGATTGGGCGCCGGTNGGGAAGGAGAGGGAGATTTCGCCGCGGCTTTTGGTTTGGGTTTGGGAGAACCGGGAGGAGAAGGCGAACCTGCATCTCGACGACGGCGTGAAAATAGCCGCGACATCATCCCTTGCGACCTCTGATTTTCGGCCGAGGAAGAAGGACGCGCCGCTCCGCCTCCCAATTCAAATCCAGCATTGTACGGATTGTTTGCGTCTCTCATTTTTTTTGCGGTTACCGATCTTCGGTATGTGGTCCGCGCCGTGCTTGGCTCGTTATACTAAATGCCGTGATTTTTTTCACGCGGTTCTTTGAATACATAAAAAAGTGTATAAACGGTGTTTGTTGTCGTGCTGACATACATCACGACTTGCAACGCGTCTACGTATCGTACGCCGAGCCGCTGATATAATGGAGGAAAGCGATCGAGCAGAAGCGAACGCTAAGCGGATTTTAGAACGTGCGGAACGTGACAAAAATGCGGCCGAAACGTTACGCAAGGCCGCCGAAAAGCACGTGAAAAGGGTCAGATGCGAATGCGAAGCCGTGATAGGGCGCGCCAGGCTCGAATGCGTGCGCGCTGGGGAGATGCTCTCGATCCTGGCTTGCGACGAGATCCAAAAGAGGGACGCGCATTCCCGAGCCGCCCGCGCATTCGCTGCTACGGTCACGACCAACAACGAGGAACACGAGAAAGAAGCGAGGGCGAGCATGGGCATACACCCCGAGGCGGTGAGGGCGGTGGAAGGAAGCAGAGCGTCGACGGGAGTTTTAGAGAGGGCGCGATAAAATACGGGACCGCCTTCTTCCTTCTCGCTTTCTCGCTTTCTCGCTCGAGACATAAAGCCTGCATCCGTCGCCTCCAGCAGGGAACCGATCAGAAGAAAAGCGCATAGTTCCCTTTCGCCGCGAGCATGACGACGAGAGCAGCTCTGAGCCCCNAACAGGAGGAGGTGCTCGAGCTGGTGAAACGGGGCAATAACGTGTTTTTCACCGGCCACGCGGGAACGGGCAAGAGTTTCACGCTCGAAGCCGTGATAGAGGAACTGCGTACCCGCTATGCGCATCGTTTTTCTTCGGCGGTCGCTATAACGGCGACTACAGGTATTGCCGCCAGTCATATCGGTGGACAAACTTTAAACGCGGCGTTAGGAATAGGAGCCGTGAATCATTACCGCGACTTCGCTTCCATGGCTGGAAACGCGCAAGTGCGGCAGAGAATCCGAGGGTGGGAGGTGCTGATCGTGGACGAGGTCAGCATGCTGTCGGCGGAGATGTTCGAGGAGGTCGAGCGCCAGTTCAGGCAGGTGCGCCAGGACGAGAGGCCTGCGGGGGGCGTGCAGCTGGTGCTGACCGGAGACTTCAAGCAGCTGCCCCCGGTCAGCAAGCCGTTCTTACCCTCCACTCCCGCGGATGCGTTCATGAATTACGGTTTCGCTTTTATGGCGCCCGCCTGGAAGAGGTGCGCGTTCCGGTGCGTCGTGCTGGGCGTCGTGTTCCGGCAGCGCGATCCCGAGATGGTGCAGGCTCTCGGAGCTCTGCGCGAGGGCCCCAGGAGCAAAGCCGCCCGAAAGGCGCTGCGTTCGATCGTTCGCCGGTGCGCCAGACCATTGGACCCGTCGGCGATGGCGGGGATCGTGCCGACGCAGATCTTCTCAAAGAACAGGGACGTCGACGAGACCAACGACAGGGAGCTGCGCAAGCTGCTCCAGGCGCGGTCGACAACCGCATCCGCGAAGTCTTCACCCTTGGTGTTCAGGGCCGAGGACGAGGTGTACGTCGAGAACGAGCGCGCTCCCGACGCCGCGCGGCAAAAAGCGCGGCTATTAGCTTCCGACTTCTTTCGCGATTGTTTGGCGCGGCCCGACATATCGCTGTGCGTCGGCGCGCAGGTGATGCTGCTCAAGAACTTCGACACCTCCCTCGGACACGTGAACGGCAGCAGAGGAGTCGTGACCGGGTTCGTGCCCAGGCCCGTGTCTGCCGCCGACTTCGTCCATTCGTCCCCCCCTTTCGTCGGCGCGGATAATCCGGCGTCCGTGGCGTCCCTGCAAAGCGCCCTGTCCTGTTGGAAGGGAGGAGGAGGCAAAGGAACGGGGACGGGAGAGAGAGACATGCTACCGGTGATGCGATTCGCGACGGGAGAGGAACGCGTGATTCCTCCCGCCAAATATTCGTCGTTCGTCCACGGGGCGGGCGAGTGCGTGCGCTGGCAGATCCCCCTCAAGCTGGCTTGGGCCATCACGGTGCACAAGTCACAGGGCCTGTCGTTGGATGCGGTGTGCGTGTCACTGCGCTCCATGTTCGCGGTGGGACAGGCGTACGTGGCACTCAGCAGAGCACGGTCGTTGGACGGGCTCCAGGTGTTGGACTGGGACGTCGACTGCCTGCGCACCGACGGCGACGTCGCGTGTTTTTACGACGAGCTGTCTCTTCACCAACAGCAGCAGCAACATCAGGGCCGCGACGAAGAACGCCCTCCCGAAATAGTAGGGGATGTATCGGCAGATAACGACGACCATCATCACCGAGGCTGGAACGAGTACCTGAGGTTGCGCGAATCCGCGGCAGAGGCGAAGAAAAAGAAGGAGGAGAAGCAGGCGCGCCTGGAAAAGGAACAGATCGACGCCCAGACAGCCGCATTAAAAAAAGTACGCGGCGACTACTTATTCCAACAGGAGTGAAACAGAACGGCATCGGTGTATACGATCAAATTCGGTGGAAGTGTTTCGAGAAGTGTGATGCCGGGATTGTTTTCACACGAGTTCCTCGAGTTCGGGAGGCAGATCCCGAGCCCGCGCTGTTTGTGAAGCATGTTCTCGAGGTTGTTATGCTGCCTCTCGAACACCGCGTCCAGCTTGTACATTTCCTCTGACGTATCCTAAGGTTTCGTGCATGTTGGGCACTTCGCTCTCGGCGGTTTTTATGAAACGCTTTCAGATGGCGGCCATTATACAAAAGCCCATCTGCCGGAAGAGCGTCTTCTCGTCGTCGGTCAGCTCTCCAACGGCGATCGAATTCGACGGTAACGTATCCGGAACCCCTTCGTGTTGCTCAAGCACCGACAAACTTTGCAAAAAAATTTGATACTAGTCGTAGGAAAATTTTCGTTTCCCAAAAATCCAACTGCAACGTATATTGTCTTGCCTCAATGCTCACCACCAAGTACTGGGCATTCATATCATACGGGTCGTCTGGCGCGTTCGCAGACGCTGCTGAAGATGGCTCTGCTGCGTCTAAAGCGTCTAGGCCCTCCGTCAGAGAGAGGGAAGTCATCACCATGCCATGCGCGTGTTGCAGAAAAGACAGATGGATTGCGGCTAAGTTTGAAAGTTTCGGGGGACCGTACTCTGGGGTTCCTATTTACGGAATATCTCGTTCGGCGGTTGAGGACGATGCGCTTCAGAACATGAAACGCGACAAGATCGCGGCAGAAAATGCTGCCGTTTCGTACGTGTATGTGGTGGCATCCCTCCACAAAGACAGGCCCAGTTGCAACACCGACCAAACGTACGTGTACGACCCGGAGTTTTACGCGATCACCATCCGTTCGATGGAGGACGACGACGCCGTTGGTCGCAGTGTCCTCGTTCCGAGGGTTCCGAGGACAAGGGACGCCTGCGCCGCACAGCAAGTGGCTCAGGTATCAGACCCACTCGACTTTCCGATATTCGTGAATAAAAAAGAGGCATTATCGTTCTTGCGAGAAGCTCACCTGGAGTAAGTAGGTTAGGTTGCGTCTTCTTTGCGCCGGTGTTTGAGATCCACCGCGGCATCAAAAACGGTACAGCATGCAACATATACATGCAGATCCCACTGTCCGACCCTCCTATCGTAATTGGGTATTCATCGGTCGGCGGCGTCTTGAAGAAGCGGGCCGCTGATCAGCCGCCGCCTCTTCCACCTCTTTCTTTTTGATCAGTGCGAGATTTTCGATGATGTTGCGAAGCTGTGCGACATCTTCTGTGTTTCTGATACATGCTTCTGAGAGTTGATGGAAATGTTCCTCTGAATACGTTTTAGCTCGTTGTATCTCCAGCGCCTGATGCTCGAGAATCTCGTGCTTGATGTTGGACAGGCCCTCCATCATCCCCATGTTCTTGTTGCGGTAGATGACATACATATACGCGGAACAAGCCACCAGAAACACGATAACGTGCTCAAAAGTTTGGATCTCAACCATCTGTAACGAAACGTAAGAATCATACACGATATAAGCATCCGTCATCATCGTCAGAAAGTACATCAGCACAACGAACGCGTAGACGCTACCCGCTTTCCAGCTGTGGCGCGCGCGTTCCCCGCGGTTGCACATATAGTACGCACCACACAAGGCCAAGACGAATACGGTCATTTGCAATATCGTCCAGTCATCGTACACGCTGATCTGCTTCTCGAGAGAGTTTTTCAGAGCCCGCTTGAATTTACCATAGTTGTCTTCTTTGCGGTGCACGTCCTCGAAATACTCGAGCAGCAGATGGCCCGGCTTCAAAGGAAGCCACCAAGGAAGCATAGACTTGGCTGTGTGCAACACGCCGACGCTGGTCATGAAATTATATGCGATATTGAAAACATCTTGCGCGCCCGGCATTTTGACTGTTAGTACGCGTGCGTGCGATAACGGATACATACAATCAAGCGTCCGCATAATGTCAATTTTTTTTTCATCGTTCGAATCGGTCATATCAAAAAAAAAATCGACAACGATCCCTGCGATCTTGACAAGCGAACGATCGGCTGTCGATTGATTGTCGTCATGTCGTCCACTACCCCCGTGAACAAAAAGTGTTTAATTTGCGGAAATAAGTGTCCGTCGAACAGGCACATGTACTGCGAGGGTCACTCTGATCCCAAATCGAGGTCCGCGACCAGCAAATCTGGCAAATCGGCATCGACCGGCACCAAAGCGAAGGCGGTGCCCAAAGTGTGCCAACAGCCCGGGTGCACCAACATCTGCCCGACGAGCCGGCACTTAAACTGCAACCTCAGCACATGTACCGCGGCGACTAAAGAGAGCGCTTCAAAAAAGGCCGCTTCGAAATCGTCCAACACCACCAAAACGTGTGCCGCGGAAGAGTGTTTCAATCCCGTGCCGACCCCCAGGCACATCTACTGCAACATGGACAGTTGCACGAGAGCAAATACTGCCGTCAAAAAGAACATCGGCAGATCTGACTCGAACAAGACCAAGACGACGACGTCGTCATCTGGCACAAAAAAAGCGGACGGTGGTGCGAAAGGGGGAACTACCGTGAAGATTTGCGCGACGCCGGGGTGCGACAAGCCGTGCCCTTCCAACAGATGCACCTACTGTTGCGCCGAGTGCCGGCCCGGAAAGGCACCCACCGAGTCGTCGAAGGTCCGTCATAACTGCCTGACGCAGTGCAATGGCATCTGCGACAACGGCGAACTGTGCCACAACAACAAGACGCCCGGCAGCATTTACTGCGCCACACACGTCAGGAACCCCCCTCCGTACACCCTGAAACGTACGTGATGATGATGCGTCGTTTCTCTTTTCTTCTGTCGTTGACAGGCTTAGGCGTCCCGCCGAAGAAGGAAGGAAAGAAAGGTTCATGATGGACGGACACGGCTCTTGATCGGGGTAGAATGGACGAGGGATGCGTCGAAACCGTCTTTCCACGGCTCGTTTCCTTGGATGAGCATCGCCAAAACGAAACCGTGACCCATCTTGCGCCTTTCGTTGTAGAGCACGTCGCGCAGGCTCTGGGCGTTGGAAACGTGGTCGTAGCCGTCGTAATCGAAGATGGCGACTGTCTTGCCTTGTTCGAACACGAGCTTGCGCAGGTGCTCCAGCACGTCCGGGGCGTACTCTTGCACGCACCGGGCGTACAGCGGCGCGTACAAGCGGATGCGCGCTTCGACGTATCCCACCCGGTCGCCACTCACCAATGAGCACACGGGCTTTGCTCCGGGTCCCATAGGGAAACGCACCGCCCTTTCTTTGTTCCATCCGTCTTGTGCCCAGTCCAGGTAGGCCTGCTTCCAGTCGGGACGTTCAGAATACGCGGCGTACAGCTTGGAGTATTGCCACGCGTTCTCCATGTTTCGCGAAGTGTACGTCGTTTCGAAAGGCTTTACGGATACCGGTCCCAGAAAGAACGGACTGAGACGTCGGTAAAAGGGGTCCCTGGACGAGGACGTGGCGTTGACGGCGATCGTGTCCACGCCCAGAGGGGGGGAGTCACCTCTACCGTAGACACGGACGGACATGCTCCTACTATAGTTTGCGAGCGATCGTGTTCCTCCTCCACAACTTCGTTTTCATTAGCAAAGCGGCATAGATCGAAATAAATCTGTCAAACTCCTGTGACGAACTTTGCCCGTGATATTTATATTTATTTTTACGTTCAAAAAACGCACCGTTCGTTTGTTTTATCATCTTTGGGCACTCTGTGCAGACAATGGGACAAAATAGTGCCTCGTCTGTACATAAGCAATAAGTACATACGGTAAACATACACATACCACACCACTCGACGGTCTTTGACAGTACTAAAGAACTACATGTCGTCGACTACTCCCGCAGAGAAGAACTGCTTGAAGGAGGGAACGAAAAAGGCGCAGAGCTTCTCCGCGATCAATAAACAGACGCGCAACGAGTACTTTTGCGCGCTGACCGAAAATGTGCACGGAGAAGCGCCGCTTTTGGAGATCGTGATGAGAGGAATAAACGCGGACAAGAAAGCCGCACAATGGGGCAAACTCCTGCTGACGCACGACGACAGCTCGGTGATGGCGCTGGCGCATGTGCCGCGAGAACTCCGCGATCGCACAAAGGGCGGTATGAGCGCGCGCGAGTGGCTGAGAGAGCTACGAACGGCCGTGCCCCAGTTGCGCATGATCGAAAACGTAAATGACGGAGCGAATGAACAGGAACAAGTGCGAGCCGTGATCACGGTTGAACACGGCGAGGAGTTGTTTCCTTTCAAGCTGTGCGACGCGCTGGTGCAGGCCAATTTCGACGTGTTGAAGAGGAGGGGGATGATCGCGGAGCAGAGCAGCGACGACGAAGACTACGCCTCCAAAGCCGGTGTCGAGTGGTAGTGAATAGTGAGCGCTCGCGTGAATGAATCGATCGACTGTATCGTTCGCCTATTGTCGCAATCGGCGCATTCAAAAAAATTGACTTCTCATCATTTCTTCCGGATCAATCAGACAGACGAGATTATCTGCACATTGCTCATTTG
>SL_4KL_010_BRINEDRAFT_10000921_pt1 | contig 15828 bp, 18 predicted proteins | sample SodLak_010_BRINE_2_FD_10664 | JGI IMG/M metagenome (IMG submission 10664)
GCATCGACAGATCCGCGCCAGCCAGTGTAGTTGGCACAGCAGCAATCGGCGGAAACGCCCCCGTCGGTGGAGCAAGCGTTCCTGTCTGCGCCAGTTCGGCAGCCAGCTGTTCACGGCCTTTGTCGCTCGCAGCGACGACACTGATGACTTTCGCAACGTCGAGGCTGCTTCCCCCACCGACGGCAATGAGTGCGTCGGCATCGACTGCCGCCATCCGGGCTGCGCCATCGATGGCCGTCGAGAGCCGTTTGTCGGGTGTGGTCTCGTCGAAGATGCCGACCAGTCGGTCGCCGAGTCCCTCTCGGATTGGTTCGATGACGGCTTCGATCGCGCCGACAGTCTGGCCACAGACAAGAACTGCCCGTTCACAGCTCTGTCGGTCGAGTTCCTCGCCGAGAGCTTGCACGCAGCCGCGGCCGTGTCTGATAACGCCGGGATCGTACTCGAACCGGCTGTGAGTCCCGTCCATACTGTCGTGTGGGTTGGCGATTCAATAACGCTGGTGGGGGACGTAGCAGTTTTGCTCTCCCGGCGCAAACTCCCGGCAGTGCGAGAGTTTGCCTTCGAGTTGGCGCTGTGTGCACACCTCGAAAGTGCCGATCAGATCGTCAGTCGCCAGCTTGCGACAGCCTGCCACCGCAGCCGTGTGATGGATATCGTCTGTGTAACACCCGGGCCGGAGTTCGACGACCGCCGGACGATCACCGCCGAGACGATTCCACCGGCGGCGATCGAAAGCGCGGTCGGGCCGGGCAGCGCTCGCTACTGGAAAGATGCCTTCGACTGCCACCCCGACCGCGCCAGCGGTGTCGTCGACAGAGCAGTCGACTGCGGGTTTTTTGAACGCGAACGTCGGAACGGGCGAACCTACGTCCGCCAGAGTACGCGATACCCAGACTGGTACGGGACGATCCGCGGGATCGAGAACAAACCCGATCTGGACCGACCCGGCGGGCTGGAGACACAGCTGTTGACAGACGTGAAGCTGGCCTTGCTCGACGAGATCGTGCTTGCGACGAACTCCTACGTGACCGGCGCACACCGCAACCGGATTCCGGACCCCGTCGGAATCTGGCGGTTCGATCCCGACACGGGTGAGCGGACGGTGATCCGCGAACCGACCCGGCTCCCCGTCGACGAGTCGGGTGTCGAACTTCTCGACCGGTCGAGTACACGGACAGAAATAGAGATCGTCACAGCCGAGGAGATCGAACGGCAGCGACGCCGCGTTGCCGAGCGAGCCTACGGGAAGGGCTGGCGAACCTACGAGTTGCCAGCCTGCAGGCAAGTCGAGCCCGACGACGCTGGCCTCCCGTACTGCCCCTGGCGAGACCGACCGATCAACCCGGCCGGGGACTGCGGTGAGCACTGTGGCGGGTTCGAGCCGGGTGAACCGCCGGAGCTGGATACGGACGAACTGCGTGGGGCGCGATCACCGTGGGAGGAGGATCCAGCAGGCCGGCAACGAACCCAAAGCGGCCTCGATCAGTTTCTGTAGCGAGAGCACAAGGGCTATAATTGGCCCGTACAACCCACAGGCATGGAAGTAACGGCAGAGGAAGGGGGTATCACGACGGTAGCATGCCCGGAGTGTCACACCGACATCACGGTCTCGCTGCCACGGGACGCGGAGATTCTGTCACTAACAGTAGCGCCCGAAGAGAGACCAGATCACGGCGCGAACGGTGCATCACGCCCTCGCGACATCGAGATACCCTGTTCGTGTGGTGAACAGGTGACTGTCTTTTTCGACTGGTGAACGCCGCACGAATTGCGCTACGAGATCAACAGCTCCGGCAGTACTCCTCGCTCGCCGGAATCTGGTTTCCACAGCCCGGACAGCGTACGTACGATCGGGAGTACTCGGTGTGCGATTCGATTACCGTTTTTTTCGTTCGGTCGGCCATACCTGCTAGATGTAGCCATCAATATAAAAATATTTTGCTCAATTGCCCATTTTTGGAGAGTTTGACACACCATACAGTATATTGTATCCCTGTTATCAGGCAGTTGTAGACTAAAGCGGCGCATACACAGACATTCATCCACTTACGGACAGACTGATCGGAGAAGCGAAGATCAGAATGGCGTGTCGGCATGCTTTTTGAGTCGCAGCCTGTGAGCTGCATGCATGCAACTGCTCTGTGTCCACGCCGAATCGTTCGGGTTCGAGGCCCGCAATCCCGATCCAGATATCGAGACGACGGGGACACAGACCGCAGTCGAGCGCTGTCTTGTGGTGTTCGTCGCAGTCGAACCAGCAGATTGCGCTCGCAAAGAAACCACGACCGCCGAGGCCGCCAGCGTCGTTCGGGAGGTCGTCGACCAGTTGAGTACGGAACAACTTGCAATCGTCCCCTGCCGACAGCTTACCGACAGACCGGCCGACGAGCCCCACGCTGTCCTGTCAACACTTGTCGCGCAGTTTGACTCTCCAGTCGAGGTTCCGCTGGGCTGGGACGTGGCGTTCGATATCGAGACCAGAGCCCACCCGTTTGCGATTCAACATCACCGGATCGAGCCAGCGAGAGCCAGCGGTGAGAGCGATTGGCTGATTTTCCGAGATGGAACATTGGTATCGACAGAGACAACGGACGAAACTGTCGAACTGCTCCAGTGGGAATGTGGGGAACGGTCACCGAGTGAACCCAAGTATCTCAAGACGGTACAGGAGTTCGGACTGTTCGATACCGAGAGCCCCGGAAATCTACAGCTCCGTCCACGGGGCGTCTTCGCGCGGAACACACTCTCGGAGTACGTCGCTGGAGTGCTCTCGGAGTTCGGTGCATTGCCAGTCGAGCAGTTCGATGCAGGGGGCGAGCAGTCCGTGTTCGCGCACCGATCCGTGACAGCAGATGCACTGCCTCTCCGGCTGTTCGAACAGCGTGGAGCGGGTAAGCTACTCACGAGCGAAGCGGCACTGCCGGCCGCGACTGTTCCGACACTCGCTGTGCTCGTCGCGGATCTGCCTGCTGCCGTCGCGGAAGCCTGCGAGCAGATTGCACTGGTGACTCGTCTCTGGGAGACGCTGGATCTTTCATTCAAACCCGTAATCCGGATTCGCGAGGAGGATTTCCAGCGCGACAGCGAGGAGATCACTGCACTCTATGAGATCTTCGACAGTCCAGTGCTGGTCGAGCGTCGCCCGGTCGCTGACTGGCTCGTAAAAGTTGATTTTGTCACCGTTGCTGCTGGAGAGCCGGCCACGACCCCGACGCTGGTGATTGAGGAGCCAGCTGACCAGCTAGAGGTCGAGGGAGTGGACAGCCAACCGGTGGTCGTCCAGTCGCTGCCCGTCGGTGCAGTGGAACAGACGCTCGGAGCAGTGCTTGGAGGAGACGATACGCAGCTGCCACTGTGGCTCGCACCGGTACAGTTCCGGCTCATCCCGATCGAGCCGGCCGACCATCTCGAATACTGCGAACAGCTCGCCGAACAGTTCGAACAGGAAGGGATTCGTGTCGATATCGACGACCGAAACACGGCTGTCCGGGAGCGACTCGCCGCCGCCGAGGGAGAAGGAGTGCCATACTACACCGTCGTTGGCGCAGACGAACTCGCCGGCGAGACGTTGGGAGTGACACGACGCCGTGATGGGACCGACCACGATCTCTCAGTCGAGGAGCTGCAGGAACAACTTCTCAAGGAGGGAATCGAGAAACCGAATGCAGGGCTGTCGCTCCCCCGGTACGTCAGCGAGTACTGATCGGCGGCACACGACAGCGCCACGGTGGTTTTTCACCCCTTTCCACGTGGAAACACCCTGTGCAAAACCGTGTGCGAAACTCCTTTCCACGTGGAAACCCCGCCCATGCCTGTCGGTTTTGGGGGAGTTTCCACGTGGAAACCCCCTGCTCACAGTCCGGGGGAAACGTACAAACCGCTGGTGTGAGCACATAGAAGCATGTACGAGACAATCCTGTTGCCGACCGACGGAAGTTCGGGGACGACAGAGGCGCTCGAACACGCGCTAACGATTGCAGACGATCAAGACGCGACAGTCCACGTGCTGTACGTACTCGACAAGCGCCACTACATGGCGGCAAGCGACGACTCAAAAGACGAGATCCGCCGATCACTCGAAGAGGAGGCCGAGCGCGCAATCGACGACGCAGAAGTTCGACTCGAAGAGGAGGGAATCGACTGCGAGACGAGCAGTATAGAGGGGATCCCACACAAGGCGATCACCGACTACGCCGCCGACGAAGGAATGGATCTCGTCGTCATGGGAACCCACGGCAAGACGGGGCCAGAGCGACTCGCAAGTCTCGGCAGCACGACCGAACGAGTCGTCAAGAACTCGGAGAAGCCAGTTCTTGTCGTCGAAATTGGATGATTACAGAGTGTCTGCCGCCCGTCTGACGTAGTTTTAGGGTGATCGTCACAGAGGTTCAACGTATGCCACGCCTGACGATCACCATCAGCGAGGAACACGAGCGGATTCTGGAAGAAAAATCCGCCCACGGAACGTACAGATCGAAAGACGAAGTCGTTCGGGAGTGTATCGAATCCCACGATCGGGTCGAAGATCTCGCAAATCAGGTTGCCTGTCTCGAAGCCGAAGTCGAGATGCTCCGCGAACAGCGCGAACAGCTCCAGCAGAAGGCTGCTCGTGTTGAGGAGCTGGAAGACAAACTCTGGGATCTCCAGATGGAGTACCAGGAGCTCATCCACGGAGAGCAGTCAGATTCCGAGGAGGAAGAACAGGGTGTCATTATCGACGACGAACTCGCCTACAAACAGCCAGGTGTTGGCACACGGCTGAAATCTGCGATCTTTGGCGGCGCCGATCGGAACCGATAGCTCTCTTCTCACTATGACACTGGTTCGATCAGCTCTGGCGCATCGTTTCCAGGGTCGTTGACCGCCGTCGAGACTGGATAGGCACGCATCTCGCTCTCTGGATACGGCCGAAGGAGTTCTCGAACGTCCTCGGTCGAACCGGTGAGCCATCGGTCGTGATCGTCCTCTGAGAGGATTACGGCCATCCGGTGGTGGAGCTCATCGACGAGTTCGTTCGGCTCGGTCGTGATGATGGTAAAGCTCTCGACAATCTCGCTTTCGGTGGTTGCCTCGCCACCACTGAAGGCATCGAGTCCGGTCTGGGTCGTCGGCGGCTGCCACTGCGTCCACAGCCCAGCCATCGCGAACGGGCGGTCGTCCTCGAAGGCGACCCGATAGGGCTGTTTCCCGCCCTCCTCGTTGACCCACTCGTAGAACCCGTCGGCAGGGACGAGACACCGCCCAGCAGCGAACTCACCACCGGATTGTTCGAAAGCTTCACGAAAGCTCGCCTTCTCGGTGAGCGTCTCCGCGCGAGCGTTGATGTGTCCGCCGTCACTTCGTTCGTCGGCCCACTCGGGGATCAGCCCCCACTCCAGACGGCGGAGACCGCTGGGAGACTCGTCGGTGATGACCGGTAGCTCCTGTCCCGGCGCAGCGTTGTACGTCGGCTGATACTCGGCGTCGACACCGAACTGGTCGGCCAGTTCATCAGGCGGAACGAACAGACTGTAACGACCACACATAGCTGTATCTGGGTGGCCAGCGAGAAAAAAGTCGCTTTCGACCGTCGCCGTACTTTACTCTCGGCGCATCGCAACGAGTGCGAGCCCGACCAGCGCAGCCACGGCAGCGCCGACAGTCAGCCCAGGTCCGTCGTCGTCAGCATCGTCGGCAGCATCGTCATCAGCTGTTTCCTCGTCAGCAGCGTCGCCGTTCGCATCGTCGGCGTCGTCAGTTGCATCATCGGCGTCACCATCGTCAGTGGCCTGGCGAACCTCTTCCATCGCTTCCGGATGGAGTTCTTCGGCAATGTCTTCGAGTACGTCGACGTTCCGTGGGCCGTGCTGGCTGATGAGGTTGGCGTCGACTTCGATCACGCGGTCGTTCGAGAGTGCAGCGGTTTCATCGTAGCCGGGGAACTCCGAGAGTGTCCCACCGGGTGAGATAACCCACTCCGGATCCTCACCGATAACGAACTCGGTCGAAACCTCCGGGTAGCCCGTCGGTGACTCGATATCGGCGGCGATATTCTCGGCACCAGCGGTCGTGACCACGTCGTGTTCGAGGGCCTGACTGTTCACAGTGAACGGTCCGCTTGGCTCGTCACCGAGATCGTAGAACACGGTCGGTGCATCTTCGCCTTCGACAGCCTGTTCGACGACACCGATCCGGTCAGCGAGTTCGTCGGTCTTCTCTGTCGCAGCCTCACATGCACCGACGAGCTGACCGGTCAGTTCGACGAGCTCCATCATCGACTCGAGATCAGTCGCAACTGGGTAATGATACACTGTCTCGCCGCTGTCACGAAGCTCATCGACCGCCTCCTCGGAGATGATATTCGGAGCTAACACGAGATCCGCTTCCAGAGCGACAACCTCCTCGTTTATCGGCTGGCCGAGTTCGTCGACGACGTTCGTTCGCTGTTCACTCCCCTCGAGATAGGCAGTGAACTGGTTGACCGGCATGCCGGTCACCTTCTCCTCGGCATCGATCTCCCAGATGTGCTGGGCAACGTTCGGGGCGAGCACGACGACCTCCTCGGGCTCTTCCTCGATCGTGATCTCCTCACCGGTGTTGTCCTCGACAGTGATCTGATACTCACAGTCGTGATCGTTCGCAACGCTTGCTTGCTGTGCCCCCACGCCACCGACTGCCAGTGCTGGTCCCGCAGCCAGCACGAGCATCAGTGCCACAAATACCGTTTTGAAACGCATACCACGGGATGTGGGCTAATGCAACAAATATTTGCCTAAAGAAAGTCGACTTGCATCAACAATGCGGATTCATACCCGCGTGCTGTGCTGGTCGGCGGCGCTTTTCGGAGCGCTTGTCTGTACAGTCCTGTTCAGCGCGCGGGTCGGGCCAGAGAGCATCGATACGTGGACTGTTGCACGGGCGACTGTCAACACGTTTGCCTACCCATCAGGACTGAGTATCGAGACGGCCCGTGCGGGTGTGTGGGGATATGGGCTGAACCTACCAGTACCGGATCTCTCCTACACACAACCGTTCGATCTCGCCGTCGGCAGGACTGACCAGATCATCGTTCAGGAGCTTCGGCTGCCGCGGATCTTCCTCGGGGCGATCGTCGGCTTCTCGCTTGCAACCGCTGGCGCGGTCATGCAAGGGTTCTTCCGGAATCCGATGGCAGACCCATCGATCATCGGCGTCTCCTCTGGTGCGGCGGTCGGCGCTGTTGCGGTGATCGCCTTCCCGATCGCGATGCCCTTTGGGCTGCAGACGGCCGCCTTCGTCGGCGCGCTGATCGCCGCTTTTGGAGTCTATCTCATCGCGACCGAGAACGGCCGGACACCCGTTGCGACACTGCTGCTCGCCGGGCTCGCCATTCAGACCTTTCTCGGAGCGGTGATCTCCTATCTGCTTCTCTACACGGGTGACAGTCTGGAGGAGGCAGTGCTCTGGCTGATGGGCCATCTCCGGTGGAGCTCGTGGAGTGATGTCGAGGTGACGCTGCCGATTGCAGTCGGGATGTTCGTCGTCTTGCTCGCCTACGCCCGCGATCTGAACGTGATGCTGCTCGGTGAGGAGGACGCTCAGGCGCTCGGGATCGATGTCGAGTGGACGAAGCGAATCCTGCTCGCCGGCGCGAGTATCATCACTGCCGCGGGCGTCGCCGTCGCGGGGATCATCGGCTTCGTCGGGCTGATCATCCCGCATATGATGCGCCTGCTCGTCGGCCCGGATCACCGTATCTTGATCCCGACGAGCGCCCTCGCCGGCGCGACCTTTCTGGTTGCTGCTGATACACTCGCCCGTGCTGGGCCTGCTGAGGTGCCAGTTGGCATCGTGACTGCCGCCGTTGGTGCACCCTTCTTCCTCTTTTTGCTCCGTCGCCGGGAGGTGCACGCACTATGAGTAGCGAGTTCGACCGAGTGGCGAACAGGGACGAAGCGGGCGCGGTCCGTGTCGAGAATCTCTCCCATTCCTTCGGTGACGTGGCCGTTCTCGACGGTGTCGATCTGGCTGTCGACCCGGGCGAGTTCGTCGCGCTGGTTGGGCCAAACGGTGCGGGGAAGACAACGTTACTTCGGCTGCTGAACGGCGTCCTCGAACCTGACTCGGGGACGGTCACGCTCGGCGGGACATCGACAGCAGCGCTCTCTGCGAAGGCAGTCAGCCGACAGGTTGCAACAGTCCCGCAGGACACGCACATCGGCTTCTCGTTTACTGTCGAGCAGCTCGTCGAGATGGGGCGGACACCGCATCGCTCCCGGCTTGACTGGACATCAGATACTGATCCGATCGAACGCGCACTCGAACGGACCGAGACAGCCCAGTTCAGAGACCGCACAGTCGACGAACTCTCCGGCGGACAGCGCCAGCGTGTCCTGCTCGCTCGTGCGCTTGCTCAAGAAGCGCCGACGCTACTTCTCGACGAGCCGACCGCCAGTCTGGATATCAACCATCAGGTGCAGATGCTTTCACTCGTTGAGGAGCTCGTCGACGAAGGGAAAGCAGCGCTCGCGGCGATCCACGACCTCGATCTCGCGGCCAGATACTGTGACCGACTGCTGCTGCTTTCGGATGGGGAGATTCGTGCTCGCGGCAGTCCCGAGGATGTGTTGGCCGACGAGTCGCTGTCGGCCGCGTTCGGGACGAAGACAGCCGTCACACAGAATCCCGCGACCGGTACGCCGACCGTGGCGGCCTTTACCGAACGCCCACCCGCAGACGGAAACGTTCACATCGCCGGCGGTGGGGAAAGTAGCGTTCGTGCGCTGCGAACGCTCTGGCAGGCCGGCTTCGACGTGTCGATCGGTCCGGTCCCCGAAGGTGACACCACAGCAACACTCGCCGACCAGCTTGACTGTCCGGCCGTCACTGCCCCGCCATTCTCGCCAGTCAGTGGTAAAAACCGGGAGGCAGCGATAGCTCTGGCACGAGCGGCTGATGTGGTCGTCCTGTCGAGTGGGCCGGGGAGTGGCGTGGTTGCAGACGAGGCCACAGAGCCCCGGATTCGTGCCCGGCTGGACGAGTCTGGGGGAGCCAAGCGAGCAACGGCAGCGATGGGTGATGGTGGGCCAGAACCTACCGCCACAGATCGTGTTGTCGAAAGCGAACAGGCACTGCTGACAGCCGTACGCGAGTGTGTTGAAGCGGTCGAAGAGGGAGGTGTATAGTTGAGAGGGTGTTCTCGTTGACAGAGACGAACAACAAGAAAGTCACCCACTGAAACTGACGTAACTACGAACAGGACAGTGTACTCTTTGGCGGTAAAATAAACACTGAGTGAAAAAGCGGAAAACGTGAACTACCCCACCCTGCATGGCTTGGCGACTTCGCCAGTGATTGGGCTTCCTGTTTCCACGACACACTTTGCAATGGATGACCGGTTGACACCACCCATCCGCACAGGGAGCGCAGTCTCCACAGGCGTAAATTCGGAGTGACCCACTCCTACTGAGTGGTGATGGAAGATGTGGTCGTCGCCCACCTTCTTGTCGGTGTACTCAGCAACGACGATGAGTGATCCCATCACAATTTCATTGTTCAATGGAGAGTTTTGTAAATGCCAGTCACGGAGTGAAAATAAACAGAAGACAGGTGCTGTATTCTCTCCTGCTCGCTCATCTCGTTCGTTCTTGATCAGGTGCTCAGTGCTGTACCGCACAAATTAAATACGCGCCGTCAAAGAAGAACGTATGCACCCGCGCAGGCTTCTTGATCAACCGGCAGCCGCCCTGGCAGTGGCGACTGTTTCCGTGTATCTGCTCGTCGTCGTCGGCGCGACGGCATCGATCGCGGATGCGGCACAGGCCTGCTCTTCGTGGCCGCTCTGTACCGGCTCGCTGACCGAGCCAGCGATGGCGATCGCACTCGTCCACCGGCTGCTCGCTCTCGTCGCCGGGATCGCCGTTCTCGGCGCAGTGGTGATCGCACTTCGAGGCGAAACGCCCCGCCGGGTCAAGGCAGCCGGGCTGGCCGCTCTAGGGCTGTACCCGCTTCAGGTCGCCTTCGGCGCGTTGCTCGCCACCACGGCGACGACACTGCCAGTACCGGGATTGCACCTCGGCGTCGGCCTCACGATCTTTGCCACCCTTATCCTCGCACTCGCATGGCAACTGGAGTACGAAACCGGCGGCGCGGACGAACCACTCACACAGGATGATGTTGAGCCGGTCACGCCAGACGAACCAGCAGAACCACCGACACCGCTTGCCCAGCGGCCGTTCGCCGAGCGGCTGAAACTGCGCGCCTTCGCCTACTTCCGACTGATGAAACCCCGGTTGATGTGGCTGCTCTGTCTGGTTGCCGCCGCAGCGATGGCGCTGGCTGCTGGGTCGAACCTGACCGTTCGGCCGATCGTCTTCACCCTCGGCGGCGGGGTACTCGCAATCGGCGCGAGTGGAACCTTCAACCACGTTCTGGAATGGGAGAAAGACAAGAAGATGTCCCGGACGAACGACCGACCGCTGGTGACACACGAAGTGCCGAAACGCAACGCCATCATCTTCGGATTGGTGTTGACGGTGCTTTCGATCGTCGCCTTCCTGCAGCTGAACGTCCTGACTGCGGCGCTCGGGCTAGTCGCGATCCTCTTTTACAGCATCATCTACACGCTGATTCTCAAGCCAAACACCGTCCAGAACACCGTCATCGGTGGTGCTGCCGGCTCACTGCCGGCGCTGATCGGCTGGGCGGCCGTCACTGGTCGGATCGATATTGCAGGGGTCGTCCTCGCAGGTGTCATCTTCGTCTGGACGCCGGCACACTTCTACAACCTCGCGCTCGCCTACAAGGAAGACTACGCCCGTGGTGGCTTCCCGATGATGCCCGTCGTCCGCGGGGAGACGACAACCCGAAAACATATCCTGTTCTGGATTGGGACGACGCTTGCTGCGACGACAGTGCTCATCTGGCTGACGCCGCTTGGCTGGCTCGCCGCAGCGACGACGACGATAGTTGGTGCGGTGTTCCTCTGGGCGGCGATCCGCCTGCACCGCGAGCAGACCGAGCAGGCTGCGTTCCGTGCTTTCCACGCCTCGAACGCCTACCTCGGATTGCTTCTCGTTGCGATCGTCGTCGACTCGCTCGCATTCTAACGCTTTTCCAGAACGTTGTTATCTGCACGAAGCAAAGGACCCAGCATGACCACTGTCGAAATTGAATACTGTGTCCCCTGTGGCTTTCGCCGGCGTGCACTCGATGTCCAGCAAGCGATTCTTTCAGGGCTGGAGACAGAGCTCGATCGAATATCACTCGTCACGGGTACCCACGGCGTCTTTCAGGTCCGGGTCGACGAGACAGTGATCTACGACAAGGAGACAGACGAGCTAGACGTCGACGAGATCGTGCGAGAAGTCAGAAAACATACCTGATCAGACGACCGCTTCGATCGCGTCAACCATCCCATCGAGCAGTTCTGACGCCCGGGATTGCTCGCGGGCCTCTGCATAGACACGGATCACCGGCTCGGTCCCGCTCGGTCGGGCGAGCACCCACGCATCGCCGTAATCCAGCCGGTAGCCATCGATCGTATCCGCCTCGACATCCGCCGCATCGGCGTACTGTTCGATCGCATCGATCATCGTTTCCCGCTGATCCTGCGTATCGTAGGTGAGATTCGCTTGGACGCTGTGGTAGCCGTCGTACTCGGCGACGACATCGCTGACTGTGCTGTCGGCGATCAGCTCACAGAAGCGAGTCGCGGTGTAGGCACCGTCGCGGGCGATCCGGTAGTCGGGGAAGATGACCCCGCCGTTGCCCTCGCCGGCGATGGCGACCCGATGTCCATCCTCACGCAGCTTCTGGATCGCGGTGATGATGTAGGTGCTGCCGATCGGCGTTAGGTGGAGTCCAGCACTCTCCTCGTGTGCGACATCGACCAGTCGCTGTGAGCTGTTGACAGCGGAGACGACCATGTCGTCCTCACGGACTTCATTGGCGGTGAGTGCGGCTAGCACTGCGTCGCCGGAGACGAACTCGCCATTCTCGTCGACGAACATTGCCCGGTCACCGTCGCCGTCGTGAGCGATTCCGAGATCCGCGCCACTTGCACTGACGAGTCGTTCGAGATCGCGCATGTGTGCTTCGACCGGTTCGGGATCGCGGCCTGGAAACCGGCCGTCTGCCTGTGCGTTCACGGTGACGACTTCACAGCCAAGCTCCCGGAAGTACTCCGGACTGGTCAGCACACCTGCGCCGTGACCCGGATCGAGAGCGACCGTGAGATCCGCAGCCTCGATTCGCTCGCGATCGGCAGCAGCGAGAAGCTGTTCTCGGTACGACCGATTCGTACCCTCGATAGACTGGCTGCGGCCCGCTTTGTCCCATGTGACACAGCTGACGCCATCGACGAGGTGGCGTTCGACCCGTTCGAGCGTGTCCTCGGTGAGTTCGACACCACTGGAGCCGATCAGTTTGATGCCGTTGAACTCCGGTGGGTTGTGTGAGGCGGTCACCATCAGTCCCGGCACGCCCTCCTGTTCACAGTACGCCTGCAGCGAGGGTGTGGGAACAATGCCGACACGATCGACGTTGCAGCCGACGCTTGCGAGCCCACTCGCAGTAGCATCGACGAGCAGTTGCCCGGTCGTCCGGGTATCACGGCCGACCGCGACGCGGTCGTGATCCTCCCTGAAGACGGTGCCAGCCGCCTGCGCGATTTCGAGCGCAAAGTCCGGCGTCAGGCTTTCGAGCGCGACCCCCCGGACGCCACTCGATCCGAAGATATCCATTCGGATTTAACTGCGTGCCGGGCCATCATAGTGATTGTGCTCTCGTCGACAGCAGTGTTTGTTTTTTGTACAGAATGAGTGACAAACAGCACAAACAGCAGCGTCACCGACAATCGGCAAACCCAAAAGGAACCCAGTCGTTGCCCGGTACATGGACACGCAGTCGTTGATCGATCTCCTTCGGGAGGTAGATGCGGTAAAATTCGGTGAGTTCGAGCTCTCACACGGTGGGACGAGCGATTACTACGTCGACAAATACATCTTCAGCACGGATCCGAAGTGTCTCGATGCCATCGCCGAGGCCTTCGCCGAACGGGTCGGTGACACGACACTCGGTGGCGTTGCACTCGGTGCTGTACCGCTTGCCGCCGCGACGAGTGTCAGCTCTGGCAACCCCTACGTCATCGTCCGCAAGAAAGCAAAGGAGTACGGCACGGGCAACCAGATCGAGGGACGGTTCGAAGAAGGCGAAGAGATCGTCGTGCTCGAAGATATCGCAACGACCGGCCAGAGCGCGATCGACGCCGTCAAAGCGCTCCGGGAGGCCGGCGCAGTCGTCGATAGAGTGATCGTCGTCGTCGACCGCGAGGAAGGAGCACGGGAAAATCTGGCCGAACACGACATCGAACTCGAATCACTCGTGACTGCTTCACAGCTTCTCGCCGACCAGTAGGCGGTCGTGTCCCAGAGCCACACAGTATCGTCCGTTTCTTGTACCTGAACAACCTATTAGATGTGATGCCAAATCTCGAACTCTACGAACTGAGCGGCTGTCCGTACTGTGCGAAAGTGATCAACAAACTCGACGAGCTCGGTCTCGAATACGAATCCCACGAGGTGCCACGCTCACACAGCGAGCGCACCGAAGTGGAGAAAGTAAGCGGCCAGACCGGCGTGCCAGTACTCGTCGACAATGAAAACGGCATCGAGGGGATGCCCGAAAGCGACGATATCGTCGAGTACCTCGAAGAAACGTACGCATAGACTCGTTTTGCGGCGGTGTTGCTGCAGCAGCGTGAACAGCTGCCAGCTACTGGGATGGCTTGGGAGCTCCCGATCCAGTTGCTCGCTGTCAGGATACACGAGCGCGGATCGCTCACACTTTCACCATCGGTTTCCAAGGAGTGGTATGTTCGAGACGCGACCGGATCGTGAAAGCGAGATCGTGCTGATCGGGCGATCCAACGTCGGGAAATCGACGCTGATGCGAGAGATTACTGGCCACAGCTTCGATACCGGCCAGCGACCGGGCGTGACCCGCAAGCCTAACCACTACGACTGGGCACCGGAGGATTTCGTCCTGACTGATCTGCCCGGCTTCGGCTTCATGAAAGGCGTTCCCGACGAGGTACAGGAAGAGATCAAAACCGACATCGTCCGCTACATCGAGGAGTACGCCGACAACATCCTCGTCGGTGTGATCGTTCTCGACGGGAAGGCTGCAGTCGATATCATCGACCGACACACAGGCCCGGATTCGATTCCCCACACCGTCGAACTGTATCACTTCCTGCGCGACGTGGGAGTCACACCGGTGATCGCCGTCAACAAGATGGATAAAGTCGTGAATAGAGACGACCGATTAGACGAGATCGGCGACCGGTTCGGGCTGATGCCACCGTGGAAGCAGTGGCAGGAGACGATCGCACCGATCAGCGCCAAACGCGGCTCGATCCAGCCGCTGAACGATGCGATCAGAACACACCTCCACGAGGCGAAACGGGACGATCTGTTCAAGTTCTTTTAAACTCGATGGCAAAGACACCGCTTGGCAAGGGAGAATTTCGCGCCAACAGCACCACCAAAATCAGGTATCAGGCGACGTTGAACCCCTGATCACGGAGGAAATCCTCGACTCGGCCGAGATGGTTCCCCTGGAGTTCGATCTGGTCGTCGTCGATCGTTCCCCCGCAGGCGAACTTCGATTTCAGATCCGAGGAGAGGCTGTCCATATCGACGTCGTTTGGATCGAACCCCTCGATGATCGTTACCTCCTTGCCGTACCGGCGTTCGTCGATACGGATGTTGATCTCCTGGGAGTCCTTGGCGACGTCCTCACAGACACACAGCTCATCGGGCAATCCACACGTCGAGCAGACCTCAGACATGCTCCCCCACGGCGTTGTGATAAGCAGTTGGCAGGCGATGACTGAGGGTTCGTGGTGTACTCGCAGTAGGTAGCGAGCAGACTTCCGACATTACAGTTCGGCTGTACGAAACGGATATATTAAACACTGTCGGGTAGGAGGGAGCGAAACGCGTTATCTGGGGGTGAACCGATCCCACAGCGAGCGCAACGTGGATTGCAACGGCGCGGTTCCGACTGCCAGAAGCAAGAGTGCACCGCGTGGCTCGCGAGGCTGTGAGGAGTAGATGTGATTGAGCATCAGATAGGTGATGATCCCGAGTGCGAGACTCAGTATCCACGCACCCGCGGCGATGCGCCCGATACGAGCTTTGTTCGTCTGTTTGAGTTCGGCGATACTGTGTGTCAGCCCCAGCAAGATTGCATAGAGGACAACGGGAACGGAAACGATCGAGAGGAGAATATGGATGGCGAGCATCGCCAGATACGCCTCGTGGATTCCCGTGGGTGCGCCGACGATCTCCCGCTCGAATCCGCCGCCGACACGGAGCAGGTAGATCACCAGAAAGAGGATGATGAGTCCGAAGGCGGCAAGCATCGCTACTTTGTGTTTCTGGTACTGTTGGTTTTTGACGTAGTAGACGCCGACGATCAACACAGCGAGTGTGATGGTGTTGATAACGGCGATCGCATGGCTCAACAGGTCGACAGTACTCGCCGAGAGGTCTGGATAGATATTCAGCCAGCCGGCGAAGGTCCCAATGACGAGGGCGTATGCGATGATAGTCAAGAAAGCGGTGATCGTTACTGGGCGCGCCCGAATCCCGTCTCTGACGCGGTTTGCGACGGCCATACCCGCTCTCAGGACTGCGTGATAAATTCTCTTTGGATCTCCGGCTAGGAGTGGTTGTTTTTGCTGGAGAATGCGTGGTCGGTGCTGGTGGCAGCAAGAAACCCTCGGCTGGAAGTGGCACCGCCACTACGAACAGCAAGAAAGGGGCAGCCTGCTCCACGAACCCCGGCGTCCGCGGCTCCGCC
>SL_4KL_010_BRINEDRAFT_10000925_pt1 | contig 15800 bp, 10 predicted proteins | sample SodLak_010_BRINE_2_FD_10664 | JGI IMG/M metagenome (IMG submission 10664)
TCCCCCTGTCATCAAACCCACCGGGTTTCAGATCGCTTATACTAACTGGCCCATCTTCGAGTTTTTCTTTCTTCTCTTCTTTGGAACTACCTGATGGAGCACCAATTGGTGATTCTCTGGCGATGCGTCCGGCTTCACCGAGTGTGTCCATTGCACTTTTTTGATTCCAGATGCTGTACGCTGCCTTCCCACCTCTCTTTCCAAGGTTCAACCCACTGGCTAGTTTGTGTCCACCTTGAACTAGTCCTGGGTGATCCATCGCCATATCTGTCATGGCTTCGTGTTTCCTTTCACTTGCTTTCTCTTTCGTTTCTTCCACTTTCTGAGTCGCGTCTTCTTTCATCGATTTAACAGATTCCCATGCGGATTCGTCGTCGTTCTCTGGTTCGGGTGCACTATCGTCACCCATTCCTTCACTGTCCCCGTCCTCGCTTCCGTCTGGTTTAATACCCATGTCATCGCTATCAGGCGTGCCTGTGGAATCTGAATCATTTCCACCTCTTGCATCATTGATCCGGTCTTTGATTGAACCCGCTTTTTTGTGTAATTTAGCGCCTTTAGCAACGTTTTTACCGAGTCCTGGTGAGACAGTCCCCCCAAGAAGCATGGATGTGAGTGTTATACATAACCATATTCCTGCGAAATACACGAAGACACTAAACCATGCTCCAGTGAGTGCACCCATTCCAGAGCTAGCAAATTGCGGTCTTGTATCAGTTAATGCTCCACCAGACTGCCTGTCTCCTTCAACTTCTGATCTATCGATTGGTTCATATTCTTGTTGTATTTCTGGATTTGAAAGTCCTTCACCAGCGATTTCACCTGTAACGCCAAGTATTAAAGCCATGAACAAACCTAAGAATAGTAACAGCATTGTAGCTTTGAACATGAATTTGGCGAGCATATTCCCGTACGATAATGGTCCAAGGTCGCTGACCCAGAACGCGATTAAAATCGGGAATAACACAAAGGTTGAATAAATAATAACGGCTCGCATCCCCAGCATAACTAAGAACAACCCGATTGTTAAAACGATTTTCGGAGTGGTGAATAAAATGAATAATAAGGCTGAAACACCTGTTAAACCGACTGTTGCAATTCCTTCCATGGTCGACATATCGATCCCGATTTGATAATCTGATGGGAAGACTTCGTGTCCAATAGTATTGAAGAAACGAATAAGCATATCGAAACCACCATTTCCAACAATGATAACAAGGATAACAGCGAACATGACACGTTTCATGAACCGATCAAGGTCTGCTTTGTCTGACTCAGGGAATAACTGCATGAGAACAAAGAACGCACTTGATACAACCGTTAAAATCCCCCAAAAAGCAGGGAATGTTAGCCCCCAGTACAAACTGTTCAACCCCATTTCACCCGGTGGGGGAAAGAATAGTATTAACCTGATTAATCCTGCTGTGAGGTCGCCTACTATCCCTGTTAAGCCTTGGACAATAGCCTCTATAATTGAGATAACTGCTCCTATTATACCATCGACAAAAAGTAAGCTAAGGGAGTTAGAGAAATTCAAAGTAACCTCCATAGAATAGTATTGGTGTTCGACTTCATGCGCGTTAGTAAATTAAAATACGCACCCGAAGGCATTTAATACTTAGTGCGGTTGTGGGTGGGGAGGGGTTCGGGAATGTTGTTCACGGGTGACTTTTATATGGGTAACAAACGTAGTACGAACAAGAAATGCTTGCTATTAAAATAGACCCTGAACAACTATACTCGGTGTTTTCGCCGTTTAGTGCTTTTGTAACTGAGTGCAGTGTAAACGTTTCTAAGGATGGAATGAATGTTTCTGCGGTTGATGCCGCACGTATTGGGCTTGTGAATATGACTGTGGGCGCAAGTGTTTTCAAATCGTTTGAAGCCAATGGGGAGTCATTTGGGTTGCCTGTGAACCGATTCTTGGATGTGGTGAGTTTATGTGAAAATATTGATGATGTGTTATATATGAGGTTTAACGAGTCCGAAAACACGCTTGAAATGCAATGCGGGGGATTATATTATTCATTATCATTATTGGAAGCGGATTCTATCAAACACGTCCCAGAAGTCCCAGACCTTGATTTAAGCTGTTCAGCAACGTTTAAATCAAGTGAATTGGCCGATGCGGTGTCTGCTGGAAGCATGTTTTCTGATTTTGTAACGTTCAGAAGCAATGGTTCCAAAGTGAGTGTATCAGGTGGCGGTGAAAACAATGCTATACTATCCAAAAACCGTAGTGAACTAGTACGTTTTAATGGTGGGGACGCAAATTCAACTTTTAAAGCATCATACTTTAATTCTATCTTGAATGAAATTGATGAGGAAGGAGAGATCACTATCGATTTCGGTATTGATTATCCTGCCCTCGTAACGTTTTCACCGGTAAATATGGATTGTAGTGTTGAATATGTGTTAGCACCACGTATCAAAGGAAGTGGTTGATATGAGTGATTTCGAACCCGACCAAGTGTCTGATAAACAAGTATTGGTGAGTAAACAATGACTGAGAATAACAACGACCCTGAAGGAGAAAAGTCAACTGAGAATAACGACTCTAACTCTGAAGAGAGTGTATTAGATTTTAATGATTTTTATGAGTTACTAGATGTTGACGAAGAGACCGACACAGAAGTCATTTTTCAAAAATCACGAGGGTTATTAGCAAAATATCATCCAGATATTAGTGAAAATCCAAACGCAGACGAGATATATAAAACTGTTAATAGAGCGCAGGATGTGCTCACAGACCAAGATCAACGGGTTATTTATAATTCGTTAGGGCATGAAGAGTATATCTCACGCAGAGAAAAGGGTGGTGAAATGACGCTTTCGGAATCTGTGAAGAACAGTAACCAAACATTGTCAGAAACCGTTAATGGTTCAAATCACGGGGAAAAGAAACATGGTAAATCACGTAATGACATAAGCAATGTTGAAACAGAGGCGAAAGGAGATAGGTCTACAAGTTTTCGGAAACGAATCACAGAAAGTGACGGTTACACTTCGTTAACAAGTATTAATTTTGGTTTAACACCAGAAGAATCTGTTAGGAAAATATATCGGCAAATGTGGCTCGCACGTATTGGCATGAGTGCTGTGTTCATTTTCATCACTGTTGCATTAGGCATGATGTTCCCTACAGAGATAATGGATCTTTGGGGAAGTATTGGTTTGAATACTATTTTTAGTGTTCAAACAACAGTTCTTGTGTTCGTTATCCTGTTTGGGGTGTTTATGGGTGTTGTTACAGGAAGTGCCTCAAACCGTATCCTTCAGCCCGTCGCTGACGAAATCAACCTTGGGAAACGGAGAGAGGAAGAAGCAATTAAACGTAAAAAGGAACGCTCTCGTGGGTTAAACACTAGTGTCACTGATGTTAATGCTGATTCTGAAAGAGATTCGTGGGATTCTCCAAACCGGTATTCAGAAAACACTGAAAATGATGAAACACGGTCTATAACAAACAGAACTAACAAATCGCTTTCTCATGCCCCCAAAATGATACTTGCAGGAATGTTCCTTTCCGTTATTGGTGTTGTGGCCCCGGGTTCACACCCCTGGGTGTATATTTCATCGGTTCTTGCTGGACAGGGTGTTCGGACAAACCCGTGGTTAGATGCTGGTGGAGAAGGTGTAGAAAGTGTGGTGATGCTTGTGAACTTCATGATGGGAGTCAGTATTCTTGTGTTAATCGTTGTTGGGGTATTATACAGCATGCACGGGGTTTCAAGAGAAGCATGGTATAAAAAATACTTCAGCACAACGTCTAACCCGATTGTTACTGCATGGGATACGATCTTTGTTGTGTTGTTGTCCGTGCTCATGATGGTTGTTTTAGTTGGCGTTCAAGAGCTCCCTAATGTCCCGGTAATAGTTGGGGACGGGTTTGTTGCAGATTTCCTTATTATTAATTCCGCAATCACCTCACTAACGGTTGCTGTCATTTCCGTTATGATGGTTTGGGTAGTTGCTCTCGTGTTTAAATGGAGGCAATTTTAACACTCACAGCATTCATTGAAATAATGTTGTGTGATGAGAGGTCTTAAAAACGTTCAATGTTAAAGTAATACTAATGAATACAGAGTACGTTCTTGGAATTGACTTTGGGACCACAAACAGTGTCTGCGCAATTCTCTCTGGGGGTGACCCTGAAATAATCGAGAATGCAGAAGGTGACCGTGTAACGCCGTCTGTCGTATATTACACGAAAGAAAACGAGCAGTTTAAACCTCTTGTTGGAAAACCTGCGGAAAACAAAGCGCAAGAGAATCCTGAACGCGTGTTACGATCTATTAAGCGTGATATGGGTGAATCTGAAACAATTGAAATTGGAAACGACTCATATCATGTTGAAGAGGTTGGTGCAGAAATCATTCGGAAATTGAAACGTGATGCTGCTGAAAAATTAAATATTGATGAAGAAGAGTTAACGCGTGCGGTTGTTACAACCCCGGCATATTGGGAGAGCGACCGAAATCAGGCTGTTATTCAAGCTGCAGAGTTAGCAGGGTTTGAGAGTGTCCGAACAATAAAAGAACCTGCGTCTGCAGCAATTGCATATGGTCGATATGAACCCGGGTTAGACAAAACGGTTGGTGTGTACGATCTTGGTGGAGGTACATTCGATTTTGCAGTTGTTGACGTTGATGTGAATAATTCGTCCGGGGAGTACAATGTGCTTGCACAGTCAGGAGATCCGGAACTAGGTGGTGATGATTGGGATCAAAAAATAATCGAATGGGTTGTTTCACAGTTCATGATGAAACATGATGTGAATCCGTTGAACAAGCATCATTCAGATGCGAATGAATATGATCACGAGATACGGAAAGAAAGAATTCGAGAAGCAGCTAGACAAGCGAAAGAAGATTTATCAAACCGGTCGAAAACTACGGTTGATATTCGAATACCGTTTTTCATGACTATCGGTGATGAACAAGTGAATGTTGAAGAATCATTAACTCAATCCCGGTTTGAGTCAATGACAGAGGAGTTACTTGAACGAACAATCGATCCAGTGTATACTGCGTTGAATGATGCTGATGTGCCGATGGAAAAGATTGATGATGTTATTCTTGTGGGGGGTTCAACTCGGATGCCACAAGTTAAAGAATTAGTGAAATCTGTGTTTAACACAGAACCGAAAAACAGGGTGAACCCAGATGAAGCAGTTGCGTGTGGGGCTGCGATTAAAGCGAATCGTGATGATATCCTCTTGTTAGAAGTCACACCGTTATCATTAGGAATCGGGATTAACGGGGGTGAATTTAAACGGATGATTGATAGGAATGAGAGGTTGCCTGCTCGGACTACTGAAGTGTTTACAACAGCGAATGAGGGGGCGACCGCAGTTCGAATCCCGATTTATCAGGGTGAACGAGATATCGCAAGTGAGAACCGACACTTGAAAACCATGATTATTGAAGGAATGGCTCCTGGGAGCCGGAGTTCTGCTCATATTGAAGTTACATTCGAGGTTCAACAAAACGGGTTGATTAATGTTCAGGCAGTTGAAAATACGCGCAATAAGTCTGTAAAGGTTGAATTGGAAGGTGAAAACCGTCTTCCTGATGAGTATATTAATGAGAGAGTTCAAGAAGCCAAAGAGTTAGAAGAACTTGATCGAAAACGGCAAAAGGTGATTCAAGCGCAGAATAATGCGAAGAAATCTATTCGTGAAGCTGAACGGTTATTGAGTGAGTTCCCACAAGTGTTCGAGGGTGATGAGGGTGAGCACATGAAAAAGCACGTGTCTAATGTGCGCCAAATAAGGCGAAATGATACTGCGACATTGGGCGAGTTGAGAGATGCGACAGACGCGTTAGATGAGTGGGTTCTTGAGATTGGTGACAGGGTACGTCGTACGGGTGCGCGAAGTCGTTCAGGGCCTCAGAAAGGACCTGACGTTGATGCAGCTGAAGTTTCAAAGTCGGATGTTGAATCTGGTGTGAGAGGAGGGTCACCCGGTTCGATTGTGTCTAATACGGACTCAGGGTCACAAAAATCTGAAAGTACTACTGACGAAATGGTTGAAGATTGGGGCGACACGGGAGAAATTGATCTTGGGAATGATAAAGATGACGTAACTGGGTTTGATTCAGGTGTAGACGCGTTCGATGATGATACTGATACTGGTGTTGGTGAAGAAAGCGTTTCAGACGAGATTGAAGCAGATACTGGCGATTTCAGTAATTCAGATTCTTCAGAGAGTGAGTCAAACGAGGAATTTATTGATGCCGGGATAATGGAAGAATACGATACGGGGGAGGTTGAATCAGGTGATGAAACCGAATCTGTGATGGGGAGTGATTCTGGTGAGAGTGATTCACAATCAACAAGGCGTGATGGAGTGATGAACATCTCGTCTGATGGTGAAGATCTGGGTGAGATTAACTCTGACTGGCCTGAAGGGGAAGAATCTGGAGACGATACTGGTGAAAACAAAGAAGTGACAGACTGGGAGAAGAAGAGTGAAACGGGCGGGGATGGCTCTAAAGACGTTGTTGAGGGCGACACCAATGGGGGTGACACTGATTCCTCTAGTACAGAGGTGTCGGAAACTACAACCGGGGTTGGACAAGAAAATGGAGTGAGAGAAAGGTCTGATGATAGTGTAGATAGTGTAGAAGACAGTGTAGAAAATATTCCGAGTGGTGGTGTGGACACGAGTACTGATATTACTAAGGAAGAAAACCCCAGTGGTCAATCCAATGAAGATATTACTGGTGAAACCTCAGATGAAGGTGATGGAGATGAAGGTGAAAGTAATGGTACGGAAGATGTTGAAAGCACAGATTTAGAAGATGAAGAAAAGAAAATACAAAGTGGTGAACAAAGCACACTTGGTGACAGTCAAATTGAGATGAGGTAACTATGAGTACGAAATTACGTGGAGACATTGAAAAGACAGGAAATGGGTGGTTTTACAACACTGACGCTGGCGTTCGCGTTGCGGTTAAAGCAGCAGAAGAAGGGTTGTATTCAAATCACAGTATTACTGAAGCAGAAAATGAGAGAGGCCACCGGGACAATAGTAGTGGGGCGAGAAGTAATGTGGATTCACGACCCGTTCTTTCTGGAGAGTGGCAAAAGGTCCTTGTGTGTTTAGGATTTGGAACATTCTTCTTTATAATTGGAGGGTTTGCATTAGTCGGGTTCGCCATCACGTTTTCGAATTGGTTGCTGTACGTTACCGGTATCTGCTCGATGGCGTACTTGTTCTTACGTGTCGGAATGGCGTACTATGTGTACAAAGACGCAGGGATTCTCAAACACCATGCAGAGAACAACCGTGTCGTGTCACCCCTCGAAGGAGAGTTATGGGCTCCTAAACCTCGTTTTTGGGGGGTTGTTAGCTTAGTAATGCCTCCGTTTGCCGAGTACGGGCCTGTTACGGCGTACCTCTTCCGACGACATAAACGAATAGGATCGCCCTGAGAACACTCACGCGTCCTCTTCTTGTTTGATTTGCGAACCATTAATATAGTGGGTGGAGTACAGTTTCTCACATGAGAACCGATATTCTTCACACCGCTGATACTCACATTGGGTACCGTCAGTACCATAAAAAAGAACGCGAAAACGATTTTAAACAAGCACTATCGAAGATTGTAGATAACGCAATTGAGAAAGATGTTGATGTTGTTGTGCATGCTGGTGACCTCTTCGACCGTAGCCGACCAAGTATTAACGCGTTATCTGATTTAATCAACGAATTAAAACGACTGAACGAAAACGATATCGAGTTTTGCACTATTGTTGGGAATCACGATGGGACAAGTGAACGACAATGGCCAGAATTCCTTGAAGATTTAGACTTAGCCACTTATCTTGATTCTAACGGGCACGTCGTTAATGACGTGTGTTTATACGGATTGGATTATGTGAGCCCTCAACAACGAAGTGCACTTGATTACGAATTTGAGACCCAGGATTCGAATCATTCACTGCTCGTGGGTCACGGGTTATTCAAACCCTTCCCGCATGGTGATTGGGATATGAACGAAATTCTTGCAAAGTCGAATATCTCATTTGATGGTGTTCTTCTCGGTGATGATCACACACCACAACTAACACATATTGATGAAATGCCAGTCACGTACCCTGGGTCAACAGAACGAACTGCTGCTGACCAACGTGAACCCAGAGGGTTCAACAACGTCACTGTTGACGAGAATGGCGTTACAGTCGCGCATGAGACGATTCAAACACGACCATTCGAGTTTATTGATGTGGAGATGAGTGGTGGTGACGGATTGCAACACGTGATTGACGTGGTTGAACAAGCACGTATTGGTGACGGGAGTGTTGTCGTGGTAACAATTACTGGTGATGGGAAACGCATTGCAACTGCTGACGTGGAGCGTGTCGGGTTACGTAAGGGGGGTCTTGTTGTTCGCGTAAATGATCGTCGGGAATTCACAGACTCTGAAAGAGAATTTAAAGAAGTCTCATTCACCGACCCGGATGAATTGGTGCAGCAACGGGTGAACGAGTTGCCAATAGGGTATATTGCGGCTGAGTTTGAGAAAATGGTGAGAGATACAGAAGAATTCCCGCAAGCGAACTTGAAAGACATGTCTGAGGATCAAATGGCCGAATTTGTAGAAGAGAACTCGTTTGATGAATTACTCGCATTAACCAGCATCGACGAGGATGTAGAACACGGTGTAGAAGGTGAAAGTGGTTCTGGTGGCGGTGGTGTTGTTGAATCTGACGGGGAGAAAAGTCAAATGAGTCTTGAAAGGTTTGGAGGTAAGAAATGATATTCACTGAAGTGACCGTTGAGAATTACCGGTGTTTTGAACAAGAAACAGTAACGTTTGAAGAAGGTGTTAACGTTATCTACGGGTTGAACGGAACGGGGAAATCAACGCTTCTTGAGGCGTGTTTCTTCGCGTTGTACGGCTCTGACGCCCTTCGAGAAACTGACTCGAATCTGGAAGACATTATAACAAATGGTGCAGGGACAACAACTGTTGAACTCCGATTCGTTCAAAACAATAACAAGTACCGTGTTATGAGAGAGGTTCGTGAGCGGAGTGGTAGGGTGACACAGGCAGTGTGTGAATTAGAGACTCCAGATGAAACACTGTCAGGGGCAACCGATGTTGATGCTGAAATTGAACGCATGATTCGAATGGATGCATCATCCTTCTTGAACTGTGCGTATATTCGACAAGGTGAAATTGAGAAATTAATCCAAGCTAAACCGTCAGAGAGGCAGGGGCTTATTGACAATTTGCTCCAACTTGGAAAGTTAGAAGAATACAAAACACGAGCAAGCGATGTTCGTATTGGTATTGGCCGGGTCAGAGATAAGAAGCGTAGCTTGAAAGAAGATCGGAAAGAAGCCGTTGAAAAACGCGAGGCGAAAAACCTTAGTGAGAAACTTAACCGCTTGAACACGTCAATCTCTGATTTGAATGAAAAAATAACCGACCACGAAACAGAGAAAACACAGTTAGAAGAAGAAAAGAAGGAATGTGAGAGCATTGTCGAAGAACAAGAAGAACTCTACGACGAATTGCAGGAGGTGACCGCAAAGATAGACAGTCATGAATCAAAAATCGAATCGATTGACAAAGAGATAGAAGACTTACAAAATAGTATTGATGAGAAAAAGGCGGAAGTATCCGAGAGTGAAACGTCTCTAACGGAATTTGTGAGTAATGAAGACACGACAGTTTCAATTGACGCTTCAAAACCGTTAGCAAAACTTAAAAGCGAAGAGTCTGCGTTAACTGAAGTTCCACTCACTATCGAGAATAATCTTCTTGAAGAAAAAAATAAGAAAGAAAACGCGGTGAGTGAAAAGGAGCGGTTAGAACAAGAAATCGACCAGTCAAAGGAGTTGATTCAACAAAAGAACAAAGAAATGGAACAAATTAAAACAGAGTTATCAACTGATCTCCAACCTGAAAAGGAAAGTTTAGAATCTGACATTGCAGACTGTGTTTCAGAGATAGAAAGGTTGGCACGCAAGTTGAGAGATTCTGAAGCAACGGAGAAATCGCTGAAACAGAGAAAGCAACAGTTGCAAACTGAGCGTGAGGAGGTTGTGGAAAAGCGTGTTTCAGTGTCTGGTGATAAGAAAGCAGCCAAAAAAGAGTTGGAGCGTGTACAAGAGTTGAAAAAGAAGGGGAAGTGCCCGGAGTGTGGGCAAGACGTGTGTGACTCTCCAGAAGTGAAGCGTATTGAGGGTGTCAATGAGTCAATCGAGTCGTATGAGAATCAATATGAACAACTGGGTGAGGAAATTAAACGTATTGATTCGGAGTTGGAAAAAATAGAAGATTTAGAGGGTGTAGTTGACGAGTTGTACGATGTCTCTCGTGAACAGAAGAATAAAAACGGGTTGTTAAACAAGCAGTTGGAAGCGATTGGGTCTGTGAAAGAAACNAAAGCTGCGTGTGAAGAAGAGATCAGTACTGCGAAAGAAGAGATTGAACGGAAGGAACAAGAGGTAGAGCGTGTTTCAGGTCTTATTGAGAGCACTGAAGAGACGGTTGCAGAGTTGAAAGAACGAAAACAGAGAGCAGAGCACAGGTTATCAGTGGTAAGTGAGGTTGTGAGTAAGAAAGAGAGTATAAAGGAGTTAAAATCTGAGATTAGTTCTGCCGAGACAACAGTAAGTCATAAGTCTGAGTTGCGAGACGAGAAAGAGCAATACCTGAATGAGTTATCGAATGAGAAAGACCGGTTGGATGGGAAAGTTAACATTGGGCGTTTGGAGAAAGCTGAGGAAGATATCACGCAAAAATCGAATGAGATTCAAACGGTTAAACAACGAATTGATGCTCTTCAGAAAGAGTTGTCAGAGAAACAGCAACGAAAAGGAGAACTACAAAATGAGATTGAGCAGTTAAAGAAATTACGGGGTGAAATGGATAAATTCAAGTCGGAGGTGGAAAGTCTGGAACGAGTGTACTCGCAAATGGAGACTGTTGAGGAGATGTATGTTCAATTGCGTGGGGATCTACGTCAAGAGAACGTACATCAATTGGAGAAGTCACTGAATGAGTTGTTTGATATTGCGTATCAAAATGATTCGTACGACCGGATTGAGCTTGATGGTGAATATAATGCGAGTATTATTGAGAAGACCTCGGGAGAGTTGGACCCGAAGAAGTTATCTGGTGGTGAGAAAGCACTGTTTAATTTGAGTTTGCGGTGTGCAATTTATCAGTTGTTGGTCGAGGGGCTTGGTGGGGAAGCGTTAATGCCCCCATTAATCTTGGACGAGCCAACGGTGCATTTGGATGAGGGTCATATTGGGAAGATTGATGATATTGTGCGTCGAATGCGTGATATTGGTGTTGAGCAATCGATTGTTGTCTCTCATGATGAAGAAATCATTGATTCGTCAAATCACCGGATTCATGTGGAACAGCAAGGGAGTGGAAATCGGTCGGTGGCGACTGTGGAGTCAGGGTTGTTCATTTAACTCTCCTCAGTGATTGAGACCGAATTCTTAGATTCAATCCGGGCGGAGTCACTGTACGAGACGGTTCCGTGTAGAATTTGAATGTGAGAATATCATGTTAATTGTTGAGTGTTGGTTGGGTTCGGTGGGGGTGGTTGGGTTGCAAACAGTGAATGAGCGAGGGGTTCCGTGGTCATAAATAACATTGGATGTTGTTAAAGTTCATTTTTTGGAATGGTTTGAAATGGTGGTTGTTTTTGTTTTAAACAACGGTTTAGTGCTTCTTTTCAATTGAGGGTTCGTGGATTTTTATTTGATGTGTTGATTACCTGTTTGGTGCAAACATTTATATTATTCTTTGTTTATGTTCATGGTATACAGTAACTGTTTGCATTAGCAAAACAGTGCCGTCACTAACACATGAGTTCATTGCACAAAAACAAGGAAGTGAGGTCGTCACAAGGTACACTAACAGAAACATTAGGGTGTGAAAACACGCGCACCATACAATCATATCACAAAAACATTGAAACACCTCATGAAACAGAAAACAGTAACGGTCGAAAAGATGAAAACAGTGAAGAAACAATTATTTTACCATATACTCATGAAGAACTCGAACCCGTAGATACATGGGAATTTAATACCACGCCTACTGAAAATCTAAACTCGCTTTTTGAACGAATACAACCAGAAAACACAGTCGAAGAAAATAACGACAAATCCAAGCATTCTGATGCAACACGAACACCACCAAAACCAATTTCTACGTATGCGCCTAATGCAGTCAAAGACAATGACGACACAGAGGAAACCGGTTATTCACAACGGAATTCGGTAAAACCAACCGTTCATAAAGACCAGTTGCTTGATAAAACATGTGATGAATGTGGAACTCAATTAACTGCAGATGGAACAGACTACTATTGTGATTCTTGTGGTGTATTAGTTTCAGACCAACAAATTGACCCTGGGCCAGAATGGCGAGCATTCGACAGCAGACAAAAAGAAGATAGGACACGTGTTGGGGGGCCTATTCGTGAGAACATCCACGATAAAGGGTTGTCAACTGTAATTGGGCACGACAAAACAGACGCTCATGGGAAACCAATTAGTCGTGAAATGAATCAAAAAATGTCCCGTTTAAGAAAATGGGACCGTCGATTCAAAGTTAAGAATACAAAAGAACGGAACTTAAGACAGGCGTTCGGTGAAATTCAACGCATGTCAAGTGAAATGAACCTACCGGAGTACATAGAGGAAACAGCTTGCACCATTTATCGGAAAGCGTTAGACGAAGAGTTACTACCGGGAAGATCTATCGAAGCAATGGCTTCGGCGTCAGTGTATATTGCAATGAGACAGGGTGGTATCCCGAAAACACTTGACTCACTTCTCACGTACTGTCGTGTTGAAGAGTCACGAGTCACGGGCGCGTACAGTTACCTTGGCAAAGAATTAGGTATTGAGATTCAACCCCCAGAAATCCTCGGGTATATCAGTAAGGTTGCAAGTGAGTTGGAAGTGACTTCTGAGACTGAACGTATGGCAGAAGAATTACTTCAAAACTCGATTGATAAAAACATNCACAGNGGGAAAGCTCCGTCAGGTATGGCTGCAGCAGCAGTGTACGCAGCAACAATGATCACCCGGCGCGATAGAATAACTCAGCAACAAGCATGTAACGCTGGTGACGTGTGCGAACTCACAATACGAACCCGAAATAGAGAATTGTTAGAAGCATATGGAGTCGATTACGGGGAAACAAACCCGCCATCAAAAAAGGAAGTTAAACAAACCCGGAACGCGTAATTCGTCGTGGCGTTATTCTTTGAGGATTACTTTTCGCATGATGGTTTCACCTACGTCAACGTACTGTTGCACGTCGTGGTCGGGGTAGTTTTCGAGCGAGAGTTCAATGTCTTTTGGAATGGTTGCCGAGTCATCGTCACCAGTGTACTGGTTGTACGCATCTACACGGTCCCGGGTTGCTTCGAACGTTTCAAGAACCCACTGGAATCTGTCTTGTTGTTCAACCGCTGAAATTGATTCTGGTTTCAGTTCAACCACGACATCATCTTCTTGCTCCCAGTGGCTTACTTTCCCGACAACAGAGATCAGTTGCGGGGTTTCCATGCCCCGGAGAGCGTTTGCTTCATCAGGCTGGTAGCGTGAGGCAGTCACTTTGAACGAATCGCTGCCGTCGTGAACGGTTGCAATAATGAAGTCACCATTGTCCGTTTCGATTTCTTGTTTCTCTGTGAGAACACCAACGACAAGAACTCGGTTAACACGTTCCCCAGTCGGGAGAAGCGTGTATTTTGGTGCTCGGTCGCTTGCTTCTGTTTTGAAATTGTAGGCTGCGTTGTTGAACTCTGACGCGAATACGCGGACTGCAGGGTGACGCGTCTGTGTCTGTTGTTCTTCTTCCGTTTCTACGTTTTCGTCATCAAATTGTGTGTCTGATTGACTCATGCTTCGACCTCCGTGTCCGCGTCAGTGTTTGAACCGAGTAGTGCGCGTGCCTCGTCTTCCCAGTCTCTGTCAACACGTTCGAATTTATTCACAAGAACATATTCTCCGACTGTGTTCCCTGCAATTGTGTAGTATGAACCAAGCAGTAATGGTTTCATTTTTTCCACAACGGCTGTTTTATCAAGTTCGTCTTTGGCGATTTGTTTTGCTTCTTCGAGTGTGATTCCCGTGATTGCTTCTGTAGCTTCTTTTCCGAAGAACACTTGGTGTGGTTCTTTCCCATCGTCCATTACTGTTTTTAGACGAAGGTCGAACTCTCCACCGTCAACATCACCGTGTTCTGGACAGGTTCCGTTTTGTAGGACTTGTGTGCACTCTTCTTCGGGGCACCGTTTGATAAGCCCACTGACCTCTTGAATGTCCACGATTGCACCGGTTACGTGCGTGTCGTTTTCTGGTGGTGTGAATTCATTGTCGAGTTTTTCTACCGTTGTGTATGTTGTGGCGTTTACACTAATGGTTCCTTGGTATGCATCACCGACAACGGAATCGAATTTGTACGTGTCTCCTTCTTCGAAGGTAAGGTCTGGGTTTTCGTCAACCGCGCGTTGTGGGATTGTGAAAATCGTTGTGCCAGTATCATCACCGATGACCCCTCGTTGAGAGATCCATGAAGACTCTCCTTCACTTAGCTCAAACAGTCGTTGAACGGTTCCTTGCATACTGAACCATTCTTCGTCTTGTTCAACGGTTAGGTCGTTGATGTTATATGAAGTGTCGGCTCCGCCCTGTGGTGGGGTGAACTTTTTGTCGAGTGTTTCAGCGGTTGTGTTTTCAGTGATGTTAATCCCGATTTCGTCGTTGTACGCGTCACCGACAACAGATTCGAGTTTGTACGTGTCTCCGTTGTTGAGTTTTAGATCAGAGTTTGATTCTACTGCGCGTTTGGGGATTGTGAAAATAACAGTGCCACTGTCGTCACCAATGACCCCTCGTTGCGAGATCCACGAAGCTTGTTTTTCGCTAAGCTCGAATAACTGTTGAACCGTTCCTTGGATGTTGAACCATTTCTCGTCTTGGTCGACTGTTAAATCATCGATGTCGTACGTGTTCACCTCTTCTTGATTGTCGGGTGAACCGTATTGGGTGTCTCCATCGTACGAGTCCATGTACTTGTTTCGTGTGCTTCGCATAGCCTCTTCGAGTGGCACGGTGAACTCGTTTACGAGTTTGTTGAGTGAGTTTTCAACTTCTGAAACTTCTACTTCGAGGTCGTCTGGGAGCTCGTTGACAAGCTCTTCTGCTTTTTCTTGGATGCTCATTGTTCTTACTTACCTTCGTTGTTTTCTGAAGGCGTTCAGTGTTTGTTTTTGTGGTAGTATAAAAGCTTGTTAATCGGTTCGGGTGTGGTTTAGTATTAAGTGCATGTGGGTTGTAGTAGAAAACATGACTGTGAATAAGGAGTCCAGTGGTGAATACACTGGTGAAGAAGATTCTGAAAATGATTCTGAGGAATTTGAGGTAGATCCATTAAGTGATTTTGATGATTTGGTGGCTGAAATCAAAGATAGTAATGNTGGAAGTGGTGGTTCNGGGGGAGTGGGGGGTGATGATGACGCAAATGGTGATACTGGTTCTTTTCAGGAAACGCTTTAGCTTTAATTTCTTTGAAACCCATTTCTTAGGAGAGGGTTTTTATTCATTCGGTTTGTATGGTTTTGCATGAGTGTGTTTGAATCATCTGATCAGAACAATTCTACTGACTCAGATGAGATGACTACAATTTCAACAGGGTTGGAAAACCTTGATCAGGCGATTGAACGAAAAGGATTACGCGTTGGAAGTATTGTGTCAGTGTTATCCAATTCAGCATCCCCCGGTGAAATCATTGTAGCAA
>SL_4KL_010_BRINEDRAFT_10000928_pt1 | contig 15791 bp, 11 predicted proteins | sample SodLak_010_BRINE_2_FD_10664 | JGI IMG/M metagenome (IMG submission 10664)
TTGAGCATCAAATTAGCGTCAACCCGTTTCGGACGAAAAAATCAGAGTGTTACGAACTCGACATACAAGCTGATCGAGATACCAGGAATCAAAATTAAACACCTCTGTTGAATCCTCAACTAGTGATAAATTTCAACAGCCGTGTGGAATAGAGGGTGCATATGCCTCAATGAATTGAATTAAATTTATATCCCACTTTGCAACCATACTTAATAACGATTAATGGAATAGTCTTCTTCATATGGGAAAAAAAGAGCCGAATAAGGGAACACTTCCATGTATGGTTTGTGGGAAATCTTTGAACTACCTCAATACAACTCATATGGATAGTCACGAACCTGAGAAGCCCCAAACCGTACCTCAATACCGTGATTGGGTAGCGAGACATTCGGGATTAGACCGTGATCATTCTGCAATCAATTCGAACCAGTTGCTTAAACCCCAACTCTGGCGGGAGAACGAACATCTCTTTGAAGACTGGCGAAATTGGGAGTGAGCCAACCCAGTAGACATTTTATCCGCGTAGTTCAACTTCTAACTAAAACAATTCGTTTGCCGGTGAAAGAGCCATTCTCCGACAGGCAAAATCTGCTAATTCACTCAGAAAGAGTGGTTGTAAGACTGCGAGTGTATATTAACAAAGATTTCTTGACTTATCCATTTTTATATTGTGCTTTTATTGTACACGAGAGTGACATCAAGTATGGACTCAATTGACGAATCTGTACGGTCTGCTTTGAACACTTTCGTGGATGATGCATTGGACGGTTCTTGGAGTGGACAAAGAGAACGAGAGGCTGTCAGTCTCTTTGCTTTTGGTGCACTGTTAGACCATATAAATGCGGATAACAGTCTTCGAGACGCGAGACAAGTCGGACTGGAAGTCCCAGTTCCACAAGTAATAATGGATGGAGAGGATAGTGCTAACAAGAAAAATCAGGTGTGCAAAGATGTGGTGATCTGGCCCGAACCCCGGATGACGTGCTGGGATGAGAATCAAAATCCGACGAACTCACCAATAGCAATCATCGAATGGAAATTCGATAGAGCCAGCATTTACAATGGCGACGTGAATTGGTTGGAGACATTCGTAGAGAAGTATCCGGACTGTATAGGCTACGCTGTGACAGCGAACCAGCCATCCTCAAGATTCTCACTCTCCTGTACCCGAGTCTCGGCCCGCCAAACACAGCCAAAATGGCTACACATACGATGATCGGTGTGAATCACCTACAAAAATAGAGTCTTGACAACAAACTGTCTAAGTGATTGTCTGATTCGTAGGTTGTCAAGAAACATTGAGCTTCAAGATTGTACTCAATCCGGTCCCGATTCTTTAGATATTCAGAACATTATAAAGACATTGGCCGACGACAGTATGATTCAACGAACATATAGGGTGAGTACATCGTCTAAGCTTAGCGAATAATAACAAGCGGCTATTCTGAACATAAAAAGGGGTTTCTAACTTAGTGACTGGACGGGTACGATTACGATAGGCGGAGAGAAACTGTAAGTACGAAAAATAAAATCGAAGGTCGTAATGAATTAATGATATATATTCCGATCCCGATCCGACAATTCGGCAGTTTAGCTCTAATCGTATTCGTAATCGGCGCTATTGCAGTTCCTGAATTACTTGTTGTTGCATTGTCAATGTTGCTGTTGGTCATACTCTTGAGTATCCCGTTCAAATTGTTAGGGATGATATAGCAGTTGATCTCACCATCGTCTCACTTATTGAAGCCCTCTTAGAATTTCATCAAATATCAATTGATGAAATATTGGTTGCAATATGTTATCTACCGTCTCCTCGCATTCTGCAGGATTAAAGAAAATTTCTCTGTAGCGTCTATCGAAACTAGAGAGCTGTTTAAAAAATGTGTGGCGTATTTAAAAGGATACACAATCCTGTCGGACTACTAGTGCAGTCCTTCTACGATTGATCACGGCGCTCTAAGCGAGCACCTTCCCCGTCTACCACGAGTTCCTCATCCATGCTATCAAGTATCTCACCGACTGAGAATTCAGATTCCGGTTCTTGCGAAATGGTTATTGCTCCAAGATGGCGTTCGGTTTCTGCCAGGCGAAGAGCTAATATCCTGTACACGTCTTGCTTCTGCTGGTCTTTGGCCGCTGAAGCAAGACGGTTGAGTCCTTCTCGGATAGCACTTAGTTCCGAGACAAGTTCTTTGCTATCATAATCGGAGTACGATTCTGTTTGGGTGTTATGTTCTGTCATATTTATTTTTAGTCTCGCCGGTTTTCCGGCGATCTACTATTGTACGCTTACATTTTTTCATAGCCTAAGCTAGGCTACATTACCGCGTGCTGGTGGGAGCCGGACTACTCCCGGGAATTACTTCGGATGAAGAGATTAGTCATCCAGGTCTTGGTTAAGTGTCCGGTGTTTGTCTTACAACATGTGATAGTAGAACTGAGTTTATATACTTTCGGGTGGATTTTAAAATAAGTAAACGCGAACTCTGTATTCTCTTACTACTTGAATCACAAAAGAACGTCAGGAGCTGTCGAACGAACTAAATCACCAGTAACGGTTCTGTATTCGCTGTTAGAAGTCCGAGAACGTCTGTTGGCGTTTGTAATCATAAGGTTCAGTCAAAGCTTCTCGAACCACCTCGTAGTTTTTCTGTGCATGTCGATTCTCCTCAATACCACGATCCACAATCCAAGCACGGAACTCTTCATACCGATCTTGATCGTCGATGACACTGTCCATCTCCACCGTCTGTAGCTCTCCGTACCGGGCAAAATAGATACCAACCCTATTGATTTCCGGGTATTCAACTGACGGCATACGCCTCTCATCGCCGTCTCGTTCATTGTACATCACTCGTTGGACATCAGCCAGTACATAATACATCAGTAACTGTCGCCAGAACGCATTCGTGAACGCTCGCCGTTCCGTTGTTTTAATATCCACGAGCAGGTCATCCACGATAAAATCGCCTTCTCCGGGGAGTACGTAACGGTGGTTCCCGAACTGCGGCTTTTCAATCATTGTCTCTCCCTGCGTCCACGACACCTCACGCAACAACTCGAACAACCCACCCATTTCATCGAGAATATCATCCGCAAACGCAGCCCGATCAATCCACGACTGCACGCTCTCATCAGGCTTCCACCCGGCATTAATCAACGCAGCCCGAACAACCCCGTCAGTATTCATCCCCGTCTCGATATACTGATTGACAACTTTCGTCAACTTCTCATCTTCCGTCCACTGCACCGCACTCCGATCACGCTTCCACACGGGACGATTATCCTGCATCTCTTCCCACTCTTTTTGACTAGAAATATTCGGGTGGTCTTCCCACAACATTCCATCATACCGCTTCACACCGATCCAAGAATTTTCACCATTCCTCTGTCGCCGAGGCTCTCCAGATCGAGACCATGGCTGCAGAACCTTGTTACAACGGCGATAGAGAAGCGCTCGACAGAGAAACTCGAATGCGTGTCCAACAAGCCGATGGCTGTACCCATTGTTGGGAACCATTAACTCGCCTGTCACACCTTCTCCCGGGTTTGGATACGTAGAATCAATCTCCTGCCGTACCTCTCCGATCTTGATGAAATTCGTAACGCCAGTAGTCATATCGCTACCTTCTGGGTTAGCCCGTTTAGAACCTGTGACCGAGTACCAAGCTAATGAGAATCGTCGCAATAGCGATTTGCACACACCAACCAAGCAGCCGAAAACAGCCTGGTAATGTCGCTCTTCGGTGATGGAATCAAAGAGCGGTCTATCCGGGGTCACAGACGAACATCACGTAGCCGGTTTGTCGACTTCATACGAGACAAAATTCTGCAAAGTGAGCATATTTCGAAGCTCATACTGAGTGTTTAGTCGTAATGACTCCATCAGCAGCGAACGTTAATTCAGTCACGAACGCATCATGATCACGGTATGCGTAACTAATCGGTATCGACGGCCCCGTATACAGCACCGGCGTACCGTCCCTTGTCTCGAACGCATATCCATTATTGAAATCGTTATTCTTCGGGTGATGTTCATCACCAACCAAGATGCAATCAAACGGAACGCTAGACCGTTCGAGCAACTCATCTAAATTAATCGCATCCGCCGACTCGCCTCGGTACGGGGTGACGCTTTCATGCAGACAGAGTATGTTCGGCCCCGGTGACGCTGGACCAAACACAACGTCCGAAGGGCCCCACCCGAGCGGATTGAATTGTGCAACGTCGTCGATGCCCGTCCCCCCGGCTGAAATTCCATACGCATCGACTGGTCCCCCAGCAACCGGCGTTGCATCCGTCGAGAGCTCCACAAGATTCCCCTTTCCAACCTGTTTTTGCAACCACGTAACCCCATTCACTGATTCCGAGCCCTGCGGCGCGTACGACGTACGATCGTGCGACCCGATAATACAGTACACCGGAAGTTCAATATAGGACAACAGATCCAGCAGCGACTCAGCATCATCAAGCGTCTCCTGATCAACTTCATGATCCAAAATATCACCCGTGTGAATAACCGCATCAACCCCCTGTTCAATCGCAATCGTCACAACCCGCGTGAACGCTTCGATGCTTGAAACCTCATCAATCCAAGAAACCTTCTTCCCGCTCCCCGTCACTGCGCGATTCTCATACCCGAGATGCGTATCACTCACGAACAACACCGTCGTCTCCCCGTCCTCACCACTCCGCCCTGTAGTGCCCTGAGCGCGGCGAACACGATCTGGATCAAGCAACACATCCACACCATTCCCTGGCCGATCTGCCGCCGGCTCAGCCGGAAACTCTGCCAATAAGGAAATCGCATGATCAACCTCACTCGCCGACACCATTACCGGAAGCACTTCTTCGGACGCAGGCGCAACCGGCACCACCGCCCCACTCGGAACATACTCCCGATCCTGTGGCCTTGGCTCTGCTACCTTGATCGCTGAAAACTTCGCAATCCTCGTCCCATCACCATACTGGTGGATATGCTCCTCTCGCGTCCCCCGATTCCGCTTATTCTGCTGCGCCCCGTAACACGACGCCCCATCAGCCAGCAACTCCCCACCATACAAAACAGACTGCAACGCCAGCTTCCATTCCGCATCCGTTTCCTCAGGTAGCGACGCATAAAGAATAGAAAGACAATCATACAACTCAATCAACTCGTTTCCAGCCTTCATCTTCAAGTTAGTCACCCGTCATCTGGCAATACCTCTTGCGTAAGGGATCTGAGAACGCGTGAGCGTTTGGAAAGTTGAGGCGCTAAGCCATCCCCTGTTGTGGGTATGTATATGGATACACACGATCTCGTCGATGCGTTCACATCAACGCGAGAGAGTCTACTCGACGCAGGAATAGAGAATGAGTTCTTTCTTGCTCTCATCGCATCTCGGTTACTGATCGAACGAGTCGGTGAAACGAATAACCAGGGATGGTGGGACTCACGAATGCTATCCGAAACTGGACTCACGTTTTACACACTCCTCTGGCAATAGGGCAAAAACGCGAGTGCTGCATTCAAGTATATTGTAGATGGCCCGATGGGAATGACGGTCGTTCGATACGGCCCTCTGACGGATATATTCGTGAACGGCAATCGCATGTTCAACTGCATGAGACCATACTGATACGACCATATTTCGTACTAGCCGGGACTGTTCATTAAAAAATCACTTACCCCCTCGTTCAGTTACGGAAAGATACAGCGCATAATTACCAGTATACTGTTTTGTGTCCCGGATTTTCGTCCGCTGTAGGTTCAATTCAACACGTGTCTCGTCATTTTCAAGATCAAGAATCGGTTTGAGAAGCCCAGCAATAGTCTCAATGAACTGCGCATCACCAGTAACCCGGATATTCGAAATATCCGTTTCGAAAGTACCACCTTCGAACCCAGCCGGCTTCGGGAGAATTGAGCGCTTCAATTCCGCTGAGCTAGGCCTCTCACAGCTTTGAAGCCACTTCATCGCATTCTTTTTTCGGATTGCACCACTCTTTGTCGAAGAAAGCTTCTCAAGCTCAGTTCCGACTGTCTCTGCTTGACGAGACAGAATTAGTCCACCGTTTGTTGAGTTGCAATCTGCACACTGCTCAGCATCTGCACTCGGTACCAAAAGAACACCACACTCCTCACAAAAATTCATTTACACACTACATACAGCAAAGTATGCAATAAAGGTATCAGTCAAAATGCAATTCGCATTTGGATCAAGAGTACAAATTATAAAAACGAGAAGTTAGTCACTCCGAATTTCCGGTTTCCGGGCTTTATTGAAATCTTTAGTAGTATCCAGTAGATTCACGCGGATACATATCTAAAGGATAGGGCTTCAACAGAGCCATTAAGAGATAATTCGATTATACCCTGGTGTACCGTATTTCAGTAGTCGTTTAGTGTTCCCTCACAGTCAGTAAAATAGCCCCGTTGAATTTAAATACACAAATCGCAACATATCTTTTGTGACACTCGACGAAAACAACCACGTCACCAGCGTCCCGACAGTTAAGATACAAAGCCCTACTGGAAGCCTCGACGTGAGCTCCACGATAAAAACAGAGGACAATCTTATTACTGAACTAATCGAGGACAATACTCACAATGGTCTTCTCGATAGCATAGAGAAGACTTCCGTGCCAACTGAGAATCAGTCCTCACTGGATCTCGTAGAGCTTGGAAAGGATCTTCTCGCAGGATATGCCGACTGGAAAGGTGAGAAAGTCGACCATAATCCACACGAAGACCCGCTACGTTACGTTTGGAACGATGCACCAGAGCTGATTATCGCCGCTGCCGTAGCAGGCTGTTTCGCATACAAGGGAATACAGAAATCTAATGATTTGGATTCAGCGGGCTCAACAACAGAGAATACTGACTCGTTGAGGCAACCTCGGTTATCCCTTGATAAACGTCCATATCGGGTGTTTGTAAGTCATTCGTGGAAATACTCCGAACAACGGGAACGAATCGAGAAGTTCCTCGATGACGAAGATCGACTTGACTGGCAGAATTTCAGCGTTCCAGAGCACGACCCGTTAGAATTCGAAGACAAAAACGATCTTCGGCAGCAACTTTACCAACAAGTTCGGCAGACGAACGTTGTCGTTGTTGTTGCCGGTATGTATGTCTCCCACAGCGAATGGATTGAAGAAGAAATAGAGATAGCCGAACATTTCGAAAAACCCATTATTGGAGTACAACCGAACGGAAACGAGCGACTTCCCGCGTCGGTCAGTGAAGCTGCAGACGAGATTGTTGGTTGGCGTCAAAGGTCTATCGTGAACGCAGTTGCGAAACATGGGTAATAAAAAACTGGACAATCCAGATCTTTCGTCAAGTACAAAAAGAGCTACTAACGATCCTGACAAGCCAACCCGTGACGAGACGCTTATCGATCAGTATACACACTACGCAGGGAGTGCTATGGCAGTATCCGACCGGAGACTTCGGACGAATCGGTTCTACGTTTCACTCCTCTCAGGAATACTGGTTGTAATCACATTTATTTCCCGAGGTCCGCTTTCTGGTACTCAGCAGATGGGCTTGGTTGCGGTGGGTCTACTTGGTGTCTGTCTCTGTGGACTCTGGTATCAAACCGTAGACTCCCATCGTCGGTTGAATGAAGCAAAATACGAGATACTTCACGAGATGGAATCTGATCTCGCGTATCCAGTTTATCAACAGGAGTGGGAGCGATTAGGGCCAACAGGACCGGAAACAAAGCGTGAGAACAAGTTTCCTCGCATTCAGATGCTTGGTGAGGTGCTCTGGGATATCGCCCGTAACACGGATGATGTACAGTATTACGAGCAGACAACTGTCGAGAAGACAATCGCTGCACTTCTTGCACTGTTATACGTCCTTTTAACAGTATACGCAGGCGGTGTATTGTTGTACTCAGTAATCGGGGGTAGCTTGTAATATAAGCCTTGATTCACTCGTATAGACGCCAAGAATCTACTAATTGTATTCGCTGATAACCATCGATGATTTCCAGAGCATAAAATGTTAACATACGATAGGAAAGTATCGTATACAATAGATGCCCTATCTCGACCCACTTATCGATAATGCCGAGCGAACCCTCGAAGAGACTTTCAAGGAAGTTATTTCTGAAAGCGAAGAGGTTCGTATCGCTACGGGCTACTTCTATCTCTCTGGGTTCGATCTAATCAAAGAAGATCTGAACGAACTGCTCGATCCTGATGAATTGGAGAACGCCCCATTACGGATTCTCATGGGTCGACAAACCGATGCTCGAACAGCTGATGAGATCGAAAAAGGACAGAGCCTTCAGGAGCAATTCAAAAAGCAGCTGAAGGATGATATTGACGATCTCAACAATGCTCAAATTGAGCGGTTGGATCGGCTCCGAGACTTCATCGAACGTGGCCTTGTCGACGTTCGGATCCGCAATCCAGAGAGTGGTTACTTTCACTCCAAGGGTGCATCTTTCCGGTACACTTCTGACGATCCATCAACCCGCACTGGTGACACAGACAGACGTGAGGGTGCCGTGATCGTTGGCTCTTCGAATTTTACCCAAACCGGTCACCGGCATAACATCGAACTTAATCTCACGAGCGGGGATCCACAGAAGGTCGACGCCTTCGAAAAATGGTACGACAACCAATGGGCAAACTCCGAGGAATTCTCCAAAGAGATTGCCGATATCATCGAAAATAGCCCGAAATATAAGCAATGGAAAGAAGATCAAGAAACAGTCGCAAGCAGCGGCACAGACGAAGTTGACTTCGGGACGTACATAGAACCATTCGAACTCTACAAACTCCTCTCCTACGATGCTCTCGGCGGTAGCGTCAGCGCACGGGATAGTCCGCTGTACTATTTCCAGACAATTGGGTATGAAAGTGCCCGCGAGAAGCTAGCTCAGTATAACGGGTGTATTATTTCCGATTCGGTCGGGCTTGGCAAATCGTTCATCGGGAGTGAGCTGCTCCATGATTACCGACAGGCCGGGAAACGCTGTCTGCTAATCGTCCCAGCAAACCTAACTGATCAGTGGGAAGATCTCCTTGAAGATGCTACTGATGAAGACGGAGACCCATTCTTTGGACTTGAAGTCGACGGAAAACACCTTGATGTCATCAGTATTAGCAAGTTCCAGAATCTCAGCCACGAAGAGGTGCTTGAGTTCCGCGAACAATTCGATGTCCTACTCATTGACGAGGCACACCGCTTCCGGAACCACGGGAAGTGGCGACCTAACCCAACCGACGATGATAACTACAAAGGTACTCGTCGACACGCGAATCTGAGGCTGCTTCGAGACAAAACCATGATACTGCTGACCGCGACACCACTGAATAACAGTGCCACAGACCTTAAGAACCTAATTGGGTTGTTCTCTGATAAAAACGAGATCAGAAACAAAGCTAATCTCGACTTTACAGCCTTTGATCGATATATCGACACTGCTGAACAACGGAAACGTATCGCTGCAGGGAAAGATGAACTGCCCCCCGAAAAGGTTGAAGCACTAACCGAGCAACTACAGACAGAAGCCAAAGAAATCTCGAAGGTCCTCAATGAGGTGATGGTTCTTCGAACTCGGAAACACGTCAAAGAGTCGTTGCTAAAGAAAGACGACGATTTAGAGATGAGTTTCAAGCCCCCACAAATCCAGAAAGAGGAGTACTCACTCCCAGGGGCATACCGGCCCGTATACGATTCTCTCCCAGAGGTGATGGACGCGCTCCATCTCCCACATATTACGATCAAGAACCCGAAGGCAGGAAGTACACTGAAAGCACTCTACAAACTCAATCTGCTCAAGCGACTCGAATCCTCGACATTCGCGTTTGTTCAAAGTATCCAAACACTCTATCAGAGTGAACAGCAGCTTCTCAGTGTGCTTGAGTCACTCCCAAATGACGAACACATCGACACCCTTCGTTCAATTCAAGTCGATGGAACATCAGCCACACTCGATGACTTCGTCGAAGATGGCGAAGCTGCCGAAGATCTTGAACAAACTCTCGAAGAATTTGGCTTCGATACAACGTCGCTCAGAGATGGCGACAGTGAAGATCTGAACGAACTTGCAGATCTCACTGTTGCAGAGGTCAAACAACGTGTACACGAAGATCTTGCTCTCATAGCATATTTCCTGCAGTTATTCATCTCAGATGTCGCCAAAAACGCGAATCACGTCAACGATCACTCTGTGCACGTCCGCCAGTGGCTTGGAGAAAATCACGTTGGGTACATACCAGACGTTCCTGAAAACGAGGTCGACCCGCTGCTGTTTCCAAATACAGACCTCTCAGCAGTCTCGAAAGAGACTCAGGACTTCTACGATGCGGTATTCCGACTTGAAGACTTCCGCGATCCAAAGATTGAGCGACTAAACAGTGTACTCTCTGGATACGATGACAAGATCCTCATCTTCACTCAATATCGGGCCACCGCGGACTATGTTTACCGAACACTACTCAACGATCCTGACTCCCCACTTACTCCACAAAACAGTGCTGTAGTCAAGGGTGGGGATGAAAATAAGCAAGCGATCATTCGACGGTTCGCACCGGATGCATACGGTTACCGTGAAACGCTGGACCAAACGGGAGACGGAGAATTGCAGTACGTCGTTGCAACAGACACACTCAGCGAGGGTGTGAATCTCCAGGATGTCAATGTCGTCATCAACTACGACCTACCGTGGAACCCGATGCGGATCGTCCAGAGGGTCGGTCGAATAGATCGGATTGGGAGTACCGCCGACAAGTACGTCCATAATTTCTACCCCGATGGAGATATCGAGGCCGCAATCAAGCTGCTGAAACGACTCCAAGCGAAAATTAACGACATTGCACTGATTGTTGGGAAAGAGAACAACATCCTCGATCCGAACGAGGACCAGATATTGAAAAAAGCGGGGGTGCAGACGGAGAAAACAATCGGAGAATTAGAGCTCGACGAGATTGAGGGAACTCTTCGACGGTCCCGCGAGGTCGACGACTACAATGAACTCGATGACACCTCAAAGAACCCGCTTCTACAGAATGCAGGAAGCAACGAAGACGAGGCATTCGAACGGCTGATGCTCAAACAACAATTGAACGAAGAGTACGAGTTGAGTGAGGAAGACTTCGAATATGCAGAGGAGTACTTTGAGACAGATCCCGACGAACGACAGTTGCTCTACACGAATATTATCGATGCTAAGAGTGGCCATGCACCTGGCGTGTTCGGGCTTGCACACTTATGGTTCGACAAGGATGAAGCTCCACTCGGCCGGACAAAGCGGGCGATGTATGCAAAACCGAGTGGAAGAGATGTCGATGAGGTGAGTGCAGTTCGGTCACTAAAAATTGTCCCCGAAACAAAGGGACAGAAGCTAACAAAGAAAGACAAGCGGTATCTCACAGATCGAGAAGCAATTGAACAGGTTGTTGAGGAACGAATGCAGCAAGTTCAGCAGGGACTCATCGGCACAAAATTCAAAGAGGGAGATGAATACTCGGTCGAACAGCAGAAGTTCATCTCTTACTTCCGGCATCTCAAAAATAATGTTAGTGGCGAGTTGTCGAAGCCTATCGATGGGTGTACAGAAATCTCAGAGGCAGTGGATACTCTCTTGAGTCGAGTAAAAGAGGTGAAGCTCAAAGGTACTGATGAGGATCGGCTAATGAGAGAGCAGTTCCGCAAAGAAGGCAAAGGACTCGGAGATTGGGATATTGAGATATTGTTATTTCAGTTGGCCGATTTCCTTGATGAGAATATTGAACAGTCGACCGAGTACCAGTCTAAATTAGCTGGTACAGGAGATGTCGACGCACGGGTGCTTTGTTGGGGTGTGCTACAGGTGTAGTTTAGAGACTATCCGATATCTTGCCACCGGGCGACAGCAAGTACAATCCGATCTGGGGGATACATCACATACTTTCTAATTTTTGGACTAATTCCATGGTTCTTCTGTGCCTTCTCTTCGATAACCTGACGATACGTATCACGACCAAGATGAGAAATTGAGAATAGCTCAGCCAAACCCTCGTCAAGCCAAGTAACGGATAGTGGAATACAAATTAGAATACCGTACACGATAGGGATGGATAATAGAGAAAAAGCTTTGAGCTCTATAGTTGGCTGTTGAAGAGTTCCTATCAAGTAACTCGGGAGTGCGACTACAAGAATTAGGAGTATGATCAGGTAAACCATCTGACCAAGGGTAAAGAAAAACTGGAACATCCAAGACCACTGCTTGTGCCCAGCTTCATGGAGATACACGTAATCGTGCATTAGTTGAGACTCTGCTTCAGTCTGAGCGAGATTAATTAATATATGTGTGAATGCGATTCCTTGTCCAGCACTACCCCAGTCACTATCGTGAACATAATAAACAGGGTTTGAAATATTGGCTATCTCTACGTCCTTTCGTTCAACCACACCACCATGGAAGCGAGCGATTAGTCGGCTAGTGTAATCAAATATCGACATCAAATATCGTTCTAGGGGAGCGGCCCAGATTTAGCGAGTTGGGTGTACTTCTCAAAGACAAGCTCAAAGTATTCTTCAGTCATGACACGAGGGTTGGTGACTTGATGGAAGTCATCCAAGACAAATTCGGTGTCGCTCTCATTGAGACCATAAGCATGGAATGCAGCGGCGTCAATCTCGGCCTGCAATTCTATTCGTTCGGCCTCATCAGTAGCTGGTTTAATACCACCAAGTCGCTCACGCATTTCTGCGAAGGACTCACCGTAGCAGTTCAATTTTGCGGCACGTTCAGAAATATAGTGGAACCAGTCATCACCGTCTGTGAGTCGTGGCAGTTGAGACTCTCCAAATTTATACATCACAATACTGCTGTCGACCTTTGTTCTCATGAGGAAATCAAATGGAATGCTATTCAGTAATCCTACAGCTACAAACAATTCATCATCAGTGAAAACGCGGGAGTACACATCATGCAGTGGCTCATTGTTTAGATCAGCCTCTTCAGCATCAATCTCGTATGGACGAATAGTGTGTAGTTTATGATAACACACATATCCTGGTGGTATTACTGCTGCAATTTGTGTTCTTTCATCAGTTGGACGAGCTATTTCACGGTATACAATACGGTATTCTGTACAATCTAATAACACATCATCTTCTGTAAGTGGTCCTCTCCCATGTTTTTTTAAGAGCTGGTTAACAAAGGATTTTTGAGAACCACTTCCACCAAATTCATCATATAAACCCCTTTTTAACGTCCGATAATTTTTCTCTTTTATTCTGCGTTTGGCACTCTTTTCTGGGTTCTTTGATTCATCAACACTCCAAAGAACAGGATCTTCCAAATCATTTAGGAATTCTGAATCATAATTAAATTGGAATATATTCCTTCCACCGATGACAGGGTAGTCTGCGAGATCTTGGTCCTCAATAAATCGGTCTCTATCTTGTGAGCGATCTAACTCTCGATAAGGATCAGTGTACCATTTATTATCGATTCGTTTTCTTAATTGTGGGTGTCGGAGAATTTTTGAGAGAACATTAATCTCTTCTTCAAATTCAACATACGGGAATATTCGTGCGCCTGGTGAGTAATCTAGAAGGACTTGACTTGGAATCACGAAAGATTTCTCTTCAAGATTTGTTAATATATCAACACTATTCTGGTGAAATAGTCCTTTTATTTCATTTGTTGAGCCATTATTTTGGAAAGTAATAATTCCAAAATTATATCTATTGTCGATTTGGGTGAAAATACCTCGATTTTCAAAGCCAACTAACGTATTAACAGTTGTATTATTTAGCAGATTCAATCGTAGATCTTTTGCCGCAGCACCATTGAAAATAACTCCTGGAAGAATTTGTGCAACATATCCTTCCTTTTGAGTGATTTTGAACACTCTTTCAAGAAAGAGCATTGATAGATCATTTTCACTACCAACTTTCCTTCCACCAACTTCGGGATTCTGTAGCTGATACTGACCACCATTATTGAAATAATTCGACCGCCGTTTCATCTCTTTTTGATGAGTTTCCCAGCCCTTAGCTATATTTTCGTTATCAAGTAATTCTTTCATTTTTTCGTCTTTATTGTCCGGCATTCGTGTCCGGAAAGTTTCATCGTATTTTGTGAAGTAGTCCTCACGATTGGCTGTTAATACATCCCAAGGTGGATTTCCGATAATAACATCAAAACCACCATCACAATAAACAGTAGCAAACTCTAAGACCCAATGGAAAGGTGAATAATCTTCAATATCGCCTACAGAGATATCATCAACACCAGCTTCCAGGAATTGTTCAAGTACTTTTTTATTCAAATTTTTCCCATGCTCTTCAATTCGTGATTCAGCAAGCCTACGTGCAGTTACTGCTTCAGATGCAGAGGACGCATTTCGATGACGATCAACCGCAGTCATTATATCAGTATACATATTTTTAACACTATCACCGACACCGCCACCATAATTTGTTAGTGAAGCATCACCATCTTTTGTAGCGACTTCTTCAATATCAGTAAACCCAATAAGCGAATTCCCTTGTCGAATATTGAAATCAATATTGGGTAATGGTTCAACTTCAGTAGGTTCATTTTCGATGTCAGCAACCATTGACAACCAGAGCCTAAGTTTACAAATTTCAACTGCGCCATCATCAATATCAACGCCATATAGATTATGGAGAATAATTTGCTTTTTCGAATAAAGCGTAGTTGTCCCATCAGATTTCTTTATAATATCAAGTACGTCATCAACCCTTCCAGTAACATCCCATGATCGTTCCTCACGAAGTGTTTGGAAGTATTCTAAACACTGCAAATAGATGTCAATGAGAACCTCTTGAGCTGCTAAGAGAAATGCCCCGCTCCCAACTGCAGGATCAAGGACACGGAGTTCTTTCAAACCTTCAAAATAGAGTGTTTCAACGTGATCGTAGTCGACGGCATCGAGATTCATTGACTGTGCGACTCCACCATCAGCAACTGCTGGTGCCTCACTCCCATTGACACTGGCCATATCGAGTGAAAAGATTTCATCGATAGCCTCGTACTCCGTCCCGTGTTTGTCGTTCACCTGATCGAGCAGCCATGGATGGATCGTTCGCCGGGACATGAAGCCTGTGATCTCTTCGGGCGTGTAGTACGCCCCCATCTCCTTTTGATTAACAGTCTGCTCGAAAATGTGGCCTAAGATCGCTGGCGAGAGATTCTTTGGATCGACGATATCTAGGCGTTCGTCGACGTTCCAGTTCCAGTCCGAAAGGAACGAGAGAATATCTTTGAACAACTCGGCAGTCTCCTCAGAGGTGTCTCCGAGTCGGGCCTCGTCGAACTCCTCTTCAATTGGGTTTTTACTGAACAGACCACCGTTGAGGTATGGAAGTGTGCCGAACTCCCCATCCTTCTTGCCTTCTGCGAGAATCTCAAAAAACAGTGGGTGGTAGAATTCGTCGTAGACATCTCCCTCGGCTGCAAAGTGGTCGTGTTTCTCGTGAAGATACTTTTGATTGTAGTCTAGCAGGTTCTTTTCTTGAATGAAGTACAAGAAAATCATTCGATCAAGTGTGACCTGCACGTAACGCTGTTTGGCATCACCACGGTCATCAAGTATTCCCGTGACCTCTTGGACCAGATCTGTTCGGAGCTCTTCGAAATCTTCGTAAAAGGCCTTGACGACCTGTTGTGTGTCGTACAGTGAATCGAAAATACTCTCAGGCTTGTTAAACTCAATAGCGTTTAGTTTTTGCAGAATGGTATTCTTCTCACCAGTCTCACTGGTCATCTGCTCTTTTGTGAACGACACCTGCTGGTGTTTGGTTCGGCCGTGAGCATCCCACGAACGGA
>SL_4KL_010_BRINEDRAFT_10000929_pt1 | contig 15787 bp, 16 predicted proteins | sample SodLak_010_BRINE_2_FD_10664 | JGI IMG/M metagenome (IMG submission 10664)
ATTCTAAGCAGGCGCTGCTGAACAAATCCCATCTGACCCGGAGATTTTTCAATAACCCGGAAATAGTGGGCCATCGCATCTTCAAATTGTCCGGCCTGCATATAAGTACTTGCCATTTCGCTTGTAAAAAGCTCAGGATTATTGAACCGGTCTTGGGCAGATTTGTACACCTCAATAGCATCATTATACTCACGCCGTGATGACATCGATCCGGCGACATTATAGAACGTTTGGACTCGAACATCACTGCCTGATAAAACCTCATTCCATGTGGTGTGGGCTAACTCCTTATCTCCACTTAGATGATGAAGTTCTGCAAGCCTAATTTTTGATCGCTCCAGAGAGTGGTTATTCTCAATTTGGTACTCTGTAATCTCAATCGCCTCTTCATACTCATGTAGGTTGATGAGTGTTTCGGTCAGCCGTTCAAAGAAAATATATGCGGTGGGATCGTTCTGATGAAGCTCACGGAAAATCGGCAGTGCCTCTTCATAATTCTGTTGTTGCAGAAAGGTGTTCGCCTTCTGAAAATCTCTGTTTTGAGCGTCAGCCGGCAGGGCGATCACAAAAAAGATCAAAAAAGTAAAACTATGTAGTAAAAATTTAGATATGCCCTTCATGATTCGAAAATCAACTTAAATAGCAACTGCTTTTTCGTTTTCAATGTTTGGTAAAATGCATTCATGGGGAAACCAACAACATTATAATAATCGCCACGGATGCTCTCCACAAAAAGTGCTCCGGCGTCATCCTGTATTCCATAGGCACCGGCTTTATCCATCGGGCTGCCGGAATCGACATAACGGCTGATTTCTGAATCTTCTAACGTGCTGAAGATCACATTTGTTCTCTCGAACAGGGTAATATGATCAGTTATTTTGCCATCTGCGGTTAATGCAACGTAAACACCACTGTAAACAGTATGTTCATTACCGCTAAGTTTACGGAGCATCGCTTCGGCCTCATCTTTAGAACTAGGTTTGCCCAATATTTCACCGTTAAACGTAACAATGGTATCTGCTGAGATGATGACAGAATTTGAAAACTGTTTGGCAACAACTTCTCCTTTTTGCCGGGCCAGATCCTGTACAATTTCATCGGGCGATAAATCGCTATCCACATGTTCCTCGATATCGGCCGGAGATACATTAAAATCAATCCCCATCTGATTGAAAAGATGGTGTCTTCTGGGACTGGCTGATGCCAAAATGATTTCAATTTTTTTAGTTTTGATACTCATGTAATTTTTCACTTAGCAGATATTTGAATAACTTCGCGAAAACTAATAGTTAACATCGATATAAAATAGGATAAAATGGCTGCAAAACGCAGAAGGAAAAAAGAGAAAAAACCGATGCCGTTCTCAGCGCTGAACTATAAGCTTCTCGGCCTGGGTGTATTAATGGTGGTTATTGGCTTTACGGCAATGCGCCTGGAAAATGAAGTGCACGGAATCATATCACTCTACATTTCGCCCGTAGTTATTTTAGCAGGGTATATTACCGTTATATATGCCATTTTAAAGCGTGATAAGGATGATCTGAATTCTCAAAACGCAACTACATCTTAATTTGAATCGGCTTATATCCTACGGATTTATCTTTGCCTCAATCTATCTCATTATCCTTGAGGGAGGTAGTGGCGATTACAACCGCCTTTTTATAGGCCTGACCCTATCTATATTTATCGCCTATATCGGCTTTATTTTCAACTGGATCACTCTTGATGCCATCCTGCCGGTGACAACCCTGGGGGCGATTCTTCTCGGCTTTGCGGGGTGGGGTCCGGCAGTGGCAATTGTACTTTTCTTTTTTAGCAGCAGCTTTCTAACGAGTCGAAATTTCAACAAATCATTGGGTGGATCAACAGATGAATCAAGTGCTAAAGTCAACACCCACCGTCGTGATGGCACACAAGTATGGGCTAACGGTTTTTGGATGGCATGTTTTGCACTACTGTGGTTTTTGTTTGAAACAGAGGCTTTTTTAATCGCAATATTTGCCGTTATTGCTACCGCCACAGCCGATACCTGGGCAACAGAAATTGGTACAAATCTACCGGGAAAAACTAAAAGTATTCTCACATTAAAGCCCGTTGAACCGGGAACAGACGGTGGTATTAGCGTTAAAGGAACCGCCGCCGCCGGAGTTGGTTCCTTATTGATTGCACTGGTAAGCCTTTATGCTGCCACAGAGTATCTGTTTCTCACCTTTATCACGGTTTTACTTACCGGCTTTTTTGGTTGCATAATTGATTCATATATTGGTGCGATTTACCAATCGTCGAATAAATTTTCTTCAAAACAAGATTCTCTGCTCAAGCGGACTCAATATCCTAAAAACAGCATCGTCAACTGGCTTTCAACCGGAGTTGGGGGATTGCTGGCTTTTCTTTTTTACTCAATATTTTAGCATATGAAATGGTATAAAAAGCTACACTGGCAAATTATAATTGGTATGATTCTCGGAGTACTCTGGGGATTAATATCGAGCATTACCGGGCTAAATGATTTTACAACGGATTATATTCGTCCGTTTGGTACAATATTTATCGACCTGCTGAAATTAATTGCCGTTCCGCTGGTGCTGGCTTCACTTGTTGTTGGTGTATCGAGCCTTAACGATATGACCAAGCTCTCCCGCATGGGTGGAAAAACCGTTGCAATTTATATGGTGACAACAATTTTTGCCATCACGATAGGCCTTACTGTCGTTAATATAATGCAGCCGGGTGGTACACTTCCCGCCGAAACCCAAGCTTCGTTGATTGAGAGTTACAGTGAATCGGTTGAAGGACGCGACGATGACGCACAAGAGTTATTGGATCGCAGTCCACTGCAATTTTTTGTAGATATTGTACCGGAAAACTTTTTTGAAGCAGCTGCTGATAACACCAATATGCTGCAGGTGGTTTTCATTGCCATTCTTTTGGGAATAGGAATCATCAAAATTCCGGTTCAGAAGGGGAGGCCGCTGATAAATGTCTTCGAGGCTCTAAATGATGTGATTATTAAAATTGTGGATCTCATCATGAAGACGGCTCCCTATGGTGTATTTGCCTTGATGGCCGCCGTAATTGTTGATCTGACCGGGGACGATTTAGGTCAAGCACTACTTTTACTAAGAGCTCTGGGCTGGTACTGCCTTGCGGTTGTAATAGGATTGTTGCTGCACGTATTTATTGTCTATTCAAGCCTGTTTAAGATATTCAGTAAGATGAAGTTGAGAGACTTTTTCAAAGCAATTCAGCCGGCAATTTTGCTCGGTTTCAGTACCAGTTCAAGCCTTGCCACTCTTCCTGTCACCATGGAGCGTGTGGAGAAAAACCTGGGTGTTAAAGAAGAGGTATCCAGTTTTGTACTGCCTGTTGGTGCCACCATTAACATGGATGGAACCAGTCTTTACCAGGCCATAGCGGCGGTATTTATTGCACAGGTTCTGGGAATGGATTTAAGTATCGCGCAGCAGTTAACCATTGTGTTGACAGCTACTCTTGCATCGATTGGAGCGGCAGGAGTGCCCGGGGCTGGAATTATCATGCTCGTTATTGTTCTGCAGGCCATTCAGGTTCCGGTAGAGGGAATAGCGCTGATTCTGGGTGTTGATCGAATTCTCGATATGGTTCGAACCGCGGTTAACGTTACGGGAGATGCAGCAGTATCAGTTGCAGTAGCACATACCGAAGGAAAATTAGGAGACCTCCACTTTGATGAAGATGAAATGCAGGAGTAAAAACTATAATGCAAAGTGGGACGTTAGTGGGAAAAAATAATCTAAAACTATCGGATGAATTTTATCATTATCCTGTTGCTGGCGTTTGGTTTTGCTATCGAAACGCCGGATTCAACTGCTGAAAATAGCTCTGCCTCATCAACGCCAACATACGAAGAACAGCTTGAAACCGGTGTGGATGCATTCTACCGCACAGATTGGGAGAAGGCTACAGAGATTTTTGATCAGCTGAAGGATAGATCGCCAGAAGATCCGCGTGCCTACTTTTTTGAATCTATGATGCCGTTCTGGGAGTACTTCTTTATCCATCAGGACAAAGAGCTCGCTACTCAGTTTTTAGAACAATCGGAACGGGCGGTTCATTACAGTGAAGAGAGACTACAGGAGTCACCGAATGATACTACAATGGTGCTCCTCCTAAGTGGACTGCACGGCTACAGAAGCCTGGTTGCAGCGGGTGAAAAAGAGTATAGGATAGCTATGCAGAGTGGAATTTCGGGATTTAGATATACTCGCAAGCTGCTGTCTCTCGATTCGGAGCGTCCCGACGCTCAAATTGGCCGTGGAATGTTTTATTATATGGTTGGCAGCGTGCCGCGAGAGGTTCGGTGGGTTACAAATGCGGCAGGTATTCGGGGTGATATTGAGGAAGGATTTAAAGAGCTGAAAAAAGCTGCAGAGAGTGATAGCGAAGTAAGTAATGATGCGAAAATGATTTTGATGTATCTGTATGAAAAAGAAGAGAGGTATGACGAGGCGATTGTTTATGCCGATAAACTAATCGACCGGTTTCCCGAAAATGTGATATTCCATTTTAAGAAAGGAGAGTTATTAAAAACAATGGGAGAAAATCCACGAGCAAGAACCTCTTTTCAAGAAGTGGTTTCATTAGATAATCCATCCCTGCCAAGGCTGCACGAAGAAAGTAAGAAGAGAGTTGATGAGTTAGATGAATTGAGTTTAAAATCAGATTAATTTTTAAAGATTAATCAGATTATTACATCGAAATTTATTTAATTGCAGAGAGAGAACATTTAAAAATTCGCCTATGGCAATAAAGTTACAGTTTAAAACATTCTTATTAGCTTCTATTACTGCGATATTGCTGTTTCTTCCTGCCATTAAGGTAACCGCGCAAGTTTCTGTAAATAGTGCGTCAAGTTTCGAAATATCTTTCACCCAGGATCGAACAACCATTCAGAGTAGTAGGGGAGCTGTTGGGTTGTGGGATGATGATTTTCAAACGGCATTTAGTGCTAATCAATCAAATCTTTCAAGATTTACGTCGCAGGTAGATCAACAAAACGGATACTTTTTTGTAGATGATGCCGATGGAACGGCTTTGGGAAAGTATTACTATCATGACGAAGATTTTACTCTTTTTTCGATGGCACTCTCCAATCAAACCGAACAGAGTTTTGACGCTCTCTCTGTAGCATTCGATTTTATCTACCTGCCTGAACAAATTTTGATAGAGCAGATTTTTGGCTTGACCTACAGAGTAAACGGCGGGGAATGGCGATCAATTTCTGAAGGAGTTTTTTCTACCGAATATCTGCAGGGGGAGGATTCCGGCTGGAACTCATTTTCGATACAGCTTTCTCTAAGCGATTTTTATGTGCGACCCGATGATAATTTTGAATTTCGGTGGCAGGCGATTGAGGGTAGTGCTGAAGAGTATATACCTATTGCACTACAAAAAATGGATCTTTCGCCGAATGTAGCTGAACAAAAAAATTTACGGCCCGGAACGCTCATTATTACAGAAATTTTGCCTCATTATGTGCATGAAGAGTATTCAGCTGAATATGTCGAAATATTTAATACCTCATCGGACTCTATAAATTTGAAGGGCCTTGCCATAGAAGAAGGAGGTAGCGAAGTGGTTGTGCAGCAGGATGTTTACATCGCTCCTTATGAAACATTTCTATTTGGCCAGAAGGGAGAGGCTGCGTTACCGCTGGAGCTTCATTACAACTATTATCAACCGGTAGTAACTGCAAATTCCGGGCGTGTACGTCTCAGGTTTGATGACCGGGAAGTTGCAGGGGCAAGTTATGAGTCTTCGGAGCCGGGGGTAGCTCTAGAAATTGATCATATGGGCAATGCGTATGATGGCTACTCAGGTTTGAGAAATTTGCGTCCATCAACCGTTGAATTGACACCGTTTATGTACGGATCGCCGGGAAGAATTGATAGAGACAGGCAGATTTACGAAAAAAGTGTAGCTGAACCCGGATGGTATTTTTTCCACGCACCGGGACGCCTATCATCGCTGAACCGATCACCAAATTTTGATCTGTTTAGTTTTAATGATGAGGATGAACTACAGCTGCGATCTGTAAATGATTTGCAGGAAAGATCTCCCTTTTGGGCTTTTGTGGATGAGGAAATTTCTGCTTCCATTTATTCGGAAGGTGTGGCAGCTGAGCCGGGCTTTGATCTTCGCGAAATGGAAGCAGGAGCTGGGCACCTATCTAATATTCATCTGATTGGAAATCCCATTTCAAAACCGCTACACCTGAGTGATTTTGTGAACGAAACCGATAACCAGATTTTTCCTGCAATGCTGGCTTGGGATAGTGATAGGCAACAGTTTTCACTGATTTATGATGGAGATGACATTATTTATCCCTGGAGTGGTTTAATAGTACCTGCCTTGTCGGAGCCGACCCGCNTAAATATTTTAGAGGGTTCATCAAACCGAGAAAATAGACTGCTCGACAGCTACCTCTCATTTTCGCTTTATAAAGAGACGGGAAGTAACCGTTTTAGTATGGTTGATGAATCGACCATGATTGGATTTGGTGATCTTGCACGCGGATATGAGAACGAGATGTTCCATCTGCCTAAAATTTGGCCTCTCCAACATCTGGACAATCAAACCCCGGAGCAGCCCCTGCTTTACCTTGCGAATACGAGATCTCAGTTTGGTGCCAACAGTTTTCTACAGATACCGATCTCTCTGGATGAACCTGTGCAAATTGGCCTTGGTACCTATTTAGATCGGGAAAATCAGCGTTACAGGATTAGTTGGAATCAGATTCACAACCTGCCTGAAGAATGGAAAATTGAGCTGATTGATACAAGATCAGACGATGTGATAAATATGCGCGAACACTTAAATTACACGTTTAGAGGTGGGCAATCTGATTTTGCGAATGGAATGGAATTACCGAAGAATTCTTTTAACTTTGTAGAACCGAAAGATAACGACTTTTTGTTTGTAAGAATTTCACCGGGTAATATATACGAAAGCTCAGTCCGTGAGAATGAACAGTCGGATTCTGTGAGCTTGCGTCAAAATTATCCAAACCCTTTTAATTCTGCTACTACAATATCATTTTATTTACCGGAGAACAGTTTTGTGCGTTTAGGAATCTACAATGTGGTGGGGCAACAAGTTGCTTTGCTTAGAGAAGAAAATTTATCAGATGGAGATCATACAGTTCCGTGGAATGCAGCAGATATGCCAAGCGGAATTTATATTGTGCAACTTGAAGCACAAAACAGCGTGCATACCAGAAAAATGACGCTAATCAAGTGATATACTCGGTTTAGGATGATCAAAAGACTTTTCTCAGTTTCGACTTCAACAATAATCATAACGAATAATAATCTATAAATAGCTCCATGCAGTTTAAACAAGCTCAGGGAATTGAAATACCAGAAATAGGTCTCGGCACCTATAAACTTTACGGTAGAGATTGTAAGAAAACCGTCACAGAAGCCCTTAACATAGGGTATCGGCATATTGATACCGCCCAAATGTACAAGAATGAAACTGAAATTGGCGATGCCATTCGGCTATGTCCGGTTGACAGAGAAGATGTGTTTCTGAGTACAAAAGTTTGGCATACCAACATGGAGCATGATGATATTCTACAGACGGTGGAGGACAGTCTTGAAAACCTCCAGACGCCGTATGTAGATCTTTTGATGATTCATTGGCCAAATGAGAAGTACGATCTTCAAAAAACACTGGAAGCGATGCTTGTACTGCGCGACCAGGGTAAAGCCATGAATATTGGAGTATGTAATTTCCCGATTGACATGGTAAAAACGGTTTTTGAAGATCTTCGAATTCCTATTTTTACAAATCAGGTAGAGTTCCACCCGTTCCTTGAACAGTTTGATCTGCTTGATTATACCTACGAGAATGATTTTCTGATTACCGCCTACAGTCCGCTTGCGAAGGGGAAGGTATTTGAAAATGACCTCTTAAATGATATTGGCGAAAAGTATGGCAAAACGGCCGGACAAATTTCACTGAGGTGGCTCATAGAGCAGGAAAATGTTATTGCTATTCCAAAAGCTTCGTCACGAGAACACCTTGAGGAGAATATCGATATTTTTGATTTCGAACTTACTGATGATGAGTTTGAAGCGATCGATAATCTGGACAAATCCACTCGATTGGTAAATCCTTCCTTTGCTCCAAGTTGGTAAAATGAACGAAATGATGTTGGGTTGAATTCTTTCAACAGAATTGGACACAGTACGATAGGATAAATTTCTTTTGTCTGTGTACTAAGGACAACGAAAGTTTTCAACCTAATTTGCGTTTAAAATGCTTAAAACATCAGACTACTTCATTTTGGCAGCTGCATTAATTTCCATGATCCTGTCCATATTTTTATGGTTTACGGGATCACAAGATGCAGGTGTATACGTCGGCTTATGGGTTCCATCCATTATTGGATTCGGAGCCTATTTTAAAATCATTAAGTACCGGGGGATGCCATGAGTTTACCATTCATATTTTCATCCGGTATTATTGTTGTTATACTCTTCTTGATAGGGCTGATTATCACATTTCGAGAGTTTAAAGAGATGGAGAAGCACCCCGAAGATTATACACGCAAGCACGACAGTGCTAAAGTTGTACGGAAAGAAAAAAGTAATAAAACTTGATGCGGGAATATTTACTCCCATTCGGAAAAACCTTCGGCAAGCAACGTTTCTCCACTATTTTTGGTAATTCTATGGAGAAACTTGCCGGGGCTAAGATTTTGGGTCTCTATCCGGATTTCATCCCCTAACCCACACTCTGCATGATATTGAAGATTGATGGAGCTGCACTTTCCGTGTGAGCTTGCATTTTCAGGCAGATAACTGATCATCCACTCAATGTACTTAACGTTATTGGCGTGATTATTCATATCAAGATCCTGCCGGCCAACAGTTACGTTACTTTTGTAATCAACGGATTCCATTTTTGGGAAAGTGGATTTTTCAACGCTCAACAGGTGGTTTTCTACATCGAGTCCCATTTCGAGAATCTCCTTCGGCATTCGTACGGGACGCCGCTTTTGGGTATCAAGCACCATCCATTGGCTTACGCCGACTCCTATTCGATTTCCCTCGGAATTGCGAAGCTCGTAATCCCTGAACGCACGGATACCATCACCTGAAGATGGCCCAGGTTTGTACGGCAACATCTTCCCATCGCCCGGGAAATTGATCGATCTTGATATGCATCCTGTACAACACCCAGGTAAGACCTTTTTCTTGCAGGTGAGAGATGTCAAACTCCAATTTATCTGCATGTTTCCCCGCCGCCTCCTGGAAATAGTTGGCGATTTGCGGCATGGTTACGGAGGCATTTTTATCAACTTCATATGATCGAACCGTAAATCGGTCTTCATAAGTAGATAGATCCATGGTTTGAATAGGGTTTTATTATTCTGAAACAGAAAATAGGGGCGGATGCATCGTGTGGAAATCTGTGGCCTGCTGATACGCCGCCGATACGGAAAGAAGCGTCTCTTCATCAAACAGGTGCCCGATAAACGTAATGCTTGCGGGTTGATTTTCCTCGGCAAACCCATGCTTCAGCACAACACTTGGATGTCCGGTGAGATTTGTGATAAGCAAATTTGCACCTCTGAAACTCGGCGAAACGTAGAGATCAACATCTGCTATGGCGTCGTCCATCTGCTGAATCAACAGCGATCGAACTCGATTCATCTGTATCCACTCCACGGCCGGCAGAAATCGTACGCTTCTAAAACTATTTGGCCAGGCGTTATCATCCTGCCATACCATCTCTTCATCTTGCCCCGTAAGTGTAAGCTGATCAAATGCGGCAGCTCCTTCCGCAGTAAGCAGATTAAACATTCCCTGCAGCGGCAGTTCCGGCAGGGCAATCGGTACCAGTTCGGCACCAAGATTTTCGAGAACGGTTAAAACTTCATTATCCATCTCTTTCTGCTCATAATCTCCGGAGAAGGCTGCTTCCACATAACCGATCTTCATCCCGGAGAGATCCGTTTTTGGTCGGTAGTTAAATGGAAAATCCATCACGGTATGATCGTACCCGTCCGCTCCTCGTATGGCGTCGAAAACGAGTGCTGCATCCTCAACCGTTCGGGTGATCGGCCCAACCTTGTCCATCGTCCAGCTGAGTGCCATGGCGCCGTGACGACTGATTCGCCCAAATGTAGGACGCAATCCTGTAACACCGTTCCGTGTAGCCGGCGATACGATGGAGCCGAGTGTTTCGGTTCCGAGCGAAAAAGGCATCATTCCGGCGGCAGTTGCAGAGGATGATCCGGCCGAAGAACCGCTGGATCCCTGATCTGAATTCCAGGGGTTATTTGTGCGTCCATCAAACCATATATCACCGTAAGCCAAGGCACCCAATGTGGATTTTGCGATAAGCACAGCCCCAGCATCATCCAGTTTTTTAATGACGGTAGCCGTTTCGTCAATCACCTGGTCTTTGTACGGAGTGGCGCCCCAAGTGGTTGGGTATCCCTCAACGGCAAAAAGATCTTTTGCGCCGTAGGGAATGCCATGCAGCGGCCCGCGGTAATTTCCTTCAGCAAGCTCTTGGTCCATTTTCTCAGCCTGCTCCATAGCGCGTTCTTTTGTAAACGTGACCACCGCTTCCAGTTTTGGATCATTCTCTTCCAGTCGGTTCAGGAAAAATTCGGTCAGTTCAACTGAGCTTATTATTTGGTTTTTGATGAGATACGCAAGTTCGTGAACCGTATAGAACGCCAGCTCCTCCATATTTTCAGGGAGATCGGTCTCGGGCAGATGCCAGCTGTTCTCAAGATCTTCACCTTTCTGAATGTGCTTGCCGGGAGGGATGGGGTTAAAATAGAGAGGGAAGGGGACATCATTCGCCATTTCCAGCTCCCTGATGTGCGAAAAAGCCTGTGGAGTCTGCTGAACCGATTCGAGCATCTGTTCTCGCTGCTCTTCACTAAATTCAATATCAATAAGTTTTTCACCCTCAATAATTGTATCGGTGGTGATGGAGTTATCAAGCGTTAGAAAAAGTCCTGTTGCACTAATGAGGCCGATAGAGATGCCGATCAGCAGTGAGTTAAAAGATCCCGGTAGCAGTTTTTTCATGACAATGATTTAGTGTTAAAGGATTGTTTATTAAGTAAACCATTTATAGGCAAAAAAACTCCCCGTTATTTACACGATTTTTGGTAGCAGGTCGCAAAACCAAAATCCCATTTTACTGTTTTCGGGTTGATGAACGTCGCCGTCAGGTTGGGAGGGTGAATCATATTCCCGATAGAGGATGTTTCCTTTTTTGAATGGAATAGAGGATGAAAAAATGGGCCCATCGTAGACAAATGTATGGAACTCTCCATTCTCTCCGCAGGGGTCGACCCGTTTTGGGAGCTCGTCTATAAAGCTTTTGTTGATGACTCTTCCGACGAAATCTTTTCCAAGCAGATCATCTTTAAAACAAACGGTAATTGCCTTGAAGCCTTCATCAATAAACTGGTGGATCAGGTCGGTGGTATCTTCTTTCCAAATGGGGAAAACCGATTCAAAACCTAACTTCTCCATCAAGTTTTCTCGGTATGATTTCAGATCCTCCAAAAAGATATCTCCATAAATGGCGTGGGTGATTCCACGTTCTTTTAGTCCATACATTTTATCCCCCAAAAGCCGGTTGTATTCCTCCATGTCCGGCTGCTCCGGCAGCTCGAGGATCTCAAGTGGGATATCCATTTTTGCAACTTGTGCTTCCAAAAGATCACGTCGTACACCATGCATGGTAATTCTGTCGTGTGCACGGTTTACAGTTGTAAGCAGACAATCAACGGAATATTCTGGGTTTTGCAGAATACGCTGCAGGGCTATAGAGCTGTCTTTACCGCCACTCCAGTGAAATACCGATTTTTTTACGGGCATAGTTGGTAGATGTCAAAATTAAGTTTGAGTAATGTCCCCTTCGGCGGAGGGGACAGAAAATCCACGTTCAGTGGATTTACAGGGGTGGGTCCTCGTGCTGAGTTACCAATTCAATGCTGTGTTTTGGACGGTGAATAGTCGACCTGCCAACTTGTGTGAATGTGTCGTCTACTGAACCCACCTCTGCATAGTCGCTGCTGTGGCTTCGCCACTCGCTTTTTATGCGGTCTCCACCCGAGAGTAGAGAATTCTAAAACTGAAATCGAACTCCGCCTGTAGCGGCAAATCCGGTGGTGTTGTAGCCGTAGATTTCGGTAAATTCGGCGTTGAATAAATTGCGAACATCACTAAAAATAGTAAATGGCTGATTCTGCAGTTTATATTCTCCGTAGAGATTAAAAATACTGTAGGGATCGAGTGTAACCTCTTCTTCGGCGAAATTATTTGCCGGATTGAAAAATAGATCAGTTCGCTCACTATTGTACTCACCTTCCAGCTTAACCAACAGGCCGGCCGTTGGACGTACGGTTACCGTACCGCCAAAACTGTGGGCAGGGCGACGAATTAAGTTGTCGGATGTCGTTTCGGCTCCGGTTTCATCTTCACTTGTCAGTTCGCCGGTCAGGTAGTTATAGTGGCCGGAGAAGGAAGCAAAGTGGTTGATGATCCAGTCTGCGGTCAGCTCAATTCCCTGATCATCCTGGCGGTCACGGTTGATGAATCCTTCAGCCGGAGAAGCGTATACAATGATATTATCAATCTGGCGATTAAAGTATTGGGCGCCAAGTTTTAATCGCTGATCTAACACATAGGTTTCAAATCCACTGTTGAAGTATCTGCTCTCCTGAGGTTCCAGATCGGGGTTGGCTCCAAACGGTCCAAACAACTCACTCAGAGTTGGTGTTTTAAAACCGGTTCCCACTGATGCGTATAGCTTTACATTCTCCGTGATGTTGTATGAAGGCGCAAAATTAAATGTAGAGTTGTTTCCATACTCTGTGTGGTTGTTGACTCTGTATCCCAGCTCGGCACTCAATCCATTCCATTTTTGCAAATATATGGTAGAGTACGGGCTCATAACCTCAGCAGTCAATGACTCATCTTCTTCACCAACCATATCCGTTTTTTGGAAATTAACTCCACCAAGAAATTTCAGTATGTCGGAAATTTGGTATGTAGCGTAAATGTCGGCGTTATGAAGGTTGCCCTCAAATTCATCTGCTCCAAAATCGGTTTCGAACAGTCGTTCAGTTCCTGTAAAATTATAGCCACCGTTCAGCGTAAACTCATTCTGCTCAAACTGAACTTGAACTCCGGGGTTGATAAGCGTCATTTCAAATCTGTTATCTGCGTCTGTAAATGCGTCAGCATCATAATCGCCGGCGTAGTCGGAGTAGTTCAAAAACGGGGAGATGGTAAGTGACTCAATAGGCTGTAGGTCTATTTTCCCAAAAAAGGCATCTCGCGTAAAGCCATCAGCTTCAAAATCGTCATTACCTGATGGATCTTCTGCAGCGCTAAATCCATCACTCGATTCCCTGGAGTAATTGAAATTGTAGCGAACTTGGTCAGTTGCCTGTCCGTTTATGCCCACATTTCCATTTAAAGTATTATATCGGCCATAAGAAAGGCTACCTGTTGTGTTAATGAGGTTTTCGCCACCATCTTTTGTGATGATATTCACGACCCCGGCAACAGCGTCTGTTCCGTAAAGTGTAGATTGACTCCCTTTGATGATCTCTATCTGCTCGATATTTGAGAGGGGAATGAGTCGCAGGTCAAAGGTGCCGCCGGTACCTGATGGATCGTTAATGGCAAGACCATCAACTAAAATGAGAGTATATGATGCAGCTGCTCCCTGCAGGAAAAGCCCACTGTTTTCACTGGGTGATGCGTAGGAGTGATTGACCCGAATCCCACTTTGTGAATTTAAAAGCTGGGGAAGATCCTTTCCGCCGCTGCGTTCAATATCAGCGCGGGAGATAATAATCGCCGGTTTTGTGGTTTCGCGCTGTGTCTGTTCAAACTTCGATGCCGTAACAAGTATGTTATCGAGCTGCAGGGTGTCAGACACCTGCTCGGTCTGTTGTGCGTGTAGTGTTGAAGAGTACAGGAAGAGTCCTGCCAGTAATAGTATAATTCTGCTCATGGTTTGTTTGGTTTGATTTAAAAATTAACCGATGAGCTTTCGTAATAAAAAGATGGGAGGCAATGGATACAGGTTTTTTCGTAAAATCAGAAAGCCCGTATGCATGTACATTCCCGGCCTTTCCTCCGAAAGCCTGAATATCAGGTGCAATCAGGCAGGTCTTCTGACTTACTCTATCCCGGCCGCCTTCCCGTCCCGATGAGTATCGAGACAGTGGCAAAATTTGCCGAGAATCAAATGAGCTTACAGCTACGGGGATAGTTCCGGAATTTCCATCTATGAAAGGATGGATCACCGGATTCCCTTTTCATCCTGCAGTGCAATACTGCAGAAACCTGACGCGCAATTATGGTATGATGATTTAGGACGGAAATCAACAGGGAAGTCGCTGATTAAAAAAGTATATGTGAAAGGGACATATTCTTCTCTGAAATGCTGGGCTAATTCATCTTGCTCTCAAACTCTCAAAATAATCGCAGAATGTTACGGCAAATAATCTGTCAATTTACATTTAACCAGAAAAGGTTTTAGACTAATCCGGTGAGTTCATAAACGTGGAGAAATGTCATTGAGATTTAATCTCCAAAGAGTCTGTTTCTGTAGTTTACACTTCGTGCACAACAAGTAAATAACCTGATCTGGCGGGTTGAAAAATACCCAATAGGATATATCAAAAATTGACCTACTTATCATGTTATATTAGCCATAATAGTGTAAATTTAAATTTATATAATAATATCTTTCCGAGTGTTCTAGAATTATTGCGGTCTGATTTCTATCGGTTTGTTCATTTGCGCGCCCGAGCGAAAACTGCATTTATAACGTTAGAAATTACTAATGTGGATAACTAGCCTGTAATGTGGACAACCTGAAAATTGCCTTCACAGCAGATTAAACAAGTATTTTGTAGGCCCTTTATGTTTTAGAGTGTGTATAACCCCTGAAAAAAGCATTTTCTAATTTTAAGAATTAGCGGGACCTGAATTTTATAAATCAAAATAAAATTCATTAAACCGTTTATGCTTTTTTCATTGTGGATAACTGCCGGTGATTGTGGAAAAGTAAATGAGAAATTTCTTGTTGTAAGCTCTCCTCACAAATATATTAGTAGACACGTTTTAGCAAAAGCAAGTAGCGCTTCTCAAAGCAGCAATTCACAGAGCGAACAAATTTAGTTTAACCAAGACAGAATAAAACCGACTATGAAATTTACACGATATAACACGAAAAAAAGCTGGAAGACACCGTTCGATAGAATAGAATTTGAAGAGAGAAAGTCTGTAATTAAAAANCCGGATGGTTCGCTGATTTTCGAAATGGAAAATGTGGTTGTTCCAANATCGTGGTCGCAGGTGGCAACCGATATTATTGCACAAAAATATTTNCGAAAAGCAGGTGTGCCGGCCAAGCTGAAAAAAATTAAGGAAGAAGGAGTACCTAAATGGTTACAGCGATCGGAGGCTGATAAAACTGCACTAAAAAAACTTGATGAAGAGGATCGTTATACTCACGAAATCGACAGCCGTCAGGTATTTAACCGCCTTGCCGGATGCTGGACCTACTGGGGATGGAAGCACGACTATTTTGCAAGCGAGAAGGATGCGAAAGTTTTTTATGATGAACTCTGTTATATGTTGGCCAATCAAATGGCCGCTCCCAATAGTCCACAGTGGTTCAATACCGGCCTTCACTGGGCATATGGAATTAACGGACCGGCACAGGGTCACTATTATGTTGATGC
>SL_4KL_010_BRINEDRAFT_10000930_pt1 | contig 15778 bp, 12 predicted proteins | sample SodLak_010_BRINE_2_FD_10664 | JGI IMG/M metagenome (IMG submission 10664)
TTGCTCACATTCCTCGGTTCGCTCTTCGATCCGCCTGCGCCCTTCGTCCGCCTCCCGCACGGTAAGTAGTTCCTGCATATAGCGTAGGAACCGCCTACTGCATATAGCCGTTCTGCAGGAATAGGTACCAGTTTGTTCCGAACTACCGACCGATACTGACCAAACCGTTAACCCCTCTGGTGGTGCGCGCTTCGAGTCATCTCTCAGCAGCCGGTTACGGCTGTGTCGGTCGGTCGGTGATGCGAATCTCACCGGCTGCGGTCGCGGTCACGGCGTACTCGTCGACGGTGAACGTCACCGAGCCGTTTCGGTTGCTGCCCGCAACCGGTTTGAACAACTCATTGAGCGCATCGAGATCGATCGCCTCGAAGACGACCGGATCGCCGTGGTCGACATCACATCCCCGAATCGAATCAAGCGCCAAGAGAATTTCGGTACCGAGTTCGACGTCACCGGCTGGATCATACGTCGCTTCGTACACGACGTGGCTGCTCTTATCACCCTGACTGCCCGGCGAACAGGTGTCTGACATTGTGCAGTATTGGTTTGAATAAATAAAATTATTTCGGTTGCCTCAACGTGCACACTGCCGTCGGCAAGAGACACGCCCCTTCGAGTCGGGGCACACGCCATCTCGGGGTGGTGTATCCCCTACGCNAGCGCTACGTTCGTCAGTCGGTGATCTCCTGAGCCAGCCGAGTTTCGTCCGTGTCGACGAAGATTTTGTTGTCTGACTCAACAAATGGTCACCCGGAGACGACACGCCCGTTTCTGCTGGGTAGTCGCTGAATAACTACGCCTCCAACCGGTCTCCGTCAACCAATGACCGGCCCCGGTGTCCATTCGGCGTTCGCAGCCGAGTGGCCGATGTTCGTTGGTGGTTCCGTTGCGCCAGCAGATCTGGTTGTTGTCGGCGGTATCACCGGTTGCGTTGGTGGCAGTGGTGTCGACGGTGTCGCCTCGGAAGGAACCGAAAACAGGGCCGCCGTCAGCGTCTCTTTGAGCCACCGGCCAGCCGGTCTGTGGCGATGATCGGGACCGCACGCCTGTTCCGTCGGTTTCTCTCGCTTTTGGGGCCGAAGCTGATCGCGACCCTTCTCGCAATCGCCTCAACACCCATTATTGTCCGGCTGCTCGGCCCGGGACTGTACGGCGACTACGCCGTCTTGCTCTCGATTTACTCGCTGTACATGATTCCGATCAGCGCGGCGATCACCGAGGGTGTCCAGAAGTTCGTCGCCGAGGAACGGACTGGACAGTGGGCCGAACGCGTTGTGCAGTTTTACTTTTTTTCGGGGTTTGCGCTTGCACTGTTCGGGGCGGTCTTGCTGGTGGTCGCCACCCGTCTCGGCGTTGCGGATCACTTCGGCGAGGGGTTCACCCTCTACTTTTATCTGCTTGGACTGTACGTTTTTGTCGATCAGTTTCGAGGGCTCTCGATGCATACGGTGTTGGGCTTCGGTCTCGAACACATCAGCGGCCCGCTTGGGGTGGTTAAAAAAGGCGTTACGGTCACCGCGGGGATTCTGCTCGTCCTTGCGGGCTTCGGCGTTGCGGGGTTACTTGTCGGACACATCGTCGCAAGCGTGCTGGTTGCGCTTATTGCAGGGGCGGTGGTCGTCCGCCGGCTGTCGACACGTGCGCTGATTAACCCTCCTCGCTCGGTTCCCTACCGGGAGTTTCTCTCGTTTAACGGCTTCAATGTCGTCCTCGTCCTGCTCGTCATGTCACTCTTTCATGTCGATGTGATCATGGTTCGCGCGCTCGTCGGCGACGAGGCAACCGGCTTTTACAAAGCTGCACTCGCACTGGCGGAGTACATCTGGATCGTCCCCATTGTGCTACAGGGACTCTTGTTGCATTCGAGTTCGACGCTCTGGCACGAGGAGCGCTACGGCGAACTCACCGAACTGGCGGGTCGGGTCACACGGTATACAACGCTGCTCGTGTTGCTGATGGCCGTTGGGCTTGCAGTGCTCGCCGAGCGGGTCGTCCCGCTGTACTACGGCGAGCCGTTTGCGGTGGCGACGACCCCGCTGTTGTTGTTGCTTCCCGGCGCGATTGGCTTTGCGATAGCCCGGCCGCTGCAGGCGATCTGTCAGGGTTCGGGAAAGCTTCGCACACTGATTTTCGCGGTTGGCATCGCTGCCGTACTTAACGTCGTACTCAACGCGGTACTGATTCCGGTGTTTGGAATCAACGGTGCGGCGACGGCAACCAGCGTTTCGTATGGCTCGATGTTCCTGTTGCTCGTCTGGTCGGCACGTCGGTTGGGCTACGATCCGCTGGTCGACTTTCGCGCGGGTCGTGTCGCGGTCACCACCGTCGGAACCGCGGGAGTCATTCTGTTGGCCGACGGGCTGTTTGAGAGCGATCTGCTCGCACTCATTGTTGTTCCAGTTGTCGGTGCGGTGGTGTTTACTGCCGCGGCGCTCGTCACCGGCGCAATCGACCGCGACGAACTCACCGCGATCGTTTCACAGCTTCCGCTTCCCGAACGATATCGCTCGGACTGAGAGCGATGCCCTCGCCGCCATGACCGACACTCTGCGACCCACCGCGCCGACACGCGTCGATCTTACCACCGTGGGAGCGACTCCTCGGTCGCGAGCAGCTCGCTAATCGTCTCGGTGCTTTGCGGATTGATGAGCGTGCTGTTTTGAATCAACAGCGTCGAATTCTGCAGCACGAGCGGCCTGTTGGTAACCTCTATGTGGCAGTTGACCAAGCGGCAGTCAGCTGAATCGCGGAGGAAAATTCCGTTTCGGTTGGCTCCTGACTGTCTGAGTGTACAGTTGCGAAACACCGTTTCGTCGCGGTCGTCGATAAAAATGGCCTGTCCACCGGCAGCACTGCCGGTAACTGTCACGCCATCGAACTCCGGGATCGCCGCATGCGTATTCTGGTCTGGAAACAGTCTGACTGCGGGCGTGTCGTCGCGGTCGACCTCGACCTCGGTGTTTCGAACGGTCGCCCCGCCGTTCGTTTCGTGGACCGTGATGCCGGCGTGGGCAAACCGCGAGGTGCTGGTGAGTTGAATCCGGCAGTTTTCGATCAGCTGTCGCTGGCCGTTTCGGAGCCGGATTCCCCGGGCGTTTGCGGGACTCCCGCCGGAGACTGGTGGCGGGGCGTCGCTCACGCTCTCGACACCGTCAGCGACCGATCCCTCAGTGCCGAGCCGAATGTTCGCGATGTTGTTGTTCCGGTAGACGCCCCGCTCGACACGGACGGTTCCGCCCGCGCCGGTGGGAAGCCCCGGCGGCGACCCGTACAGCCCGTTGTCGGTGAATCCCGAGACGGTACAGTCGCGGAACACGGCGGTTCCGGCGTGTGGCTCGCCGACAAAGATCGCGGTGAGGTCGGTTTCATCATCCGGCATATCGAGGGTAAGCCGTTCGACGAGTGCCGTTGCATCCGGATCGAGAACGTCGAGTCGAAGCTGGGTGATCTGTTCGTCACAGCTCCCTGTGATGTCGACATCGCCGAGAACCACATCGCCGACGGCGTTGATTCGAACGGTTCCGCCAGCACCCGGGGCGGTAAAATCGATGTCGATTCCATCGAACAACAACCCGCCAACCTCGTGAAAGCGAAGATACGATTCCCCGCCAGGAACACAGTGTGCTGGGTCGCCGACGAACGTGGGGTGTGCACCCGGTTCGGCGGCGAGCCCAAACCGCCGGTAGCCAGTGAGTTCGATCGGGAGCAGCCGGTAAGTTCCGGCTGGAATGATAATGAGTGTGTCGTCGTCGACGTACTGCTCAAGAATGCGATTGATCGGCTCACGGCCCGTTGGGTCGGCACCGACCGACACCGCGTCGACAACGGTCGCAAACTCACTGGGCGCTGGGACATCGAGATCATGACTGGGTCCCGGTGGGTCGTCGTCGGGCGACGCTGTTCGGAAGCGACCCGTCCAGAGGGCAGCTGCGAGCCCTGATCCGCCGATGAGCCCGCCGCTCGCGATGAGCTGCCGGCGTGAAAGATCCATCTGTGCGACTGAAGACGACTCCGCCGTAATGTTATGCCGACACTTCCCCGCCAGCAGGTCGGTTCCGGTGTCTCACTCCGTCTCCCGGTGAGGAAGACGGTTCATCCGTTGAGACACGCTGAGATGGTGCCGGTGTCGTCCACGTTCGTCTCCGATCCGAAGCGGTAGTCGCTTGATAACTTAACTCACCCACCTGTTCTATGTGAGCATGTTCGAGAGCGCTTCCCTAGGCCCTGCGGTAACTGGTTTGAAGCAGTCTCTCGCCAAACGGATCGGATCGGATGCCAAACGGTGTCGACTCCACGTAAGGAGTCGCCGACCAACCGGTCACAACGGGATACTGGGCGGGCTCGACGATCGCACCGTCACAGTGCGCCCGTCTCCGCAGCAGTCCACCCCATCCCACGTGGCCGAACCGCCAGCGGGTGAACACCCAGTTTGCGGAGTGTAAAACATGCCTCCCTACGAGATTCGTCAGTACCATCCCGATGACAAAAACGCCTTTCTGTCGCTCTATCGAACCGTTATGGGTCGCGAACAGGGAACCAAGTGGTTTGCGTGGAAATACGAACAGAACCCGTACACCGATCACGTACCCATGATCGTCGGCGTCGATGGTGGTGAGATTGTTGCGGCGAGACCGTTTTTTGCCCTTCCGATTTCACACAATGGCCGCTGTGAAACGGTGCTCCAACCGGCCGATGCAATGGTACACCCGGATCACCGCCGGCAAGGGTTGTTCACTCGGATGACCGAACGGGCGATTGAACAGTACACTGGTGCGTATCGATTCTTTTTTAATTTCCCGAACGCCCGGTCGCTTTCTGGAAACCTCACCCTCGGCTGGCGGGTTGTCTCGAAGCGTCCATGCTACTACAGAATCGCCCATCCCGAACGGGTTGCAGCGGCGCAGACCGATCACAGGGCGATTCACCTTCTCGGCAAACTCGCCACACCGATCGCCACGAGATATCATCGGCTTCGAGATTATACCGCCTCAGAGACCGCAACCACCACGGTTAGAACAGAGCCGAATCTCCTCCTCACCGAGCTTACTGCACTGTATGCGACGGCCGTATCTGATGAAATCCACGCCTGTCGTGACGAGCAGTTCTACCGGTGGCGTCTTGCCAATCCCAACTGGATCTACAGAACCTATCTCGCAGAGAACGCAAGCGGCCCCATCGCAGCCATCGTCACCGGAACGTCGGTTGGGCCTAGACCAACAACGACAAAACTCACCGACGTCGTCCCGGTCAAAAACGCGCCCGAACCGGCTCTCGTGGCTTTGATCGGGCAGATACTGACAGATCATGCAGAGACGGACATATTTGTCGCCCCGTCGCAAGGATTTCCTCGCGCGGTCCTCACCGCGTTTGGATTTCACGCTGATAACCGGTTTCCCCTCTCGGCTCTGGCGTGCCAGACGACACACGTTGTCCGCGGGCTCAGCGACGACGGCGAACACAGTGCGGGCGAACTCACGGATCCGGCACGGTGGGCGTTGACGTTCATCGAAGAAGATACCAGCTAAGCGGCGAGCAAGCGGCGTGTTGCCTTACTGCGTTCGGTCGGCAATTTCTGCCATCGTCTCGATTCTCAGCCCCGTCGTTTCACGTTTGCTCGCCGCGTACTCGATAATCGACTGCATTCGGCGAACATCCCGTTCGGTCTGGAGATTGTTTGGATGGAGCCACGCGTGAAAAATCCCGTCCGAACGGGCGGCACGATCGATTGCGTGTCTCGCCTGCCGAACGATCGGATCGAGCCCGACCGCCTCGAGTACCGTTCGCGGTGTTCCTTCGAACCCGAACAGAAACAACGAGGGCGGAATGTTCACAAGGCCGTACTCATCGACGAACGGTTCGACCAGCTCGAGACGACCCGGGTCGACGGTCGACAGGAGTTTGTTGGCCATTCGTCCGAATCGGCTTTCGGTAGCTGCTCCGCTACCACGATAACAACTGAATCCGGTTTCGGCGAGGAGACCTCGGTGTCCGACGGCATTTCGGGGAAACACGAAGGAATCGTACTCGATCCCGAATGGCTGGGCGACGTCGATTGCGGCTTCCAGTTCGGCGCGGGCAATCGCGTTGGTCACGCGTGGATCATCGAACAACACGTGAGAAAATGAGTGACAACCGATGTCGTGGGCGGTTTCGGCCTCGACGATGGCTTCGATGAGATCTGTCCCAAAGCGGAGATCCGGCCGCGACTGCCACGCCGTTCGCTCACGATCGAACCACCCGTCGATCGACAGATGCTCGGCGTGGATGCCATCACACTCCGCGAGCAAGAGGTGGCCGACGACGGCCCACGTGGCCGGCACCTCGTGCGTCTCGAAGGCCGAGAGCAGTCGCCGCCACCCGGTTCGGCCGGCGTCGACACGATCTATCGGCGGATCGGCCAGATCGTGAAAGCCCCAGCCGAGTTCCGCGTCAACCGAGAAGACAACCGAACCCATTAGGTCGTCACCCGGTTGGGTGTCTCACCGTGGGTTTTCGACCCCATCAGTTATCCACCCCCTTGTTTGCGTCGTGATCCTCAGCAGCCAGATCTGCCCCGCTCAGCACCTCACCTGTCGTGACCACCTCGACCTCCGACAGCGGGAACGTCTCGGGGTTCGGGGTTGGTTGCATCAATCCAACGAGTAAGCCAGCGGCGCCCAAGCTTTTCGCAAACAGAAACGTTGCGGCGCCACGGACACCGATTTTCGCTGCGATGACACTGAACAGTACCACCGAGAGCAGCACCCACCAAACAAACAGCAGTGAGATGAACCCTGAGACGATACCGACTGAAACCCACGCGAGCACGCCGAGTTTGTACCGTTGGCGACGCACGAGGTATCGCAGCACTGTCGGCGTGGTCTGCCACTTCCGTATCATCTGCCCCGGCCCCAGGTAGTATCCCCGCTGCCAGCGTCTGAGTGGTTCGCGGATCGCCTTCTCCGTGTGGTGTCGGGCTGACACCTCCGGCAGACGGACGAGTCGGTAGCCGTTTGTTGTAAGTTGTAACCCCACATCGATATCCTCGTTGCTGCGGAGATACGGATCGAACCCGCCGACCTCGGCCAGTGCGCCAGCATCACAGAGCACGAACCCACCGAGCTCTTTGACCTCCGTGATCTCCGTCTGCGTCGAGTGGTTGAGACAGCCCTCGACGGCGGCGACGTCCGCGTGCGTTTTGAGATAGGTCAGTGCATGCGGCAGCCAGGTTTCTGTCAGCGCCATATCCCCGTCGACAAACAGCATTGTTTCGGCGCGTGCAGCCTGGGTTCCGACGTACCGGCCGGCCCCCGGTGTGGTCAGCGCATCGGACCTGATCCGCAGAACGGTGATCGGGTAGTTGCTGGCGCGAGCGACCGTTCGATCCGTCGAGTTCGAATCGACGAGAATCACTTCAAATGTGCCGACGGTTCGGCAGGCGGCAAAAACGGAGTCGAGACACGCCTCGATTCGGTCTTCCTCGTTGTACGCGATGATGACGACCGACAGTTCGGGCCGCGTGGTGGTGTCAGTGCGACGTGCTGTGCGGGCCATCGAAGTTGCAGTCGGGCTATCGGCAGCGTTCGCAGCCGGTCGAGAATCGGTTACCGCTCCATGTTTGGCTCCCGGTCGTCTTTGGTCCATTGTCTATGCGCCAGCGAACACCCACGGCGAGGTTGTTATTCTCCGCCTACTGCTGTTGGTAAACCGTGAAAATCACCGCTTCCAGGGATGCTGGCCTGCTGAACAGTCCCGTGGTCTCAGAGTTCGAGCCGTTCGTTGGTGAGCTGGCGTTCTTCGAAGAACTCCTCGCCGTCGGCGGTTCGAACCTGCGTATTTTCGAGGATGACGCTTCCGTTTTCGACGACTACCGCGTCGACGTCAACGGTGAGTTCCGAGTCGACGATTCGGCAGTCCGCCGAGTCGACAAAGGAGAGCCCGCCGCGACCGGCTGCCTGCTGGTCGATCTGACAGGAATCAAAAACGGTTCCGTCGCGTCCTTCGATCTGGGCAGTCATCCCGTCTTCGGCCGAGCCCTCGATGTGAAGGTTCTCAAACACCGGTGGATCGGCGTTTGGATCTGCGGCCGAAAAGGTTCGAATCGCGGGGACACCGTCACGGTCCATCGTGACGTTGGTGTCGCGAACGAGCGCACCCCCGTTTTCTTGGTGAAAGACGATCGCGCCGAAACTGTCGGCGGCTCCTGCGGCAAAATCGAGATCACAGCCGTCGATCACCTGATCGGCCTTGTTTCGAAGCCGAATTCCTCGCGCGTTTCGTCGATCCCACCCCGGCGTATTGCCGTTGACGGTGACCTGCACGTCGGTGGCGGTCGCCCCGGTCGATCCGAGCCGAACACCCGCGATGTTGTTGTTGGTGTAGGTTCCCCCACGCACGTGAACAACGCCATCGTGGCCGTTTGGTCCGCCCGGTGCCGATGCGTACAGCCCGTTGTCGGAAAACGACGACATCGAACAGTCGTGAAAGGTCAGTTCCCCGGCGTGTTGTTCGCCGACGTACACACCGGTGACGGTTTCGCCTTCGTCGACATTGTCGGCATCGAAGCCGCTCACGAACGCCGAGCCGTTCTCGTCGCGTACCTCGATCCGACACACCGCCAGTTGGTTCGAACAGGTTCCCTGGTAGCTCACGTCTCGCAGCGCCGAGTCTCCCCGACAAAACAGATGGAGTGCGCCGCCGCTGTCGGTGATGTCGAAGTCGACGTTCTCAATGAGCAGATCGGTGATTCCCTCGAAAAACAGCCACGGTCGGCCGCCGCGACAGTCGCCGAGATCGGGAATAAACGTCGCGGGCTCGTCGCCGGTGCCAACGAGCCCAAACAAGGTGAGTCCGGTGAGCGTGAGCACGTCGACTCGGTAGGTTCCCGGCTCGAATTCGACGAGCGTTCCGTCGGCGGCGACCTCCTCAAGCAACGCGGTGACGGGTTCCTCGCCGGTTGGGTCGGCCCCTTCGGCGACGGCGTCGACGACGGTGTCGAAATCCGAACCGGTTGGGCCACGGTCGGCGGGTTCTGCTGAAGGCGGCGCTTGCTCGGTCGGCGCTGGCCCCGGTTCGCGTGAGACGTAGACGCCGACACCGAGCAGTCCCGCTCCGCCAACGATTCCGCCCAGCGTGAGAAGTTCTCTGCGATCCATTAGCTATGGGCGCTCAAACAACAGTCTACCGCTTTGTTATGCAATCCTTACCGGTGGACACCGATCCGACGGCGACGGTAGCGGATTCGACTCAACGGCGGTTGGTGAGGGTCGATTACAGCTGGTTCGACTCGACGACGACGTTGTCGAGCGTTCCCCAGCCCCGACCGCCGGCGTTCTGGAGGACGATCTGCTCGCCCCAGGTCGTGTTCCACTGGCCGCTGGCCTCACAGCCGGCAACGGCGGGGCGGTTGCCCGGTGCCTCATTGTAGCGGAAGTAGGCGGTGTCGGCTGCGGGGGTGCCGCGAACCGCCGCCAGTCTGGTGGCGTTGCCGTCGCCGTTGCGCATCTCTATCAGGTTGTGCTCGACGATTCCGGTGCCGCACGGCGAGCCACACCGGTTGACGCCGCCGTCGCGGCAGGCGTTCGGCGCGCGGAGTTCGAGGAAGTGATCGTTGTTCGCCGAAATCCGGCCGTGGATGTGGTTGTCGATGATCTCGAAATAGCCGGTCGTCCCCGCGATGCCGTGGCGACCGAGATCGTACCACTCACAGTAGATGAACCGGATACGGTTGTCAGCCTCGGTCAGGTTCCATGAACTGCCACAGGCGGTCACATCGCTGCCCGACTGGTAGCCGCCAGTCTGTATTGTCGGCCCGGAGATGTCGTGGAACAGACACTGCTCGAACGTGGCGCGTGGCTCACGGTGCGTGAAGTTGATCGAGCCACCGTTGTAGAACTCGGTGTTCGTCGCCTCGAAGCCGGGAGCAGAGACGGTGATGCCGCCGCTCATGTTGACGACGAGTCCATCGAAGGTCACGTTGCGGGCGGTGACGTTGGCGTTGTTAATTCGGCCGTCGTTTCCCGCCCCGCGGTTGCCCACGATGGTGACGCCGCGCTGGTTGATCTCGCTCGCACTTGCCGAGCCCTCGACGTAAATCACGTCGCCCGCACTGGCTCGCGAGACGGCCCGCCCGAGATTGCCGTTGGTGACGACGAAGTCGGCATCGCTCTTCGATCGAATCGCCGACGAGGGCATGCCGCTGCCGCCGCCTACCGGCCCGTCGTACAGGCTGTGGCGGATGCCGACGTCGCCGTCGTCCTCGCCCGGGGCTTCGTGGTCGTCATCCTGCCATGGGAAGCCGGTTTTCCAGTGATTACCCGTTGCCGAGTCCTGTGGGTAGTAGTCGAGGTTGGAGTCGACGCCGTTGACGGTGGCGTGGGCGTCGCCCTCGATGGTCACGTCAGCGACGAGCGAGTCGAACGCGTAGGCGTGGGCGTCACCGGGGAAGATTCGCCCGGCGGCCTTCGTTCCCTCGTCGCCAATCCAGAAGTACTCGTAATCGATCGAGCTGTCCTCGACCAGTGACGGGATCAGGTCGCCGCCGTCTTGGACTTCGAAGTAGTAGTCGACGAACTCGTCACCGGTTGCCTCGATGCGGTACCAATGGGTTCGCTCTTCGCCGTCGAGGTGCCACGGGAAGTGGCCCTTCCAGTGATCGCCGGTGGCGGACGCCTGTGGGTAGTAGTCGAGGTTGGAGTCGACGCCGTTGACGGTGGCGTGGGCGTCGCCCTCGATGGTCACGTCGGCGATGAGCGAGTCGAACGCGTAGGCGTGGGCGTCGCCGGGGAAAATTCGGCCGGCGGCCTTCGTTCCGTCTTCGTTGCGCCAGTGGAACTCGTCGTCGACGACGCTGTCGTTGATCGTTGCGGGGATCAGGTCGCCGCCGTCTTCGACCTCAAAGTAGTAGTCGACGAACTCGTCACCGGTTGCCTCGATGCGGTACCAGTGTTCGCGGTCGACCGTTTCTTCCTCCTCTTCGGTCGGTTCCTCTTCGGGAACCGTCTGTCCGGTTAGTTCGGTGACGGTCGTCTGCTCGCCATTGAAAAAGAGCGTGAAATCGCCCTCAACCGGATCGAATCGTTCGATGTCGCCGGTGAAATCGTACGTGTCGCCGAGGCCGTTTTCGGTCGACCCCGCAACGAGCCAGCTGCCGTCGTCCTGTTCGGTGACGCTGTCTTCGCCGGGGTTGGCCGAGCGGTCGCCGACGTCAAGCACTTTCATAACGCGGTCGTCGCTCGTGATTTCGTAGTCGACTGAGCCTTCGGCGGTGGCGACGATTTCGAGTCGGTCGCTCGACGACGAGCCGCTGTCGCCGTAGCCCAACGTGACCGTCGCTTCGCCGTCAATCTCGAGATATGACAGTGTTCCGCTAAACCGGTAGGCGTGTGCGGTTCCGGTGAGCGTTCCAGCGACGTGGCCGCCGTTGATACGACCACTGTCGCCGTTCGATTCCGCCGTCGAATCCAGCGCAACCGACCCAGAGGTCAGAAACTCGTAGGGCGTGTCTGTGTGTTCGTCCTGTTGTTCGAGGAGGATGCTGTTGGGGAGTTCGTCGTTTTCGGCGCTGGCGCCGACTGCACCAACCGTCCCGACAACGAGGCCGACCCCACTGAGCTGTAACATCCGTCGCCGACTCACCGGCGACAGGCCGGACGAGGAAGTTTCGGCTTTCTCCACGGTAGGTGTTTCATTCGGTTTCACCATACCGCGGTATGTCTTACTTACCTATATATCAGATATCACAACATACTGCCTGCAATGTACTCAGGTGTCGTCGACATACACCCTCGTTTTACCACAATAACAACCAGGTAGTGACCGCTTCAAGATGCGGCACGTTTCCGGTGCTATCTCCCGTATTCGGCCGGTAGGGTAGTCCTACTCGGCCGGTATGCGCCTCATACTCCACTTATCATCGACTGACGGCCGCGTTCGCCCGCGTTTCCACCGAGCGGAAGCCGTCTCTCAGCTCACGTAGCCAAGCGCTTCGAGTTGCTCGCCGACTGTCGTGCGCTCGTCGGTTTGTTCGTCGGTTCGCACGCGCTGTGGCGGCTGGTGGCGGTCACGGTCGCAAGCGGTTGTTTCGACCCACGGAACCCGTCTGACCACTGGATGTGGACAGCAGACGGGATGTTCATAAAAGCCCAGCTCACCGAACGCCTCGCCGTGGTCTGCGGTCAGGATGACTCGCTCGGCGTCGAGATTGTCGAGCAGGAGGCCGATCTCTTCGAGCACCACACGAAGCGTGTCCAGATATGCCTCCCATGCGGTCTCAGCCGAGAGCTCGCCGCGCTGGAGTGATTTGAGCGGCTCGCGGTAGACCGTCGACACCTCGCCGGCTTCGTCGACCTCGATGTACGGCGCATGGGGCTGGAGATAGTGGACAATGAGGCGGTCGAATCCGCCCGCCCGGCCCGCAGCGATCGCCCGATCAGTCACGCTCCGCGGCCCAACAGTGCCGGCCACGGCATCCCATTGGTCGTCCCAGACCTCATCGAGGAGCGCAAACGATTCGGGATCGACCGGATTCCATGCCGGCCAGGTAACCGGGGCTGCAACGTACTGCGGTGGGAACAGTCGATCCCGAAGCACCACGCCCGAGTGCACGTTGGCGGTGACCATCGCCGTTTGTTCGATTGCGGCTTCGTTCCGGCGGTCGAAGGTTTGGACCATCCACTCGCCGGAGGTACTCCCAACTGAGCGGATCGAGTTGACATCCTCGACGAAATCGAACTCGTCAGCGACCGCTCTGAGCGCATCGACACGACAGGCATCGAGAACGATGAGTGCATCCCACTCACGGTCGTAGATGGAGGTGCCGTCCGCCCACCGCGAGGTCACGGTCAGGTTTGCGCCCACGTAGGTGTAGTAGGCACCCAACAGGAGCCCTTGTTTCGGGGAGTCGGCCATCACGTTCCGTACGTCGTGTACCCAGTCGGCGAATCCAGTTCGCATTGGCTCGTAGCCAACGGTTTGGGTCATAAGTATGCAGTTCATACGGCTCTCAGATCGGGAGTGACGTCCCCCTGTGTAACGCGATGGATCAGCTACGCGGTCGTATGCAGTCCATTCTTTTCGCCCGCATGGCCGACTGCTGTCCCAATGGAATCAGAGGATGTTTCGACAGCGACACCGCTGTCCGTGGGTGAGCGTGTGGGGTCGACCCCGTCTCGCCGCGGCCGTCGGCTTGCCCCGGCGGTGACACCGGTTCGGACAACCGACCTCGCTGCCGGAGCTGTCGGACAACTCACGGGTCGCGGTCGCGACGCGTTTCGCCGCCAACTCGTTTCGTTTCTCGATGCCGACTCCGCGGGGACCTACACGTCGGTTCGCCATGCGCTATACAACTGTTTGCTGACACTCGCCGCGGCTGATGACTCTGGAGCCACGGAGGTGCTCATTCCGGCGTTCTGTAGCGCCGATTTCCCGGTCGCAATCGAGGCGGCAGGGCTCCAGGCACGCCGGTACGACATCGATCCCGAGACACTCGCGGCCGACATAGATTCGGTTGCGGCGCTGCCGACCGAGAACGCGCTGGCCCTCATCGCCGTCAACGTCGCTGGCTACAGCTCGGCTATGGACGAACTCGCTGCACACTGCAAGAGGGCCGATCTCCGACTCATCGAAGCGCTTGGCTACGCGCTCGGAGCCTCCTACCGTGGCCGTCGACTCGGCCGGTTCGGCGACTGCTCGGTTCTCAACTTCCAACAGGGAAAACCGGTGCCCGTCGGTGGCGGGATGGTCGTCTCACAGACACCGTCGCTTTCGTTTACTGACGAGGGGCGCCCGTCCGTTGCGCCGAACGCTGGTTCACTCGTCGGGTATGCAGCGTTTGGTCGGCCACGGCTCTATGCCGGCTACAGAGCGACGAGCGACTGGCTTGCGACCCACGGCCGACCAACCGGCCGCCACAGCACCAACCCCGAATCGGATCTTGACGACGAGCAACTCCTGTTCGCGACGATGTCGGATTTCCAGGGTCGGATCGCCAGCCGTGTGTTCAACCGACGCGCTCGACACCAGCGACACCGTGCGGCGGCGGCCGCCGACTACCGCGACGGGTTGGCGGACTGTGCCCACCTTCGCGTACTCCGGCCCGTTGGGGGACTCACGAACCACCAGCACGTTCGCTTCCCGGTTGCGATCGACACACCCGACAGACGAAGGTCCGTTGCCGATGCGCTGTCGGCGATCGGTGTTGAAACCACTGCGCTGTACGACTGGCCACCGATTGACGGCGATCGGTTCTCTGGCGCCCACCGGCTTCAAGCGGAGATTCTCACGCTGCCAACCCATCCGTACGTCGATTCGGTCGACCGTCAGCGCGTCATCCGGACGGTTCGCGCCGTGTTGGACACGGGCGACACTGACGGTCACCCGGTGGCTGCAACCGTGGCCCACGACTAACTCACACGACACCGCTGGCCACGACGCGAGTGGCGGGAGTCATTTTTTCCTCGCTGACGCTGTGCGGTACGCCGTCGGTTCAACCGACTCCAACGGACGGTACTCACCTGTCTATCCTCGTTGTTCGCGCTGTTACTGTTCAGTACGTGAGACAATATCTGGGTAGAAGTGCGCCAGTGGTTATTCATCGCGTGACCGATTCTGTGCCTCCTGTTGGGTGGGGTCAACGTAGTGGCCGGCCACTCAGTTGCCTCCCATGAGGCGAGTAATGGCCCGAATGAATCGGCTGATGATCCGCATGAGGAGCGTAAAGAGTCCGCTTTCGCTGCGATGTGTGCCATCGTCGTCATTGGCGCTTTCGCTGTCAAGTCTGCTGTCGTCCTCGTTGCCGCTTTCGCTACTATCTCTACTGTCGTCGCGGGTGTCGTTCTCGGCGTTATTGCTGCTGCCGTTGCCGGTTCCGCCGCTAGTTCCGCTTCCGTCTTGGTGTTCGTTGGTGTTGCCGTTCTGCCCAGTAGTTTCGTTGCTATCGCGGTCTTCAGTGGTGTCGACACGTTCGTCCTCGCTGAGGATATCGTCGGACTCAACGTAGGCGTTGTTTGCACAGTCGGCGTCGGCCGCATCGGGGGTCTCCGGCGTGTTTGCACACCGGTTGGGGTTCAGTCGAAGCGGTGACTCCCGAACAAAGCGATCCTCGTCTTCGGTGTAGTTGTACAAAATCACCCCGAGAATCTTTTCATCGTCATCGACGGCGTACGTCAAAATTGGTGCATCGTCCTGGCGATACTGACGCATGGTCACTGTTTCGGGGGTGAACTCTTGGGTGCGACACTCGAGGTCGCCGTCGGCAGTCTCGACGATCACGTTCGCAACTGTTGGCGGCGAACGGTTGATGTCTGCTAGTGAGACGATCATCACGACCTCCCGACAGTCGTTGAACTGCACGTCGTTTCGCCTCCAGGCGGCCGCCGTTCCCGAAATCGCGCCCACCCCAGCGATAACTCCCGCGCCAGTGCATAGGGTAATTACTGCTCGACGGCGGCTAAGCCTCTTCTCATGGGGTGTACCGCTGGTTTCGTTAGTCATACCGTATGCACGGATTGGAATGAGGAATGCTAACTATGCGTTGACTAATTCAGCCGTAGAGAGTGTGTACTCACAGTTGTGATCCCCACCGGTGAGTGCATTGCCTCGCGGTGCTGGCCGGCTCGTCGCCGGCGTCATCGGCGTCAGCCCGATCGCAACCCGACTCGCTGTGCGTTGTTCGCGTTGCTTGTGGGTCGATCAGGAAGAACACAGCCGTGGAGGGCCGTCAGCGTATGTTCCGTAGACGCCGGGTCTGCGATTATGGTTAGTTGTTCCCGTTTCCGTTTCCGTTTCCGTTTCCGTTTCC